>OJLZ01000103.1_pt1 | contig 18652 bp, 14 predicted proteins | sample 1597091 | NCBI WGS metagenome assembly OJLZ01 (sample SAMEA3904684, study PRJEB24821) | metagenome | biome: Builtin; feature: hospital; material: surface | place: USA | collected 2013-06-06
ACGAGATAGCGTAGCGTCTCGTGGGCTCGGAGATGTGTATAAGAGACAGGTTGCGGGCCATGTCGCGAGCCTTGCGTGCCGCAACACGAGCCTGGGCAGCCGCTTGGGACTTGGTGATGATGAGCTTGCCCTCCTTGGGGTTCTGCTCGAACCAGTCCGAGAGCTTCTCGTAGAGCACCTTCTGCACGAAGGATCGCGCCTCGGTGTTGCCCAGCTTGGTCTTCGTCTGACCCTCGAACTGTGGCTCGGTGAGTTTGATGGAGACGATCGCCGTGAGTCCCTCACGGATGTCGTCACCGGAGACGCGATCCTCGCGTTTCTTGATCATGCCCCAGCTCTCGCCCCAGCGGTTGACGACACTGGTGAGTGCGGCGCGGAAGCCCTCCTCGTGGGTACCACCCTCGATGGTGTTGATGGTGTTGGCAAAGGTGTGCACGCTGGTGGCGTACGACGTGTTCCACTGCATCGCGATCTCCAGCCCCATCCCCTCCTCGGGACGGTGCGCCTCCAGACTGATGATCGTGGGGTTGATGACGTCCTTGGTCCCGATGAGGAACGTGACGTAGTCCTGCAATCCATCTACGTAATGGAATTCGTCATGCAGGGCCGCACCGTCCTCGTCGACGTGTCCGTCGCGCAGATCACGCAGGCTGATGCGCAGACCCTTGTTGAGGAAGGCCATCTCGCGGAACCGGGCCGCCAGGGTTTCGTAGTCGAAGACGGTGGTGTCGAAGATGTCGGCCGAGGGTTCGAAGGTGATCGTCGTACCGGTGGTCTCGGTCTCCTCCAGCTGTTCCAAGGGCCCATCGGGCACGCCGAGAGTGAAGGACTGACGCCAGTGATAGCCATCGCGGAACACCTCGACGACGAATGTGCTCGACAGGGCATTGACGACCGAGGAACCCACACCGTGCAGGCCACCGGACACCTTGTAGCCGCCGTCACCGAACTTGCCACCGGCGTGCAGCACGGTGAGCACCAGGGTGACGGTGGGGATGTGTTCGACGGGGTGCTCCTTGACCGGGATACCACGGCCGTCGTCACTCACTCGGCAGCGTCCGTCGTCCAGCAGTTCGACCTCGATGGAGTTGCAGTAGCCCGCCAATGCCTCGTCGACGGAGTTGTCGACGATCTCGTAGACCAGGTGGTGCAGGCCGCGCTCACCGGTGGATCCGATGTACATGCCGGGACGCTTGCGAACCGCCTCGAGCCCTTCCAGCACCGTGATCTGCCCGGCATCGTAGGTGCCGTCGACCAGTGAAGGAGTGGCCTCGGCGGGATACTCCTCTGCATGAACGGTGGATTCCCCCTGCAGATCCTCGACGGAGGAAAGAGCAGACTGGGATTCAGATGATGACGGCTGGCTCACGGACAATGCGCTCCTGTTGAGTGATCAGGTCCAGGGTGGATCCGATTCCCGCGACTCGATGAGGGCGGCACGATCTTTCGACGTCGCGCACACATGCCCCTTCGAGTTCATGGACTAACGAAGACAGTCTACCCCAGATCGGGCCAATCCCTGTGGTAGCCCGCGCCGAATCGGCGTGGATGCCACATCGATCAGCCGTGAGAGACGCGTCAGGTACCTTTGCACCGCCGCCACCCTCGACCCAGTCCCGGGGATCAGCCATCACCTCCGCACCGCTCAGAAACGAAAAAGTTCCTCCGGTGCGTGTGACAGTCGCAGGCATGGTCTGGTCACGTGTGCTCTCCCGAGCGTCACAGCTCGTCGGGGAACTCCTGACCGACCCCGGGGGCCGCAAGGAAACCCACTGCGGAGCCAGTGACGTGCACCTGCTGCCCGGCACTGATCCAGACGGCCTGCCCAGCCCGTACCTGGGTCACCTCAGCACTGGTGTCGGTGCTTGTCACACACGTTTCAGCTGAGGTGGTGAGGATCATTCGACCTTCCAGGACGAGGAGAATCCGTCCAAGACCGGTGGCCGGCAGGTCCGTCTCCACACATTCTCCCAACCGCCACAGGGTGAATTCTGGAAACGGTGTTTGGTAGTGCTGGAGACCACCGGGCAGTTGTCGCGGACACCACGGTTCGACGGACGTCGCAGTGAGGTCTGCCTGATCGAGCAGGGCAGGCACGTCAATGTGTTTGGAGGTGAGGCCACCGCGCAACACATTGTCTGAACTCGCCATGATCTCGATCCCGGTACCGTGCAGATACGCATGCATGGTGCCCGCACCGAGGAACAAGCTCTCACCGGGGCGCAGATGCACCCGATTCATGAGCAGTGCGGCAAGGATGGAGGGATCACCGGGGTGAGCCCGATCAAGTTCGACGGCAGTGCGGGCCAGCTGTGGTGCGTCCTCCTGCATGGATGCCGGGTCGTGGTCTTGGACGAGATCGTGTGCCACGGCGATCACACCGGCGATGACCCGCTGGGTCTGTTCATTGGGCTGCAGACAGGAGGTCAGTACCGTGGCGATTCCCTCGGATCCTGGATCCTCCAGAGGCGCGACGAGGCCGGGGAAACCATCCACGGCGTCGAAGACGGCCAGCATTCGGCGTGATTCGTGGGGGTCCCGGAAACCGTACAGGGCATGGAACTCGGTGAGGGCGACGATCATCTCGGGTTTGGGCCAGTCGTCGCGATAGAGGCGAAGCGGATCATCGATGGGCACCCCAGCAGCATTTTCCTGGGCAAAACCCATCTGAGCCTGGGTACGTGACGGATGGGCCTGAATGCTCAGTGGCTGTTCTGCCGACAATATCTTGAGCAGGAAGGACAGTCTGTCACCAAAGACCTCACGGCTAGCCTGGCCAAGCTGATCGGGGTGCTCGGCAAGCCAACGATCCAAGGGTTGTCCACCGTCGGCACGGTCGGCTCCATTGACGTCGCGGCCGTCCGCCAGCAAGGAGGGTGCCTTGGGATGGGCACCCAACCAGTACTCGGCCCACGGACGCCCATCGGACTCCACACCCAGCAGACGTGGGATCTCGGCGATGGTCCCCCAGTCGTAGTGCTGAACCTGTCCAGTGACGACGTGCATGAGACGATCCCATCATGTTGGTGTCAGGTGTGTCATGCCAATTCACTGACGCACCGTGGCCGTGACGTATTCATTGTATGCACTGGCCCTTCTGACCCATGCCACGAGTGCAGGGCGCACCACCAGTGTTGCATCATCCATAGGTGTCGCGTGGTCCTCTGCCTGGCACTGATCGCGGACCATGCTTCCAGCTCGGTGCGCTCGGCCCTTCGATGACGACACGCGTCACCGTACCCTGTCCCAGCCGCCGATTGAGTTCGGCAACGAGATTGGGGGCGATCATGCGCATGCTCGTGGCCCACACGGTGGCATCGGTGCGCACGGTGAGCACGGTCTTGGTGTAGGACACCGGCGTGGAGTGGGCGGCATTGGCCGGGCCCACCAATTTCTCCCAGTTGTCGAGCACCTGACGCAGACTCACCTGGGTCGACCAGCCGCGAGACCGAATGAGCTTGTCGATCGCATCGCCCAATGGCACGGGGTCACGCCGATCGGGTCCGGGCCCGGACCAGGTGGCATGGTGGACACGACTCCGACGTCTACGAGGACTGCGTATGCCACGTGGCGCCGGCAGCTGCACCTGGGGATCGGGCAGAGCGCCGGTGCGAGGCCGAGGAGCACCAGCTGGATCGCCGCGAGCTGCCCGGGCAGTGCTCTGGGCCAGGTCGAGACCGTCATCACTGTGCTCGATGTCGACCTGTTGATCCTGCTCGCTCACCGTCTCCGAGACGATCCGGCGACGATCGGCTCGTCCGGAACGGGATGGCTCAGCAGACGCCGGTTCCCTACGAGAATCAACGTCGCCAGAGGGCAAACCGTCTCGTTTCCCCGACTGGGAACGTCCTCGCCGAAATGGCAGACGTCCTGATCGAGACGGCATGCCGGCATCCCCGTGCGGCGGGAGGTCACCGTTCATCGAGCACCTCCTCATGGGCCATGACGTTGCCACCGCCCACGTCGAACCTCGCCCCGTGCAGTACCTCAGGCACGTCGGAGGCAACGGCCGTGGTGACGAGCACCTGATCGGCATCGACGATGGAACCGGCAAGTCGATCCCGTCGAGTACTGTCGAGCTCGGCGAAGACGTCGTCAAGAACGAGTACCGGCTCGATGCCGTCAGCACGCAACAGCTCGAAGGATCCGAGCCGCAGAGCGAGTGCCAGCGACCACGACTCACCGTGGGAGGCATAGCCCTTGGCCGGGAGCTGACCGATGTGCAGGACGACGTCGTCACGGTGCGGGCCGGCCAACGTCACCCCTCGGACGAGTTCGTCCTTGCGACGAGCCGACAGGGCATCTCGAAATCGCTCGGTGAGAGCAGCCCGATCCACCGGATCGCTCGGGGTGTCTGTCTGCGGGGGTGACCACAGATCGCTCAGATCGATCGTTGACCGGTACTGGGCAGTGGTGAGGTCATTGACGGGGGCAATGTCGCCATAGGCCCGCGAGGCCAGCGGCATGAGAGCGCTCAGGGTGTCCAACCGAGCGGAGAGCAGCTCGGCACCGACCGTTGCCAACTGCTCGTCCCAGATCTCCAGGGTCGCACCCGCCTCACCGCCGGCAGAGGCACCTCGCCCGGCAAGGGACTTCAGCAGAACGTTGCGCTGCTTGAGGATGCGTTCGTAATCAGCCTTGACTCCGGCCATCCGTGGCCAGCGGGTGATGACCAGGCCGTCGAGGAAATGACGTCGATCCGATGGATCCCCTCGTACGATCGACAGATCGTTGGGACTGAATACGACGGTGCGCAGCACCCCGAGAAGGTCACGAGTACGCTGCGTCCTCGCCCGATTGATTCGGGTTCGGTTGGCCCGCCCGGAGTTGATCTCCACCTCCAGCAGCAGGGATCGCAGGTCATCGCTTCCAGCCCGGACTCGGGCGCGCACGATGGCCTGGCGGGCTCCCAACCGAATGAGTGGCACGTCGTTGCTCACTCGGTGCGAGGACAGGGTGGACAGGTACTCGATGGCCTCGACGAGGTTCGTCTTGCCTTGCCCGTTGGAGCCGATGAACGACGTCACACCTGGTTGCAGTGTGATGGCAGAACGCACGTAGGACCGGAAGTCCACCAGTTCCAGCTCAGCAACATACACGCTTTCTCGTAGCCTGCCGATCGCCTCAGTTGGGCAACCTCATGAGCATGATGACGTGCTTGTAGTCCTGCTCGATCTCGCCGTCGATCTCGTTGAGACCAGCCACCAGACATGGTTTGCCAGGTGCTGTGAACGAGAAGTGGACGTAGGGGGTGTCCAGGGCACCCAACGCGTCGGAGAGGTAGTTCGGGTTGAATCCGGCAGCGGTGATCGTGGGATCGCCCTCCACGTGATCGGTCACCGAGGCTTCGATGGCCTCGGAAGCCTGAGCCTGGTCACCGGTGGCTGCTGACAAGGAGATGGAGTCGTCATTGATGACGATACGCAGCGGGGTGTTGCGCTCGGCAACCAGAGCGACGCGCCGGACCGCCGCGATGAGGGCATCGGTACGCACCCGCACCGAACGAGTGGGCTTGATGTCCATGAGGTGACGCACCTTGGGGAACTCGCCATCAAGCAGACGAGTCGTCATCTGACGCTGACCATGCGCCCCGTCCCCCTGGAAGCCGACGAGTCCGTCACCGGTGTCCGCAGCGGAGAGGTTGATCGACACGTGGTCCCCAGTGGTCATGGAACGGGCAGTCTCGTTGAGGACCTTGGCTGGCACCAGAGCCGCAGCATCCATCTGTGTGGAGCTGGGATTCCACGTGATTTCCTTGAGAGCCATGCGATAACGGTCAGTGGCAAGCAGGGAGAGCTTGTCACCGTCGATCTCCACACGGATGCCGGTGAAGACGGGCAGCAGCTCATCTCGGCCAGCAGCGACGAACACCTGGGAGACGGCTTTGGCGAAGACCGCCGTGTCCACCGTTCCAGTGGTGGCAGGCATCTGAGGTAGCGATGGGTATTCGTCAACCGGGAGACCTTGCAGCGTGAAGTGCACCGATCCACACACGAGTTCCATCGATGCCGGATCCGCTGTGATGTCGACCGGTTTGTTCGGAAGGGCCTTGGCGATGTTTGCCAACAACTTGCCCGACACGAGTACCTGACCAGGTTCCGCCACCTGGGCCGGCAGGGTGATCTGTGCGGTGGTCTCGTTGTCGGATCCGAACATCGTCACGCCGTCCTCAGTGGCAGTGATGAGCAGACCGGCGAGGATGGGCACGGTGAGGTGGGTGGGCAGGCTACGGGCAGCCCACCCAACGGCGTCGGCCATCACGTCGCGTTCGAGCCGAATTTTCACGTGTGTCCCCTCTGAAGTGTCACTGGTGCACGGATGGTGCTTGCTACTGCGATCATATCCGGTTTCCTCCATCGGACCGGAACCAAGGTTGAGGGTTGCGTATTCTCGCAGCTGGCTGGGGCAGTTGCACACAGGCGTTACCTTGGACGACCTTTTTGCGTGTATCTCTCCAGTCGTCGTCATAACCGTTGTGAATTTTGTGAAGAACCACCGTAACTCCTTGTCACATGGGTTTTGAGGCGGTGGACAAGTCGGTGGGGGAGCTTGGGAAAAGTCCGTGACGATGTGGATGGTGCTGGCCTGTGTATGACCGTCCACAGGGTTTCCACGGGTTTTCCACAGGATTGTGGGGATGGTGTCTCGTTGGGGAAACCGCCTCACCTCGAGGTGAGGGGGTGTGTGCATCCTGTGTCGACGGTGGCGGGATGCGTGTGAGTCAGAACGTCTTGATGAGGTTGGTGAGTTCGGTCACCTGATCGAAGATCTCGCGGTTCTCCCCCAGCAGAGCCCGAATCTTGCGTTCGGCGTGCATGACGGTGGTGTGATCCTTGCCACCGAACTCGTCGCCGATCTTGGGCAGGGAAAGATCGGTGAGTTCCCGGCACAGGTACATCGCTATCTGACGAGCCCGTACCAAGGTCTGGGCACGCGAGGTTCCCAGCAGATCATCACGAGAGATCGAGAAGTACTTCGCCGTCTCGGTGATGATCCGATCGGCGGTGACCGGGGCCTCGCCGCCTTCGGGAATGAGATCCCTGAGGACGACCTCGGCCAGCGACAGATCCACCTGTTGGCCGTTGAGGCTCGCGAAAGCTGCCACCCGGATGAGGGCACCCTCCAGCTCACGGATGTTGGTCTGGATGCGCGAGGCAATGAACTCCAGCACATCTGGTCCGACGGTGAGCCGTTCAGCCTGGATCTTGCGTTGCAGAATGGCTATCCGGGTCTCCAGGTCGGGCGGCTGGATGTCGGTGAGCAGACCCCACTCGAAGCGACTGCGCAACCGCGGTTCCAGGGCCTCCAACAGCTTCGGGGGTCGGTCGGAGGTCATGACGATCTGCTTCTGCGCATTGTGCAGGGTGTTGAAGGTGTGGAAGAACTCCTCCTGGGTCTGGATCTTGGACTCCAGGAACTGGATGTCGTCAACCAGCAGGACGTCGATGTCGCGATATGCCCGTCGGAACTCTGCAGTGCGATTGGTGCCGATGGCGTTGATGAAGTCGTTGGTGAGCTCCTCGGTGGAGACGTACTTCACTCGCACGTTGTGGTAGTAGCTGAGCACGTAGGAGCCGATGGCGTGCAGCAGATGCGTCTTGCCGAGTCCCGAACCGCCGTAGATGAGCAACGGGTTGTACGACTTACCCGGTGACTCGGCCACGGCCACGGCGGCGGCATGGGCGAACCGGTTCGACGATCCGATGACGAAGGAGTCGAAGGTGTACTTGGGGTTGAGGTGCGCAGCCGGGTCATCGGACTGCTCGGCGCCACTTCCGGCATCCGAGGGCAGGACGGGCGCCGGAGACACCCCCGCCCGCGGGACGAACTCGGCGACAGGAAGTTCCTCCTCGTCATCCTCCGGGCGATCCGGGGCGCCCAGAGCCAGCTCCAGATCGGGATCAATGGTGATGGCCAGATGAATGGGGCGGTGGAACGAGTCGGAGAGCAGCTCCTCCAGCTCAGCACGCATCTTCGTCTCGATGTGGTCACGAGCGAACTCATTGGGTACGGCAACCATCGCCGTCGAGGAGTGCATCGTCACCGGGGTCGCATTGCGCAACCAGGGACGGTTGGCCTTGGAGACGTTGTCCAGCAGTGAACTCCACGCCTCGGCCAGGGCCTCCGTCGGATCGACGGGTTCCTGGGCGCTCATGGGAGGAGGAAGGACGGCGTTGGGATGAACGCGTGGCAGGGGACGGTCATCGGAGGAGTGGAGGTGGTCATCGGCGGAGCCTGGAGCATCAGCGGACTCGGCTGGTTGACCAGTGGTCGAGTGGTTGCTCATCCCACTCCTTTCCGATTGACATCACTGTGCAGATGGCCCTGCTGATCCGTGCGACAACATCAGGGCTGATCCGCACGACGAGATCATGACAAGCTTATCCACAAAGTTTTCCACAAGTCATGCGGGATTGTGCACACCTTGTGGAACGTTGACGCTAGCCATCTCTGTGTCGTGGTGCAAGAAGTTTTCGAAGGTCACGACGATGAACGGCTCGCCAGGCGGGTCGCTACATCAGTGTGATTTGCACACTGTGGACAACGGGTCATCCATTGCTCCGCCAGTTTGCGCTTCAGCAGTCAGACAAGTAGAGTTCTGCAGTCACTGCCTGGTGGCGGTGACGCACTTTCCTGCGCCCGGCCGGGCGCCCCGGCCTGAGGAAGAGCACCCCTCGTCCTCCCGGGTGATCCCCAAGACACAAGGGAGAACATCCCCGTGAAGCGCACTTACCAGCCCAGCAACCGTCGTCGTTCCCGTAACCACGGTTTCCGTCATCGCATGAGCTCCCGCGCCGGACGCTCCATCCTGGCGGCTCGCCGTCGTAGGGGTCGCGCCAAGCTCTCTGCCTGAGTCCGACGTGCTTCCCGCGCGGTCGCGGATGCATCGGTCCGAGGACTTTCGATCCGCGACTCGCGGTGGAGTCCGGTCCGGTCGTCAGACTCTCGTCGTCCATGCGGGATGGGTGCCCCACTCCCGGTGCGATGGGGAGTCATCCTCATTGTCCCCAAGGTTGTCCACAGGGACGCCGGTGTCCACACCCGCGGACGCCACGACATGTTCCGACCCTGGTGCAGCACCCAGGGTCGGTTTCGTCGTGTCCAAAGCAGTGGGAAATGCCGTGACACGGCACCGGGTGGCACGTCAGTTACGCCACTTGGCCCGTCCCCTTGCCGAGCAGTTGCCATCAGGATGCCTGATCGTGGTGCGTGCCCTACCCGCCGCAGCCAGACGTCCCCAGCAGTTGCCGAGCGATCTGTCCGCGGCGTGGACGAAGGCCTTGGACAAACTCCAACGCCGTACTGCCGCCCAGTCGTCGACCGACTCTGCATGTGACAATCGTCCGCAGACCAATGGCCGGACACCTGACGACACTGGTGCTCACATTGACACCGCGGATGCCGGTGCGAAGGGGCCTGTCACAGCTGGTGAGCTGCCTACAATGAGCCCGGTGCGTCGGGAGGTGTGAGCGTCCATGTCCAGGATCGGTAGATTTCGTCCTCTGACGTGGCTTGCCATCGCCTGGGTCAGGGCATGGCGAGCCCTCGTCTCGCCGTTGTACGGGCCGGTGTGCAAGTATCAGCCGTCCTGTTCCTCCTTCGGACTGCGCGCCCTGCAGGTGCACGGGGTGTTCCGGGCGACACCGATGATCGTCTGGCGGATCCTGCGCTGCAACCCCTGGTCACATGGCGGCTACGACCCGGTCCCCGACACCCCTGAGGCTCACGAGTGGGCCGAACTGCATCCTGAGACCGTCACCCGAGGATGGGTGACGACTTTCACTGGAGGTCGGCACGGCGCGCATGGCGTCGGGACCACCTCATCTGACCATTCCCGCGCCGGCCTGGCCGGGAACCACCAGCACGTGCTTGCTGGTACGCCCTGCGATTCCCGAGGTGAGAATTGATGCTCAATCCCCTGGTGATCATGCTTGGCCTGGGTGATGGTTTCCATGCCATCGGCCATGCCATCATGCTTCCGCTCTACTGGGCCGTGTCCGGACTCGTGGTGCTCTTCCACGCCATGTGGAGCCCCGTGTTCGGTTCGGACTCCGGTGCGACGTGGACCCTCGCCATCATCACCCTGACGATCTTCATCCGTATCCTGCTCATCCCGCTGTTCGTCAAGCAGATCAATTCCGCCCGGGCGATGCAGCTCATCCAACCCAAGATGAAGGCGATCCAGGACAAGTACGGTGACGACCGGCAGCGTGCCGGCCAGGAGATGATGAATCTCTACAAGGAGGAGGGCGTCAACCCTGCAGCATCCTGCTTGCCAATCCTGCTGCAGATGCCCATCTTCCTCGCCCTGTTCCGGGTGCTCGACGGGGCCTCCCGCGGAACTCCACGCGGCCATTTCTTCGTCGACCACCCCGAGCTCGTGGCGTCCCTGCAACATGCCAGGTTCTTCGGTGCCGAGCTGGCCGGACGATTCCTGCCGATGACCAACGGATTCGGCGGCACGCAGATCGTTGCCCTCGTCCTCATCATCATCATGGTGGTGACGCTGTTCTACACCCAGATGCAGCTCATGCGTAAGAACATGCCGCCCGAGGCACTCACCGGCCCGATGGCACAGCAGCAGAAGATGATGATCTACCTCTTCCCGCTGATGTACCTCTTCAGCGGTGTGAGCTTCCCGATCGGCGTCATGATCTACTGGGCAACGTCAAACCTGTGGACGCTGGGTCAGCAGGAGATCCTCATTCGCAACAATCCGACCCCCAACACCCCGGCCTACATCGACTGGCAGGAGCGCATGCGTGCCAAGGGCAAGGATCCCGACGAGATCGAGCGCCAGCGTCGCGAGAAGCGCCGTCGCAAGGTCGTCAGTGCCACCCCCACTCCTGCTGGTGACCCCAGTGACGCCGCCAGGCCTGCAGTCGCTCGCCAGCAGGTGACGCGCCAGACGGTTCGCAAGGACGCCAACGGCAACAGGCAGGTGGTGCGACGCCAACAGCCCGCCCGACAGTCCCGGTCGAAGCGCAAGCACTGACAAAACCCATCATGACTGCAGCGCCCTGGTGGATATTTTCCGGACCAGACACTGTCGTCAGCGATGGTGTGACTGACCTCCCATGAACGGATCGCCCAGGCAGCCGAGGCAAATCGCTGATGACGAGCCTCGCAACGGATGTGAAGAAGGAACCGCAATGAGTCAAGACCATGGCACAACCCAGTTGCCCACGGATGCCACCGAGCCCCACAGCGACACTCCACTACGCAGCGTTGACTCCCCAGACGAGCACGCTGCAGCCGATGCACGACATGAGGATGTCGAGCATCCCGCCACCGAGGAGGATCACGAGAACCCCTTGGTGACCGAGGGAGACATTGCCGCCGACTACCTGGAGGATCTGCTCGACATCGCTGATCTGGACGGCGACATCGACACCTATGTCGAGAATGGCCGGGCACACGTCTCCATCGTCACTGACAATCAGACACTCGTCGGTGACGAGGGAAAGGTCCTCGAAGCCCTTCAGGAGCTCTCACGTCTGGCTGTCATGACAGAGACCGGACATCGGTCACGGCTGATGCTCGACGTCGCAGGGTTCCGGGAGAATCGACGCAAGGAACTCGCCATCCTCGCCACCGAGGCCGTGCAGTCCGTCAAGGAGTCCGGTGAGCCGGTGTCGTTGGCTCCCATGAATCCCTTTGAACGCAAGATCGTCCATGACGCCGTTGCCGACGCTGGACTGTTCAGCGAGTCCGACGGTGTGGAGCCCAGGAGGCATGTTGTGATTTCACTGAGGTCCTCATCCTGACGAGGATGCTGCTGATCCTGTGCGAGCAGCTCGCCGCGCATAGTGGTCAGCACCCGAGTGGTCAGTAGTGGTCAGTTGAGTACGGAACGGGTCGTGGTGCGGATGGCATCGCGGCCCGTTTCGTGTGATGGATGCTTGCACGGATCGTCGTCTCGGTATCCATGCTTCTCTGTCTCGATTGTCTCGTACGTCGAGCGGCGCTCCACGCGCATGATGTCGTCGCGTCCCGTACGCCGTATCTCCATGCGACCCAATGGGGCGCCCATGATGTCTGGTCTCATCCTGTGCGTCGAGCAGTATTTCCCAGGCACCATGACCCCATGAGAGTGTCCACGATGTCTGGTCTTGTCTCGTGCGTAGCGGTATCTCCACCAGCAGTGCCCACACCAACCAGCGGTGCGCATCAGGAGTGCTTCTTTCCACAGCGAAGGGCGTGTGTCGAAGTGATACCTGGATCATCGGTCACACGGGTGATGGTCATCGCTTGATCTTCAGGTGCTGGTGGCGAAGGTCGACAAATGTTGGTGAGAGGTCGACAAAGTGACGAATCTGGCAGCTGAGGTCAGCCGGTGCGCCCCCAGCAGTTCTTCGTGCACCCCAGCGTTGCTTTGTGCTCCTCATCGATGACGGCCTGAGGTTTTCCCAACGTTGTGGCGGCGTGGATGGCCTGCGTGTCACTACCCCTTGCTGGGAGTGTCTGAGGCTCCACCCGTTCTGTCCGGGGGCACGACACAGCCCTTGCCTGGGCAGAGGTGCCGTAGCGACGATCGTTGAATCGTGCTGTGTTTTGCTCTTCCTGTTCCCGATGTCTCCCCTGCGCCTGTGGTCACGGACTCGGTAACTGTGTGAAGATACCTCTGTGAGTGGGATGGATGATCGTTGTGGCAGTGCCCCTGTAGCCGGTGATTGTGACTGGTGTCGCAGTGCGTCTGGGGATCATGACCGAAGTGCTGCTGCCAGGAACGATCCATCCCAGGGGGCGAGTGAGGTCCCATCCAGCTCATCGACTGTCGAGGAGAACACCGCAGCACGGGACATTTATAAAGAAAAATATTCAGACATAAAAAGATATGTCGATATATTGTCAAGTGATGGCGTGACCCAAGGACTCATCGGACCACGGGAGACTCCGCGACTGTGGCAACGACACATCTTCAACAGTGCCGCTGTTGCTCAATTGATCCCCGAGGGACAGCGGGTTGCCGATGTTGGTAGCGGTGCCGGTCTTCCTGGAATTCCAGTTGCCCTCCTACGCCCTGACTTGGAGATCACGCTCATTGAGCCATTGGCTCGGCGCTACCAATTTCTCACGGCCGTTGTTGACGAACTTCATCTTGACGATCAGGTGACGGTGATCCGATCGCGAGCTGAAGATCTTCACATGAGTTTTGATGTCGTCACCGCTCGGGCTGTTGCCAACCTCACGAAACTTTTGGCATGGACTGCACCACTGTTCCTACCTTCAGGAGAGCTTCTTGCCCTCAAGGGGGAGTCTGTGGACAGAGAAATAGCCAAGGCTGACAAGGAACTTCGCAAGCGTCGGCTTGATGCAGAGGTACTCATCGTTCGAGCTGCTGCTGATGCCGACCCCACTCGGGTCGTGCGGGTCCGACATGCCTGATTGGGGAGAGTCTGATTCAGCTGTGGAGTCTGAGCCTGCATTTCCCAATGACACATGCTGCTTCTGTAGGCAGGGACTGAGTGACGTGGATGAAACCGGTTGTGGAGCAGTGACGTGTCATATTGACTAGGTACCCATCATTGACGTAAATATCCATCTCATCCTGGGTATGGGCTGATCTCGAACCATCTCCGTACCTGTCCACAAGGTGCACAACTTTTGCCGTTGATACCACGACCACGACTTAGGTACCCCGACTTCCAGTAATCCCAGTGCTTCTCCTGTAGATGATGTGACCATCACCCCATAATGTCGATTTCTTGACAACGCTACGCTACTGAGCGCCTTGCTGTACTGGGCTGGGTACTTGAGTCGGGGGAGCTACTTGAGTACCGGAACCCTGGCACGGACCACTTGGGCACCGGGTTACTAGCTGCGGATTGACGGTGCCGATCTTTCATTTTTGTTGGGATCCGCATCGTAGTAGCAGTTCTTGGGTTGATGGACTAGTTCCTTGGCTATGGACACCGCCTGTTTTGCCGAGCTGAGTGTTTCTGAGTTTTCACGTCAGTTGCATCACCGGACCCTCTCCCCTGTCGAGCCGGTGGATCACTCCGCCTCCGCTCAAGGACCTAGATTTGCTGACTTGTGGATCGAGCCGCAGCTTTTGGTGATCACGGCAACTTGCTGCATAGTCTGAGTTGATCATGCTGGTCCACCCATGTCTGATCAGCATGCTGATTGTGATCATGCCCAGTGCTTTTCACCTGTGAATGTGTTGTCAAGGACGGGATAGGGTCTCGATCGATAGGTAGCCGTTCCCTGTTGTTCTGATGATAACGGTGAATCTAGGTAATGGGCCACTAGGAAGCGGGGGTTACTAGCTAGCCTCCAGTGACTTTCCTGGGCTGTCTTCATTTCCCGAGCACCTCCATCTTCAGAGCGCTTCCCACTTCATCCCGAACATCGTCTTCTTGGAGATATTCAAGAGAAGCTGGGCACTAGAAAGATGTCATCGCGCTGAATGTGGTGCTGAGCGGCCATCCGAACTACCGTCCCTGTCGTCTTTACCGGATTACCGTTCTTATCGGTTCACGATTCTGTGAGCCAACTGTTTCTTCGCTCTGCTGTCACCATCTCTAGAGTGGAGTCACTCCTGGTTGATGAATGTCAGTCACCGGCTGTGTTTCACGTGAAACATCTCTCCTGCTGGTGTCTGGCATGAGATGAGGTCCTCGGCGGCTCCACGATCAACTCTTGTTCATTGCTGTAGCTGGCGAGAGAGCCCGACTTCACGGTTGGATCTGTAGTAGGCGATATCCGAACGATCGAGAATATCTAGATCAGACTGGAGCATTTGAACGCGCGTTTATCTGCAGAAAACCCCAGCACTGCATTTCATGATTGATCTCCTCCCCCCCAGAACCGACTCGTTGTGCCTAACCGTGAGTCACGGTGTGTTCATGATGTCGTGAACACCCGAATAACGACCGGCCCATGATCGATCTACTCTGAGTAGCTGCTATCTGATCATGTCGACCTGCGCTTGCTTCACTATCAACGTGGTGATTGCCATTTCCGGTACTCGCCAGATCGTCAAGATTTTCTAGGCACACTATCGCATGGCAACTCCGAGAAGATTGACTGTGCCAGTGCAAGTCTCTGGTCAATCCATCCTGTTCCTCCCGACCGTCTGCTCCATGATCGACCAAAAATACCGTCTTACCAGTAGAAGACAATCCACACACTAGGGTTGGTGCCCATCGTCCAGTGGTGATATGTGTTTTCAGTAGCTAAGAGTAGCTTTCCGGGTGGCGGCTGTGTTGCCGTGGGTGCAGTCACTTTCCTTTATCGGCTGAGATGGGTGAGGCACTTGCTAGAATAACTAGATTTATTTATCTATAAAAATATTAATATATGAATATGTGAAAGTACATTGGGCGTGTCGTTGTCTGCTGGCGTGGCGCAATACAACAGATCACCACAGCTTGGGGGTTGGAACGTATCAGGTCATGAGATCAATTGGAGTTCCATCAGAACCTTTATCTCTGTTACGTTTTTTCGGACCGGCCGTACACTACTGCGCGCTGTATCCCGTGTGGTATGGCGGTGTTCCGGGCACATGGCAAATGGATTGTCGTCAGAACGGTCTGTTGTCTGAATGAACCTGGCGGGTACGGGGGAGTCAAGGCGCCTTCTCCAGTGACACAACCCGGGGTCGGATGACATGGATGAAACCTGTTATGAGAGTAGTGGCGTGTTATTTTGACGTAAGCACCCATCATTGACGTAGATATCCATCTGAGGTATGCGCTTGATCTCAAACCATCTCTGTACCTGATCAGATTTTGTGCTGCTCGTTCTGTTGCACATAGCACAACAGATGCTAGTAGAGCCTGCTCTTGGCATGGGTTTTCTGGCCGGAAGCTATCATCCTTCATGAGTAAAGCTATCGAACTGTCAGATGGATTTGGGATATCCGGAGGAGCTTTTCTGCTGTGTTGATGTGCCGCGAAGCCTGTGTCGCGGTGCACGAAAGCGATGCGTTTTCTGATCGTCGGACTGTAATCCAAGGCTACCTACCGGTAGCATTGAGTACTGTCATCGCGATGAGTGCGCTGCCCAGTAGCCAAGTTTTCGCAAGCTGTAGACGTGTTTCACGTGAAACACACATCAGGTGCTGAAGGGAATCCTATGACGAACGAAGTTCCGGTATACGACAAGGCCCCAAAACGAGCAGCGTTCGATGGTCCCGACGAGCCGGAAATCGAAGAACCGGATGACTTCAAGGGGACATCAGTCAGAGTGCCCCGGGCTCTGCCGGGGCCATCGGAACCTCGAATAATTGCGGTGGCCAATCAGAAAGGCGGTGTGGGGAAGACCACAACCACCGTCAACTTGGCGACGGCCTTGGCCATGAGCGGGTTGAGGACACTCGTCATAGATATCGATCCACAGGGGAATGCATCGACCGCTCTTGGTGTGCACCATGATGTGGGGACTCCAGGAACATACGAAGTGTTACTGGAAGGAGAGAAGATCACTCTGGTGGCTCAAATGAGCCCCGAGAGTCCGTTGCTTGATGTGGTGCCAGCAACCATAGATCTATCTGGTGCGGAGCTTCAGCTTGTTACACAAAACAAGCGCGAGTCATGCCTGAGGAAGGCGCTCAAGGAATACCTAGACACGCACGACGTCGATTATGTGTTCATCGACTGCCCACCATCGCTGGGGCTTCTTACGCTGAACGCTCTGGTGGCAGCAGATGAGGTGATGCTGCCTATTCAGTGCGAGTACTATGCGCTGGAAGGCGTGCAACAGCTCATGCGCACAGTCACGGCTGTGAAGCAGGCCTTCAATCCGGATTTGTCCATCGAAACAATTGTCATGACGATGTATGATGCTCGGACAAATCTCTCCCAACAGGTCACAGCTGAGGTGCGGGAACACTTCAGTCGAGAGACTTTGGACACCGTCATCCCACGCTCGGTGCGAGTATCAGAGGCACCGAGCTACACCCGATCCGTACTCACATATGAGCCGCACTCGTCGGGTGCTCGGGCATATCGCGATGCTGCTGCTGAGTTCGCTCATCGCCACGCTCAGTGATCCACATACAGAACTTACCGGGAGAGACAATGGCACAAAAGCATCAGGGGCTGGGACGAGGATTTGGAGAGTTCTTCCAACGGACGGATATCACTGAGAGCCCTAGTGAAAAGCATGATCGAGACCTCGACGGTCTTCATGAGGAGCATGATCACAAGGCAGGTGATGGGAAACTCACGGATGGCACTTCGCTGAAGATGGTGGAGCTCACCCTGATACGACCCAACCGAAACCAGCCGCGTACCCATTTCGATGATCAAGCTCTGGATGAGCTGGCGGAGTCCATCAAACAGGTGGGATTGCTCCAGCCCATCGTCGTCACACAGACTGACGATGGCGAGTATGAGCTCGTCATGGGCGAACGTCGCTGGCGAGCTGCGCAGCGTGCTGGTCTCCCAGAGATCCCCGCTCTCGTCCGCCACACTGATACGCAGGACATGCTACGGGACGCTCTCCTGGAGAACTTGCACCGCGTACAGCTCAACCCCCTCGAAGAAGCTGCTGCCTATCAGCAGATGATGGACGATTTCCGATGCACGCAGGACGAGGTTGCCCGACGGGTACAGCGATCTCGGTCCTACATAGCAAACACGATTCGTCTCATGAAGCTCGCTCCGGGAGCACAGAGCCTGCTACTGGAGGGTAGCTTGTCATCAGGCCATGCTCGGGCATTGTTGAGTCTGCCTGCTTCTGAGCAGGAACGTCTGGCTCAGCAGATTGTGACCGAGGACCTGTCAGTGCGTCAGACCGAGGAAGCGGTGAAACTGGCACTCGTACCGACCCCAGACGCCGTGGAAGAGCCGGAGCAGAAGCGTCGTCCACAACCCGCGGTGGACACACAGGCACAGGAAGAAAGTACAAAGCTCTCTGACACATACGGCACGAAGGTGAAAATCCGGCGCAAGGCGGGGCGTGGCACCATCTCGCTCTCGTTCCGGGACGACGACGAGTTCGCTCACTTGCTCGAACTACTGAACAGATAGTTAAAAATATTTATCGACAAAGCTGCTAATAGCTTCCGAGACAAATCTCTGCACAAGAAGTGCGTCACAACTACGGAAACCGTCAGAACGGATGGTGCACAAGGGGGCGGACAAGGGTGCACAAGAAAGACGGACAAGGAGGACGGCACAGACGGAACGGATGGTGCACAGGGTCACTGACCCTTGCCGCGTCAGCGGATGACCATCAACACGAGTGTCGTGTCCGTCACCCACGTCCACATGAGGTCGGGGATCTGTCCAGCCGATGCTGGAGCTGACTCCGATCTGTGAGGTTCGAGGATTCGCGGAGCCAGGCGCGAGCCTGTGGTTGAATCGTGCTGGGGTGGAGACGATGAGACGGTTGCGGACAATTACCCGAGAGCACATACAGCGTTTCGATCAAGTGTGCGATGCCGATGTGGCTCATCTCCTGGGGCTGGACGCAGGACGGCCCCCGCAATGGGCAGATGCTGCCTGCTCCCAGTGGGGCGGGTGCGGAGTTGGTACGTGGGAATCCGGACGCGTCACCTCGTTCGTCCTGATGAGCCCCGGCAAGGAGGTACCGGTCAACCATCCACTGGCAGGGCGGCTCAGCCGGCAAGACTCGGCAGCACTCATTGCGGCATGGATACCGGGGCGTCGTGGCCACGCAGCCGCGGCATGTGGTCGAT
>OJLZ01000108.1_pt1 | contig 17971 bp, 16 predicted proteins | sample 1597091 | NCBI WGS metagenome assembly OJLZ01 (sample SAMEA3904684, study PRJEB24821) | metagenome | biome: Builtin; feature: hospital; material: surface | place: USA | collected 2013-06-06
ATCTACACGTAAGGAGTCGTCGGCAGCGTCAGATGTGTATAAGAGACAGCCTGCCTGACCATCTCAAGCACACGCTCGCCGAACGCCTCTTTGATCTGCTCTTTTGTCACCTGCCTGCAGTCTTCAAGTGTATCGTGAAGCAAGGCTGCACTGATCATCTCCTCATCATCCGTCATCGTTGACACAATCTTCGCCACCTCCAGCGGATGTACAATATACGGGCGCTTCGTTCCCTTTCGAAACTGTCCCTCATGTGCTTTTTCTGCAAAGCTTCGGGCTTCCTCTACCATATCCGTTCCTCCTACTATGTGCACACACCGGTTCTCTATCAAAATAATAGCACAAGGGCCTGTGAATCACAACCGCAACCCGCTTTCCCCATTCGGATTTTCTGGAAATATGGTATACAAACGTTTCTGCTTCCTGTATAATAACTACAGAATTGAGAGCTGAAGGAGCAGCATTTTACAGCTGTTCTCCTTCTGGAAATGGAGTATGTTATGAACCAGAAATATGTACTGATCACCGGTGCATCCCGCGGGATCGGCAGAGCCTGCGCACTTGCATTTGCCAGAAATCATTTTCATGTATTTCTCAACTGCCGGCATTCTCTGGATGCCCTGCAGCAGGTAGAAAAAGAAATCCTTGACGAACACGGTTCCTGCACACTGCTCCCAGGAAATGCAGGTAATCCCGATGATGTGAGAAAGATGTTTGCCATCATCGAATCTATCTGCCCGGGGCTGGATGTGCTGGTCAACAACGCCGGGATTTCCTTTGTCGGCCTTTTGCAGGATATGAGTGATGCCCAGTGGTCCGAGATTTTAAATACCAATCTTTCTTCTGTATTTTACTGCTGCCGCAGCGCCATCGGTCACATGGTCTCTCAGAAAAGCGGAAAGATCATCAACATTTCCTCCATGTGGGGAACCGTCGGTGCCTCCTGCGAGGCTGCTTATTCTGCGACTAAGTCCGGTATGAACGGACTGACAAAGGCTCTTGCGAAAGAACTGGCACCAAGTAATGTACAAGTCAATGCCATTGCGTGCGGAGTGATCGACACTGCTATGAACGCACAGTTTTCGGAAGAAGAACGCGAAGCTTTAAGAGAAGAAATCCCCGCCGGACGCTTTGCCGACAGCGAGGAAGTGGCTGCGCTGGCGCTCACCCTTGCATCCGGTCATTCTTATCTGACCGGACAGATCATCGGCCTGGACGGCGGTTATATTTAATTTGGAAGTATGTCATAAAGGAGTTTTCATTATGTTAGATATCAACGAAATTCAAAAAATATCCATGGACTGTTCCATGACAGAATTTGTCGGGACAACCGTACTGGATACTATCGGACTTGTAATCCCGGGCGTCAATGACGCACTGCTTCAGCAGATGCAGATTGACAAGCCTTACAAAAGTCTGGGACTGTTAAGCTCCCGTACCGGTGCAGCCGGACAGATCAATGCGGCTGACGAAGCCGTAAAATCTACCAACACCGAGATCATTTCCATCGAACTTCCGAGGGATACCAAAGGATGGGGCGGTCACGGAAACTTTATCATCATCGGCGGCTACAGTGTATCCGATGTTCGCCGTGCAGTGGAGATCGCTCTAGAATACACCGAAAAATATGCCGGGGAGCTTTATATCAGTGAGGCCGGGCATCTGGAATTCACCTATTCTGCCAGCGCTTCTCAGGCGCTGAACATGGCATTTGACGCCCCGATCGGGAAACCGTTTGGATTCTTCTGCGGTTCTCCTGCGGCGATCGGTCTTGTCATGGCGGACCTTGCATTGAAATCCTCTCCGGTAGAGATCATCAAATACATGACTCCAAACCGGGGAACCAGTCATTCCAATGAGATCATTGCCGCCGTAACCGGCGATGCAAGCGCCGTAAAAAATGCAGTCCTTACCGCAAGAGAAGTAGGACTTCAGCTTCTGATCTCCATGGGAAGTTATCCGGAAGTACCCGGAATCCCTTATTTATAAAACACTATTTTCATAAAACGCAGCAGGCTTGCTATAGTTTAATTCTATAGCAAGCTATTTATTTTCAGTATTTTACAAAACACCTCTCCTCTTCTACAATAAATCCCATAGAATCACGAATTTACAGAACAGGAGAATTACTATGGAAAATTTTAACGCACCGTTTCGTTTTGATTATGTTGGAAGTTTTTTAAGACCTGCACACTTAAAACAGGCAAGAGCTGATTTTGAAGCCGGACAGATCACAAAGGCTGAGCTAGAATCCATTGAAAATGAAGCAATTACAGATCTGATCAAAAAGCAGAAGGCTGCCGGATACCCTGTCATCACAGACGGAGAATTCCGCAGAAGCTACTGGCATCTGGATTTTATGTGGGGACTTGAGGGAATCGAACACATTGAACTGGATCACGGCTATTTCTTCCACGGGGAAGAAACCACTCACGGCTCTGTCCGCGTGACAGGAAAAATCAGCGGAGAACAGCATCCTTTTGTGGAACATTTCAAATTTGTCAAACAGTTTGAGGATGAGCACACCATTGCAAGACAGACCATTCCCGCACCTGCCCAGCTTCTTGCAGAACTCTTCCGGGAAGACAATGGAACACAGACTCTGGCCGTATATCCAGATCTGGAAGAACTGATTCAGGACATTGCACAGGCATACCGGACTGTCATCCGGGATCTCTACGATGCAGGATGCAGAAACATCCAATTGGACGACTGTACATGGGGCATGTTCTGCGACAAAAATTACTGGGAGGCACGACAGAACGATTCCGTCAGCCTGGAAGAAGAGGCTGAAAAATATCTGCGGCTGAATAACCTCGCTCTGGAAAATGCACCTGAAGATCTTGTGATCACAACCCATGTATGCCGCGGAAATTATCATTCCACCTGGGCATCCTCCGGCGGATATGAACCGATCGCGCCGTTTCTTTTTGCCAATGAAAATGTATCTGCCTATTATCTGGAATTTGATGATGAACGCTCCGGAGGATTTGAACCACTCCGCTTTGTTTCCCATGATAAAAAAGTCGTACTTGGTCTTGTGACCAGCAAGTCACCGATTTTAGAAGAAAAAGAAGTGATAAAGAAAAGAATTGCAAAAGCTGCAAAATATATTCCTCTGGACCGGCTTTACTTAAGTCCGCAGTGTGGATTCGCATCCTGTGAGATTGGCAATAAACTGACGGAAGAAGAACAGTGGGCGAAGCTTGCACTGGTGAAAGAGATTGCTCAGGAAGTGTGGGGATAGGGAAAAGTTTTACACTTTTCCCCAGATTTCTTTCGGCACATATGCCTTCACTTCAATGCCATCCGGTACATATTCCTCTGACAGCAGCTGACCCTGGGTGCGGATCAGCTGGATCTTTCCCGCTTCTGCGAAGGAATACAGCCTCTCGATATATACCTGATCTCTTCGCAGAATCTCAAGCAGCGCTTCTTTTAATTCTTCCAGCCCCTGCCCTGTCTTTGCGGAAACCGGGATTGAGTACTCTGCATGAAAATCCCGGAAATATCCCGGTGTTTCCAGTTTATCCTGTTTGTTGAATACGGTAATGACCGGTTTTCCCTCCGCACCGAGCTGACGCAGTGTCTCATAGACAACAAACATCTGGGTATCCTGATGGGGATTGGAAGCATCGACCACATGGATGATGATATCCGCGTATTTCGCTTCTTCCAGTGTGCTCTTAAATGCCTCTACCAGATGATGTGGGAGCTTCCGGATAAATCCGACCGTATCACTGAGCAGGATCTCCTGTGTATCTGCCAGCCTCAGAGAGCGTGTCGTCGTATCCAGCGTGGAAAACAGCATCGCATCCTCTAAAACACCTGCTCCTGTGAGCGCATTTTCCAGGCTGCTCTTTCCTGCTGACGTATATCCCACCAGCGCCGCCACCTTCAGATTGGAGCGTTTTCTCTGAGTACGAAGCCTCTCTCTGTGTTCTTCCACTTCCCGGAGTTCTTTTTTCAGGCGGCTGATCCGCTCCCGGATCACACGGCGGTCCATCTCCAGTTTTTTCTCTCCCGGTCCTCTTGTTCCGATTCCGCCTCCCAGACGGGACAGAGAATTTCGAAGTCCTATCAGCCTTGCCGCACGATACTTTAACTGTGCCAGTTCCACCTGGATCTTACCTTCTCTGCTGACTGCCCTTCCTGCAAAAATATCCAGGATCAGAAGGGTCCGATCCACGATCTTACATTCCAGCTCTTCCTCCAGATGATTCAGCTGCACGGAAGTCAGTTCATCGTCACAGATGATTCCCGTAGCGTCCGTCTCCCACAAAAGTTCCTTCAGCTCCAGGATCTTTCCTTTCCCGATATACGTCACCGGATGCATCGCCTCTCGTTTCTGGATCAGACGGCCGGCCACCTCTGCACCAGCCGTGCGTGCCAGCTCTGCCAGCTCGTCTAAGGATTCTTCCTCCGGCTCCGCATCATTTTCCTGAACGCCTACTAAAATGACGCGTTCTTTCGCATCTTCCATTTCATATAACGCCATTGCTTTTCTCCTACTCTCTCTTGCCTTCCATCGTCTGTCGGATAATGCTGCGCATCATATCTTCGTTTAACTGCCCCTGTACATATCCGAACAGATTTCCGTCTTTGTCTACCATAAAAGTTGTCGGGTAAGCGCTGATTCCATACTGCATAAATACCTCTCCTGTCGTATCCATCAGCACCGGATAGGTGTATCCGTTTTCCTCAAGAAATGCTTCGATCTCCTCCTGGCTTCCTTCCTGTCCGAATCCCGGCGCGGCAATTCCCAGGATCACCAGATCACTGTCTTCTTCCTGCTGTGTTTCTTCATAAATCTTCTGAATCTCCGGCATCTCATTTCTGCACGGACCACACCAGGTTGCCCAGAAATTCAAAAAGATTGTCTTTCCCTTATAGTCTGCCAGACTGTGCTCCTTTCCATACTGATCCTGCAGCACAAAATCTGTGGCCGGGTACGTATCCTGCTTTTCTTCTTTTATTTCCTTTTTCGTTGTCTCTTTTGATGAAGTCTGTGTTCCTGCTGTTCCCGATAAATATCCGGTGATCGCGTTCATCTTGCCTGTAAACATCAGAAGTCCCATAAAGATCATCAGGATTCCTCCGATCTTCACCGTATACTTGACAACATAATTGTACTTTTTGAAAAACCCGAGCACTTTTGCCGTGAACAGTCCCACTGCAAGAAACGGCAGGATAAATCCAAGTGTATACACACCGATCAAAAGGAATCCTGTCAGCTTTGTTCCTGCACTTCCCGCCATCAAAAGCACACTCGCAAGAGCCGGTCCCACGCACGGCGTCCAGGCAAAGCTAAAGGTAAATCCAAACACAAGCGCCACAACCGGTGACATCTTCAACTTGTCGAGCTTTAACCAGAAACGGTGCTCTGTACCCAGAAGCTTTGATTTTCCAAAAATCCCAAGCTGGTACAAACCGAATAAAATCACCAGAATCCCGCCGATCCTCGATACCATTGCCTGATTCTTGTTAAGAAAACTTCCGGCTGCCGACACACCAAGTCCCATCATAAAAAATGCGGAGCTGATCCCTATCACAAAACAAATCGTATTGACAAACAGCCGCCCCCGTTTTCCGTACAGTTCTCCCTGCTCTGCGCCTCCTGAGAGATATCCCAGATAAAGCGGCACAAGCGGAAGGACACACGGTGAAAAAAAACTTAAAAGCCCCTGTAAAAACACGGTCACTACAGGAACTCCCACATCCATTGAAAATCCCATTTATTCTCCCCTTTCTTCTTTGATCCGGATCACAAACGCCGGAATCGGAGGATGATTTTGGCGGTTATAATAAGTACTTACAATCACTAAAAATGTTCTGGAATCCAGTGTCTCAAGATAAGACAACAGTGCCTCTTTCTCTGCGAATCCACTGTCTCCTCCACTATAGATACAAAGGCTCATGATCCCGCCTTTTTTCAGCAGGCGAAGCCCTGCCTCAATTGCCTGAATGCTTGTATCAGCCTGTGTCGCGATCTGATGATCACCGCCCGGCAGATAACCGAAATTAAAGGTGATCGCTGACACGGTTTCCCGGACATAGTTCTCCATATGCTCATGCCCATCTAGAATCACCTTGGCACGCTCTGTAAGTCCCGCCTCTTCCAGACGCTTTTTGGTGTGTTCTACTGCTGCTTTTTGAATATCAAATGCGTAGACCTTTCCGTCTGCCCCTGTCAGACGACAGAGAAATTCTGTATCATTTCCATTGCCGGCCGTTGCGTCCACACAGCAGTCTCCTTCTTTGATATGCTCCTTTATCATCCGATGACAATACTCTGTAATCTGATATCCCGGCATACGCTCTCCTTTCTCATCCCCGGGAATAAAGGACGCTGACCGCAGAATCTTCTCCGCAGTCAGCGTATCCTCTTCTTCCCTTGTATTCTTTATCTGGTCTCCAGAAATTTTGCTTCTCTCTGGGCATCTGCATCGTCCGGATAGACCTGGATATATTCTGCGATCTTGGTTTTTGCATTCTCCCAGTCACCCAGCTTTTCATAACATACGATCTGATTGAACCGCATCTCCTGAAGCACTTCGCTGAAGCTTTCTGCATTTTCCATGGACGTACCGCTGTTCTGAGACAGGCTGATTCCCTGATTAAACTGCTCCAGTGCATAATTGTAATCATTCAGCTTCATCCCGCAGATTCCGAGAAGATTATAAATGACCTGATTCTTCTCTCCCCCTGCTGCCAACGCTTTTTCAAAAGCATCTTTTGCAGATGCGTAGTCTTCCTGCTCATAATACGCCATTCCCAGACCGCGGTATGCCTCCGCCGTCTTCTTGCCTTCGTCCACCGCTTTCTGAAATGCGGTCACTGCTTCTTTATAATTTCCGTCTTCCAGATACCCTGTTCCGTCTTTGAGTGCATTGGTACATCCTGTCAAAAGACAGGCAGATACTGTCAATGCAAGCAATGTTGCTCTTTTCATGTTGTACACCCCTTATTCCGGATATTTCAGCACCCAGAATGAATTCAATAAGTTGATCATCATCACTGCCATATCCGCTAAAATTGCGTTTTTCATTGTTACATAGCCAAAGGATGCCAGCACCAGAAGAAGAACTTTCATCCCAATGGCAAAGATCAGATTCTGCTTCACCGCACGAATCGTTCCTCTGGAAATCCGGATCGCATTCACGATCCTGGAAAGATCATCCTCCATCAAAATGATATCCGCTGCCTCCAGAGCTGCATCCGAGCCCAGTCCCCCCATGGCAATCCCGATATCCGCATGTGCAAGAACCGGCGCGTCATTGATTCCATCCCCTACAAACGCCAGCTTCTCATCCTCCATATGGCTTTCCATAAATTCTCTGACCTGCTCTACCTTTTCCTCCGGCATCAGGCCTGCATATACATAATCCAGCTTTAACTGCCGGGCCACATCTTCTGCCACCCGTTCATTATCTCCGGTGATCATCACCGCTTCGATCTGTTGTTTTTTCAGCCATTTCAGAAGTCTGCCGGCCTCTTTTCTTACCACATCCGTGATCAGGATATAGCCCGCATACTCTCCGTCCACAGCTACGTAAACTGCTGTTCCGATATCAGCCACCCGTTGATAAAAATATCCCTGCTGGTTCATAAACTTGGAATTTCCAATCTCCAGTTGTTTTCCGTCCACAACAGCCTCAAGACCAAATCCTGGAAATTCTTTGACTGCCCCGATCCTTGCTTTGTCGATCGGTCTGTCGTAAGCCTCCCTTAAAGATCCGGAGATCGGATGACTGGAGTATGCTTCCCCATATGCTGTCAGTTCCAGAAGTTCTTCCGGTGTCATCGACTTCGGACACACTTCTTTTACCCGGAATACTCCCTCTGTCAGAGTACCGGTCTTATCAAATACAAAAGTCTCTGCCTTTGACAATGCTTCCAAAAAATTGCTTCCCTTGATGAGGACACCCTGTCTGGAAGCTGCTCCGATCCCGCCTAAGAATGCCAGCGGCACGGATACCAGAAGTCCGCACGGGCATGCTGCCACCAGCACGATCAGTCCGCGATAGATCCACGCCCCCTGCTGTGCCCCTTCAAACATCATCGGCGGAAGGATCATCACCAGGATTCCGAAAAGCGTTACAAGCGGTGTATAATACCGGGTAAATTTTTCTGCAAAATTCTCTGTCTGCGCCCGTCTGTTGTCCGCATTGGATATCATATCAATGATTCTGGATGCTGTCGAATCTGCAGACGCCTTCAATACCCGTGCTTCCAGCACACCACTTAAGTTGATACTTCCGCTGTAAATATGACTACCGATCTTCACATGCCTCGGCTCCGATTCTCCTGTCAGCGCCTTGGTATCTAACGTACTGCTCCCCTGTGTCACGATCGCATCCACGGGGATCCTCTCCCCCGGCTTGATAATAATAACCTGCCGCGGATTCAGATCTTCCGGCGGTACCTGCATCTCCCCGCCGCTGATCTTTAAATTGGCATACTGCGGACGGATATCCATAAATTTCTCAATGGATTTTCTCGTCCTGCTCATGGAGATAAGTTCCAGCAACTTTCCAATCTGGAAAAACAGCATCGCTCCCACTGCCTCCGAATAGCGATGGACTGCAAATGCACCTGCTGTGGCAAGCAGGATCAGCAGATTCTCGTCAAACAACTTTCTTTTCTTCAGATTGTTCCAGAGCAGCCTGACCGTCGCAAAAACCATGATCAGATACGGAAGCAGAAAAATCAGCAGACGCATCTCTCTTTCTAGCTCTGCATACGAGCTTCCCACGATCGCAACAATATACAAAACGGCAGCCGCCGCACATTCTATGGCTCTTCGCTTTACTTCTTTCTTCATACCTATTCCCTGATATGTTCCATCCCCTGATTCATGATCGTCTTAATATGACTGTCCGCCAGTGAATAAAACACCGTCTTCCCCTCTCTTCGATTGACTACCAGTTTCATCTGTTTCAACAGTCGGAGCTGATGAGAAATCGCCGACTGTGTCATATCCAGTGTCTGCGCCAGATCACACACACACATCTCGGAACAGGACAGCACACACAGAATCCGGATCCTGGTGGCATCCGCAAATACCTTAAAAAAATCTGCCAGCCCTCTGATCTCCTGCTCTTCCGGAATCTTTTCCTGTATCTGTCTGACTGTATCACTATGAGAATGTATCAGATCACAATGTTCCACTTCTAATTTTCTCATATTCTTTCTCCCTTCCGGTTCCCCAAAAACCTGTAATCCCGCTCTTGTTTTTGAGGCACCGATTGACTTTTATTATACGAAAAAAACAGGTGCGGGTCAACGTCTTATCTGTTTCTATAAGAAAACAGAGCGGCAGAGCCTTTCGACTGTGCCGCCCTGCGGTAATATCATTGATTTTGGATTTAGAGTTTCTTATACAGAATGCGGATTGCATTCAGAATACAGATCACCGCCACACCGGTATCCGCAAACACAGCCATCCACATATTGGCCAGACCAAGAAGACCAAATACCATGACCAGTGCTTTGATCACCAGAGCAAATGCAACATTTTGTTTTGCAATTCTTCCCGTTGCTCTTGCAATCTTCAAAGACTGCGGGATTGCTTCCATAGAAGAGGTCATAAATACCACGTCTGCAGCTTCAATCGCTGCATCCGCTCCGCTTCCCATCGCAGCTCCCACATCTGCGCCTGCCAGAACCGGCGCATCATTGATTCCGTCTCCGACAAACATCACACTTCCCTGTTTCTGTCGGATCTTCTGTAATTCTGTTACCTTATCCTGAGGCAGAAGCTTTGCATGCACTTCATCAATTCCAATCTTCTCTGCCACTGCCTGCGCATTCTCTTTTGCATCTCCGGTCAGCATGACTGTCCGGATATTCTGTTGCTTCATGGCTGCCACTGCCTGCGATGCATCCTCTTTGACAGTGTCTGAAATCACAAGATATCCTGCATAGACACCGTCTACTGCCAGTAATACTTCTGTTCCATACGCTTTCGGCTGATATGCAGACAGATCTACCTGATTCTGCTCCAAAAGCCTTCTGTTTCCACAAAGTACAGTTCCTTCTGAGAGTTCTGCTAAAATTCCATTTCCGGAAATTTCTTTTATCTGTTTTGCATGCTCAACAGAAAGTCTTCTCTCGTTTGCCGCTGCCATAATACTGACTGCGATCGGATGAGAAGATGCTTCTTCACAGGATGCTGCTGCCTTTAGGAGCTCATCCTGACTGTATGATCCTGCCGGAACAATCTCCTGTACGACAAAATTTCCTTTTGTGATCGTTCCCGTCTTATCCATTACAACTGCTTTTACATTCTGAAGTGCCTCGATCGCAACTCCACCCTTAAACAGAATTCCTTTTTTAGAACCTGCTCCGATTCCTGAGAAAAATGCCAGTGGAACACTCAACACAAGCGCACATGGACAGCTGATTACCAGGAAGGTAATGGCTGTGTAAATCCAGTAGTTCCAGTCCCCGGTCAGGATCGACGGGATAATTGCTGTTGCCACTGCCAGTGCTACCACGACCGGTGTGTATACTTTTGAAAACCTTGTAATAAAGCGGTCGATCTTTGGCTTGCTGGCTGCTGCATTTTCTACCGAATTCAAAATCCTTGTAACCATAGAATCTTCCAGAACCTTCTCTGCACGCATTTTCAGCACACCGGAAAGATTCACACATCCGGAAGTCACACTGCTGCCCGGTACAACGGCAACCGGAACCGGTTCCCCTGTTACTGGTGAAGTATCCAGACGGCTCTCCCCCTCCAGTACAACACCTTCCAGTGGAATCCGGTCTCCTGCACGGACGAGAAGCACATCTCCAACTTTTGCCTCCTCTGCCGGAATCTCCCGTATCGTTCCATCCTGCTCTACAAGATTCACAACCTCAGGACGCAGATCAACTGCCTCCATAATCTGACTTCTGCTTCTTGCAACTGCGATATCTTCAAATAACTCCCCTACACGATAGAAGAGCATTACACCCACTGCTTCTTTGTAATCTCCGATTACGATCGCTGCAATTGTAGCAACTCCCATCAGGAAATTCTCATCAAATACACGACCCTTTCCGATATTCTTTGCCGCAGTGATAAGAACATCCTTTCCAAGGATCAGATATCCTATGATCAATGCGAAAAAGGAAATCCATCCATTCATCTCCTGTGTAGACAGACCCAGAACAAACAGAACAGCTCCGATTCCAATCTCCCACAGATCCTTTTTATTTTCTGAAAATCTGCCTTTTGCAGACTCCCTTTTTCCGGTTGATCCTCCGTCTCTTTTTCGCACAACCACTTCACTCTCAATGGATGCACAGATTTTCTGAAACTCCTCTAACAGCTCCGCATCCGTATTCGTCACAACCTGCAGTTGTTTTGTCGCGAAGGTAATTGCAGCAAACTCTACCTGCGGCAGTGCCTGAATCTTTTCTTCCATCTTAGACGCGCAATGTGCACATCCCAGGTTTTCCAGAATATACACCTGCTTCTCTGCATGATCAAAAGTATGATCTGCCTCTTTGTGCTCCTCATGATGATGCTCGTGTCCACAGCCGCATGCATCCTCGTGATGGTGATTGTGTCCGCAGCCGCATGCATCCTCGTGATGGTGATCGTGACCACATCCACATGATTCTTCATGGTGGTGATGATCATTTTTATGTCTTTTTTCTGTCAATACTTCTTTTGCCATATCCTTTCCCTCCATATATAACATATGAATAACTGTTCATATGTTCATATAATCACAATGTAAGGGATTTGTCAAGGTATTTTTCTATTATTCGACTGTCAAACTCCCGTTTATGACCTACCTCTTCTATTGAAAAAGGCAGATATCATTTAACTTTTATTGCTATTTTATAGAGTGTGTCTTATAATTATTTTAGTAGATTTGGCAATGATTTCAGACAATGTAGGGGGTGGTTCTATTGGATGTTATTATTTTAGACTTTATACTGCTTTTATTAGTATTGATCCCTATCTTATATTTCACAATTAAAATGGCTGTAAACATGCTATCGAAGAAATTCTTGTGTCTAAAGAAAAATTTAAGGAGAATACAGATAAATAAACACATGGGGAAAATTCCCCGTGTGCTTATTTCGTAATTCTTTGATTTTTATGTAATCGTGATTGCCGAAAGCGGCATCTCCACACAGGCCTTAAACTGATCACAGTCGATTTTAATATCAAACTCTCCGCCAAGCGCTTTTACATACGTACTTACGATTGCAAGTCCCAGTCCATTTCCCTCACTGGATCTCTGCTTATCCCCACGAAAAAACCGCTCGATAATCTCTTCCTTTGTAAAATCCATTGGATATCCTGCGGTGTTCGTGATCTCCAGACACAGATGATTTGAAGACTCTTTTTGATAAGTTTTCACGAATACTCTCGTATGTTTTACCGAATACTTCAGCGCATTCTCAATCAGATTCTGGCAGATCCTGTAAAAATACATATTATCAGAAATGATTTCTGTATTTTCCTCTGTAAACTGTTTTACAAACTGCAGCTCACTCTCTTTCACATGATCATGCATATCTGCAAAAATCTGTTCTACCAGACGATTCAGTTCAAACTTTTCCGGATGCAGTTCGATATTACCGCTGCTTGCTTTTGCAAGAGAAAACAAACTGTTTATCATTTCTTTTAATTTTTCTGCTCTTTCAGACAGCACATCCACATAATCTCTGACAAGGTCGCTCAATTCTTCCTTTTTGATGAGTTCAATATAGCCCACCATGGAAGTCAGCGGCGTTTTCAGATCATGCGACACATTGGTAATCAGATCGATTCGAAGCTGGTCACTGCGTGAAACTTTTTCAAGGCTCTTTTTTTCGCTCTCCAGCGCTTCTGCAATCCGTTTTTGATTGATTTCCTCCAGTTTGCCCATCAACATTTCTCGTCTCTTCTCATCAAACCGTCGGCGCACAAACTGCCACACCATATACTGAATCAATGCTGTAAAGAGCATCACATAACCGGCAGCATAATTATAATACCAGCTCCAGTACTCTCGAAATTTACTCTGCAGCACAAAGAAGATACCTGCTGCTGCAAATGCCAGAATACCGATCACTTGAAGAAGATGCTCCATTTTTTTCATTTCTGCTCTCCATTCCTGATAATAAGCATCTCCTTTTGGGATCCAGTTCTGATATTTTCGGTTCAGTCCCTTTTCTAACAGATATGCAGTCCCGCTTCCTAACAGAATATTCCCGAGTATCCCAAAATACAGGATTTTTTCTGTCGGATAATAGGTTCGATAAGCGATCAGGATATAAAAGACAAAAATTCCACATCCTGCCAACATGACACTTACTAATACCTGCCACTGTTGCTTTAACAAACGTTTTCCTGTCTCAATGATATTTTTCCATTTTGTAGCCAATGCCCCACACCACCTTTACATATCTTGGTTTTTTTGTATCAATCTCAATCTTTTCCCGGATATGCCGAATATGTACCATCACTGTATTTTCCACCGTATAATTTGCCGATTCTTTCCATACATTTTCATAAATCTGTTCTGCTGAAAACACCTGCCCAAGATGTCCCATCAGCAATTCCAGTATCTTATATTCTGTAGCCGTCAGCCTGACTTCTTCTCCTTCCACAAGGATCAGACGCTGCTTTTTATCAAGTACAAGACCGCCGTTTACAAGCGTGTCGCTGTCTGTTTTCGGCGCTGCGCCTCCCCACGCGTGATAACGCCTGAGATGTGCTTTCACACGGGCAATGAGTTCCGCCGGATTATACGGCTTTTCCACGTAGTCATCTGCTCCCAGAACAAGACCTGACACCTTGTCACTCTCTTCCGTCTTCGCTGACAGAATAATAACCGGAATACGGTAGTTTTCCCTTAATTTCATCAGTGCAGATAATCCGTTCAGTTTCGGCATCATCACATCCAGCAGGATCAGATCGATCTGGTTTGTCTCCAGAGCGTTCAGCGCTTCCATCCCATCATAAGCCTTTACAATCTGATATCCTTCATATTTCAGTAATTCACTGATCGAGTAGACAATTTCCTTATTGTCGTCCACTACAAGTATCGTTTCACCGTTCATGCTGCCCTCCTGTATTCCTTTACTCTATGTAAACTATAATAGGAACGGCTTAAAAAAAACGCAATGCAAATCTTAAATTTTTCTTATAATTTCTCCATAACAAAAAGCGCCGCAGCTTTCATGATTTTTCCATCATAAAAACTGCAGCGCTTCTATTTTCATTTCTTCTTATTTTTCTTCTCTGCGTCTTGCCAATTCTGCACAATTTTCTTCCACACGTTTTTTGCTCAGTGGATAAATGAAGATCAAAGCAAGTGCAACCGCTGTCAAACCTACGATCGGTACGATACAGGAGATTCTAAAGATGCTCTCTGTAACAGCCGGCTCAAAAGCAGTCGCTGCCGTATAACCTGCCAGTGACAGCAGTCCTCCTACCATACCGGAAGAGAATGCCTGACCAAGTTTTCTTGCGAAAGAATACACCGCATAAATGGTACCATCTTCTCGAATTCCGTTTTTCACCTCTGCGTCATCAATGACATCTGTGATCATTGCCCAGATGATCGTATTGAAAAATCCGAGTCCAACGAAAGACATTACATAAAAGATAACATATACCCATACATTTTCCGGATGCAGGATCAAACAAACCACATAACTTGCTGCACCAAAGAGACAGGAAACTGTAGCCAACTCTTTTTTCCGAATTTTGATGCCAGCTTACTTGCAAGCGGAGCACAGATCGCGATGATCGCTACGTTGCTCAACAATGCCACAACCGACTGCGCCTGTGTACTTCGATACACATTTGGGAATACATATGCGGACATTCCCTGCATCCCCAGCATTGCCAGAAGCAGAAGCAGTGCTGCCGCAATAATTCCGAGAAGAGCACGGTTTGTGATCAGGCTCTTCCCAAGAGCAACAATATCCAGTTTCTGATTATTTGCCGGCACCGGTACACGTTCACGTACCAGGTTGTAGCAAAGCAGATAACAGATGACTGCCAGTACAGAAAATACACCTGCAATGATCGTCATACGACTTCCGGAAAGCACTGGATTGCCATCTACCGTAACATATGCAACCAATGGAGTTCCTGTACCGATCACAAGGCTGGCCAGAGAAGCTCCTACAGAACGCCATGTAGATAAGGAAGCTCTGTCTGTCGGATCCGGCGAGATTGCAGACGCCATAGATCCATATGGAATATTAATGGAAGTATAGAAAATAGATCCCCATAACAAATATGTCACAACCATGTAGGCTACTTTCACTCCATACGGCATATCTGCAAGTCCTGACTGATAGATCAGGAAACTGGCAATTGCCACAGGCCCGCACATACGTTTGATCCATGGACGGAATTTCCCGTCTTTGGTTGGTTTTGAACGGTCCACGATCTGTCCCATCGTGACATCTGTAAACGCGTCTACAAAGCGTGCTGCCATCATGAGCATACCAACAACTCCCGCTGATAAGCCCATAACATCTGTATAAAATTTCATCATGAACATTGAGGACAATATGAAGGTGAAATCGTTTCCGAAATCACCAAACATATACCCCAGTCTATCCTTCATCCCAAATGCCGGGACAGTGGAATTATTTGTTTTCCCCATTTTCATTTTCTCCTTGTTTTTCCTATGAACTACCAGCTTTTAATCATACCTTTTTGATCTGGATCAGTTTTCCATTCAGACTTTCGATAAATCCTTCCGGTGCCAGAGAACCTGCCATTTCTCCAAGTCTTTCCAAAGACATACCTTTCATCATATCCCACATACCTTCTCCCGGAGAAACTACCATATTCATTGTAAGTTTCACCGCTTTGGCTGCAATTTCAATTGCTTCCGGGCATTTTGCCAATTCTTCCAGGCTGTCTTTGATACTGTACATTCCTTCCGGGAACTCCATCGGAGCTTTCAGATCCATGTCTCCAACTGTACTGAACCAGTTTGCAACGCCTTCTGCACGTTCATTGACTTCCGGCAATACATAAATCTCCGGTTCTTTTTCTACTTTTTCCAGAGTCATCGTATCTTTGACCTCTCCTGCCTGTGCTGTCAGAATATTAAATCCGTCTTTCAATGCCACCGTAAATACAAATACTTTTTCTGCTGAAAGCTCTTCCACTTTTTCTCCATTTAAAAACAGTGTGACCGAAGGCTGGTTCGAATATACACGGATTTCTGTTGTTTCACCTGCACGCTGTGCATATCTTTTTCCACAGAGGTGAACCATTGGCTGTTTGTTCCAGTAAGCCTGATAGATATAATAGCTATCCTTTTTCACTTTACGGTCAAGAGTCACCAGTCCCTTGTTGTTTCTTCCCGCTACACCGCCTTCGTCTCTGGCTGCACAGCCAAAGTCAAACATATTCCATACATGACTGGACCAGATCCATGGACGCTCCTCAAGCATCTTTGCCATGTGCTCATGATACAATGCCTGATACTCTTCACTGTAATCTTTGCATGCCGGATTTGGACCGTGATAAGTAATAATTCCTTCACATCCATATTCAGAAAGTCCCAGACAGATTTCCGGATGTACTTTATGGAAGTTGTCCATCCATGGCCCGTTGTCTTCCATCTTACCGCCGTACCATCCAAAATAATGGTTGTAACTTTCCACATCTGTGATCCCATGCATCGGTCCCTCGATTGGAGTCATGGATACGTGCGCAATCGTTGTCAGACGGCTTGGATCCAGCTCTTTTGCAAGTGCATTGAGTTCTTTATGATTTTCTACCAGTTTCTCTGAAATTCCTCCGATCAGGATTTCATTGGAAATACCCCAGAAACAAATCGATGGATGGTTGTAATTCTGAATGATCAGCTCTTTCAACTGACTGATACAGTTCTGGTGTGCATCCGGATCTTGATTCATCACACTGATAAACGGGATCTCTGCCCATACGACAAATCCCATTTCGTCACAGGCATCATAGAAGTCCTGAGAATGCTGATAATGTGCCAATCGAATCGTATTTGCTCCCAGTTCTTTGATCATTCTTGCGTCTTCATAATGATCTTCTTTTGTCAGTGCGTTTCCTTTATACAGCATGTCCTGATGACGGCTCACTCCACGCAGCGGAGTCTCTGTACCATTGAGGATGAACCCTTTGTTCGGATCACAGGAAAAGCTGCGCACTCCAACACGTGCCGAGATCTCATCATAAGACTCATTTCTTCTCTGCAGTCTTGCTGTCACTGTATACAGGTATGGAGCGTCAATCTCCCAAAGTGTCGCATCCGGAACATATACTTTTACAGCTGTCTCATCTGCCGGACGGCAGGCACTTGCCACTTCGTTTCCTTCTGCATCGCAAACAGAATACAGAACAGTAAAGTTTTCGTCTGCGCCTTTTACGTATGAAACAATCTCAAATTCTGCTCCTCCACACTCACATGGGCGCGGAGTCACCTGGATTCCCGAACCTCCGTAATACTCCAGATCAAAATGCACATCCGGAACACTGATCAGATTCACACCTCTGTAAAGTCCGCCATAAAATGTAAAATCTGCAGACTGAGGATATACACTGTCCTTCAACTCATTACTGCATGCAATGACCAGAAGATTGTCCCCTTCTTCGTTGCACACATCTGTGATATCTACACGGAATGTTGAATATCCGCCTTCATGATATGTCATCTCTTTTCCATTTACGTACACTGTTGCCTGCTGGCCTGCTGCCAGAATTTCTACATAGACTTTTCCATTTCCAAGTGGCTGCTTTGGCGTCTCAAACGTCTTTGCATACCAGTAAGTTCCTCTGTCGTAGCTGCCATTCCCATCATGTCCGTCCACCGCATTCCATGTGTGCGGAAGATCAATACGCTGCCAGTCTGACGGCATCTCCTTTGGAAGTCCTGCATTTTCCTGAATAAATGCCCAGTTTTCATTCAAATTGATTACATTGCGCCTGTCTCTTATACACATCTCCGAGCCCACGAGACGCTACGCTATCTCG
>OJLZ01000127.1_pt1 | contig 16725 bp, 14 predicted proteins | sample 1597091 | NCBI WGS metagenome assembly OJLZ01 (sample SAMEA3904684, study PRJEB24821) | metagenome | biome: Builtin; feature: hospital; material: surface | place: USA | collected 2013-06-06
TGTGTATAAGAGACAGGACACGATCCACTCCGCCACACATGAGCCGCTTCAAGAACAGCTCGGGGGCAATGCGCAGATACAAATTCATGTTGTACGCGTTGATGTGCGTAATAAACGGCCGCGCATTCGCGCCACCATGAATAGGTTGCAAAATGGGAGTTTCTGCCTCCAAATACCCCGAACTATGCAGGTCGCACCGCATCGAGTGCAGCACCGCGGACCTCGCCGTCAACGCCCGGCGCGACTCAGCATTAACGGTCAGGTCGATGTGCCGGGACCGCACCCGCGCTTCAGGGTCGGTAAGCCCATCAGTTTTGTTGGGCAGCGGGTGCAGGGATTTCGCTTCAAACCGGATACGGTCGGCCAGAAGCGACGGCTCACCCTTCCGCGAGACACCCTTTTCGCCCTCAACGCGAATAATGTCGGCAAGGTCAAGATCCTTGCGCCAGGCTTCATAATCGCTGCACCGAGCTTGTTCGACGATCACCTGTGTGTCGCCTGACCAGTCATGGAGCTGGAGGAACATGACGCCCCCGAAGTCGCGCCGGGCAATGATACGGCCGGAAATGGAGGCGGCAACACCGTCATCCATGCCGGCGATCTGCGCACAGGTATGCGTCGGGCGGATAGCAGTGGGCCACGGGCTCACCCCTTCATCGCGCAAACGCTGTGCTTTTTCCAGGCGCACTTTCACTTGTTCCGAGCGACGGTGGTGCACTACACGCCCGGCGCGAGCTTCCTCCATGAGGCGGGGTGCGAGCTCGAGCGCTTCGGCGGCGCCTTCTCGTTTCACCGATCCGACGGGGGTCAGTGGGGGTTTACGACGCGACAGGGGTGCGGGTACGAACCCTTCAACGATGCCGGACACCAATCCGACGCGGGCGATGGCGCGGTTGTCTTTGAAGCAAATGTATCGGGGTGCCCAGGTGGGGTTGTATTTTTCGTTGGATCGGTAGAGCGCTTCCATCTGCCACCATCGCGACAGGAAGACCAGGAGGCTCCTCCACAGGCGCATGACGGGACCGGTGCCGAGCTCATGGGCCGTCGCAAAGACCTGGCGGAACATGGCGAAATTCAGCGAAATTCGTGTTACTCCGACGTCCACACCGGCGTTGCAGAGCTCCGACACCATGATTTCCACGGTGCCATTGGGTGAGTCGGGTGATCGACGCATGAGGTCCAATGACACCCCAGTGCGCCCCCACGGGGAGAAGGAGAGTTCTCCGACGCGTCGGGCTACGCCGGTGGGTGAATGGTGGGCGTCTTGGATGGCTTCGACCAGGAGGTTATTTGAATCGGCAGGATCCCCCAGCCGCGAGAGCGCCATAGAGAAGCCGCGTTCGTTGTTGGTGTCGCGCCATGCGTCGGCGTCACGCTGGACACGGACCATCTCTTCATCGATTAGTTCGCCATGGCGACGGATCCGCACGGTCACGCCTGCTCGTCGAGCCCGGGCGACGGCCTGACGCACTGCCTTAAACTCGGGCTGGCTCAGGGAAAAGCTATCGGTGTAGATGATGGCTTCGTCGCCCAACCGGAGGGTTTGTAGTCCGTGGGATGAATAACAGTGCGCGCCTCGGTCGGATGCCCCCATCACCGCCGGGGTCCACCCGTACATCACTGCCTGGTGAAGCCACGCATCGACGGCTTGATCCCAGGCAGCCGGGTTGCCGATGGGATCTCCCGACGCAATACATACTCCCAGTTCGACGCGGTACGTGACCGCTGCCCGCCCGTCAGGTGAATAGATGACAGATTTGTCGCGTCGCGTCGCGAAGTACGCCAGAGAATCGTCCTCTCCCCAGCGGGCAATCATGGCGCGGATGGCCGTCTCGTCGTCAGGAGTAAGAGCATTGTTGTCGCGCTGGCTGCGGAAAAGGGTCCACACGGACAGGAGGAAAATGATCGCGCTGGCCAGGGTGATGACAAATGACACGATCCATTCCGGGTGGCCGCCGAAGAACTTTTGGTCGACCAACGAGAAGGCGAAGGACTTGTTGAGAACCCATTGCAGACGATTACCGCGGGACAGGGTATGCGGGAAAAGTTCGACGAGTAGCCATCCGCTGGCGGTGACCAGGCCTTCCCCGATGATATAGACCGCGAGGGCCTTCCTGATGGCCGCGTGTCGTGTTCGCGCCGGGAAGGCGGAGCGGGTAGCCAGGAGGCCGATGAGCATGACTGCTTGGACGATGAATCCAACGTTGAGCTCAACCGTCGTGACCGTGCTGCCTGTGTCGTAGCCGTTAACTCCCAGCACGAAGAGCAGGATGTTCTCGATGTTCAGGATCGCGAGGAGAATAACGCTGACCCACCAGGCCAAGCGTTTGCGGGCGAGAATCGCTCCTGCCAGTAGACCGAGGGCGAGGGCCCATGATATTGACACCCCTGGCATGGGGAGGATCACGTAGTCGAAGAATTCCCGGATGCTCTGCAGCTGATGCCGGACCGGCCTGACCGCGCTGAACAGAAGCGCGATGAATGAATACACAGCGAGCAAGATGCCAAAAAACGGCGGGAATCTTTTGATAAACGTGGCGAACACAGTCTTATCTTGCACCCGCCCTGAACCTGTAGCCATAGAATTGTCCCCTAATATCCTGTGATTTCCTTGTGAGACTAGCAGTCGTTGGCGCGTACCTATGATTGGTCAATGAAACTGCGTTTATCGCCGACGACCCAGTTCACGGAAATCGATTTTCCCATCTGTTGTAAAGGGGACGCCTTCCCTTTCGAGTAGCTGTTGTTTGAGGACGAGGCCGCGGGCCCCTCCCATGTACCCGCCGAGAGAGCCCCCAGCCGCGACGACCCGGTGGCAGGGAATGAAGAGCTGGATGGGGTTGGTTCTGCATACTGATCCGACTGCGCGCGCAGCTCGCGGCCGACCGGCGGCTTCGGCCAACTCGCCATATGTGAGCACGTCACCGGGCGAAATGTGGCTCATCTCTTCACGCACGGACTTCGTGAACTCGGTGGGGCCATCCTCGATACTCATCGGCAGAGTAAACGCTTGTCGTGTTCCGCTGAAGTACTCGTCGAGCTGCTCGCCGATCTGTGTAAAAAGGTGGCGTTGGGCTTTGCTCATGCTCGACGCGGCAGCAGGATCAGCGATGTCGGGATCCGTGGTGCCCGGACCCATGATGTAGTGCGATGCCACGATGGCGTGGTCGTTGATCGTGACATCGATGTCGCCGAATGGCGTGGGGAAACGTTGTGTCCGATAGGTCAGCTCGTCATGGTGATCGTCACTGTATCCGACGGACATGGATGTGCTCCGGTGGTTCATGGGGACAGCGATAGTGGGCATTAAAAACCGGGTCACCAGCGCATCTGCGCTCATAACCCGGCTGTGAAATCGGTTAGGACCTCATAGGGTGAGTCCTCGACTTACTTGTCTTTGTTGAGGAACTCAGAGGCCTTGTCTTTCAGGTCCTCGATGCCCTGCTTGATCTTGGACTCGGCCTGATCGCCTTTGCCTTCGGCCTTGAGGTCTTTGTTGTCAGTAACGTCACCGGCAGCTTCTTTGGCCTTTCCGCCAAATTCGTCTGCCTTGTTCTTAATGTCGTCAGAAATACCCATAGGCTTCTCCTTCTGTTCTAGTTTTGCGACGCAACGAGCGGATCTATGTCGGGTAACCCGCGCTCATAAGAGCGGGGTCCTTATATCGCGACATGGCCACCGTCGCCACTTGTCTGCGTGGATAACTCCCGCAGTCGGGCGGCGGTGATGGCACGCTCGTATGCACATCGCCTTACACCAAGACACTTTACTACGGATTTCGCACCACTGATGGTTGCCAGGTATTTCCTACGAATTTGTGACTATTTCGGTACCTGAGCAGGTGGTGCTCCATTCCGGCAACCGGGGCAACCAGGGCAGCAGTGCCAGCCAAGATGCAGGCTTTAGTCCCCGATCTCCAGCAGAGACTGTCCGCCCTGAACGGCGTCGCCGGGTTGCACGTGAAGCGCGGTGACGGTGCCGTCGATGGGGGCTGTAATTTCGGTTTCCATCTTCATGGCTTCAAGGACGACGATCACTTCGCCGGCCGTGATGGCTTGACCTTCCTCAACAAGCACTTTACTGACGGAACCAGCCAAAGGTGCCGTGACTGAATTGGCGCTGACACCCTGAACAGATGAGGTGGTCGGCGCGGTGGGTGTTGGCCCGTTGCTGTTGCCACCAGTGATGATGGTGCCAAGTGTGGGGCGGTCTTCGTGTTCAACTTCTACGTCCACGGAATAGGGGACGCCGTTGACGGTAACTGTCAGTTTCATTCTTTCGGGTTCCTTCTATTCGTGGCTTATTGCCATTTCGCCTTGTGCTGAACTGCCTGCCGACCTTGCTGTGACCAGCTGCGATGGCGCAAGAAGTGAACTGCGCGCACGGTTCCGCGGTTACCCATGTAGGCGGATACGGCCGCACTGATCGCAATCAAGACATCTTCAGGAATTTCCTCGTCAGAGCGCTGTTTCAGTGCCGCAACTTCATTTTCGAGCTTGGTGACGTTGCGGGAGAGCTTTTCCACCTGGTTGGACAGGCGGGCCAACAACTGACTGAGTTCAGCAGAGGATGCATTGTCTGTGTTCATGCTTCTCCGATCAGTTGGGGGCCAGGCCATGCTTCTTGGACGGCCGGTTCTCACGCTTGTTGGTCAGCAGCTCCAGGGCCAGAGCAATTTCGCGACGTGTGTCCGCGGGGTCGATGATGTCGTCAACGAGGCCTCGGGACGCCGCCATGTATGGCGTCGAGAAGGTGTCTTTGTAGAGCTGGACGAGTTCGCTCTTCTTTGCTGCAGCGGCTTCGTCGCCACCCTCTTCCTGGGCTTTCTTGATTTCCTTGCGGAAGACGACGTTCACCGCTCCGTCGGCACCCATGACCGCGATTTCTGCGGTGGGCCATGCCCAGACACGGTCCGCGCCCAGGTCCTTCGAGCACATGGCCAGGTACGATCCGCCATAGGACTTGCGGAGGACCACGGTCAGCTTCGGCACGGTCGCTGCCGAGTAGGCGAACAGCATCTTCGCACCGTGGCGAATGATTCCGCCATGCTCTTGCGCAACGCCGGGCATGAAGCCGGGGACGTCGACGAGGGTGAGGAGCGGAATATTGAAGGAGTCGCAGAAGCGAACGAAGCTTGCGCCTTTGTCCGACGAGTTGATGTCCAGAACGCCGGACATCACTTGCGACTGGTTGGCGACGATACCGACTGTCCGGCCAACGACGCGGGCGAATCCGACCACGAGGTTTTGGGCGTATCCGGCCTGGACCTCGAGGAAGTCGCCGTAGTCGACGATCTTGCGGATGATATCGCGGACGTCGTAGCCCTTGCGGCCATCGACGGGGACGATATCGCGGAGGGATTCGTCGGGCTCGACAACCTCGTCCGGATCGACGATGGGCGGCTCTTCGGTGTTGTTTTGCGGCAGGAAGCTCAGGAGCTTCTGCGCGATCAGGATGGCTTGCTCGTCATCGTCGGCGACGAAGTGAATGTTGCCCGCTGTGCTCATGTGGGCATCGGCACCACCGAGTTCGTCGGCCGTGACTTTTTCGCCGGTCACGGACTCGATGACCTTGGGACCGGTGATGAACATGTTGGCCTTGCGGGTCTGGATGATGAAGTCCGTCAGTGCCGGCGAGTAGGCCGCACCACCAGCGCACGGGCCGGCGATGATGGAGACCTGCGGTACGAGTCCGGAGAGCAACACGTTGTTGTAGAACACACGGCCGTATCCAGAGAGGGAATCGATGCCTTCCTGGACTCGGGCTCCGCCGGAGTCGTTGATAAAGACGAAGGGGGTGCCGGTGGTCGCGGAGGCCTTCATCATGGCGACCACTTTGTTGGATTGCATTTCGCCAGCTGACCCACCCATGACGCTGAAGTCCTGGGATGCGATGTGGACTGGCCGTCCGTAGACCGCACCGGACCCGGTAACAACGCCGTCGGCGGGGGCATCGGCCTTATCCATCCCGAAGTGCGTTGTCCGGTGCTTGGCGAACATTCCGGTTTCCTGGAACGTGTCTTCGTCGACAAGCTTGGTGATGCGCTCGCGGGCGGTCATCTTGCCGCGGTCGTGCTGCTTGTCCAGGCGTGCCTGCCCGCCGCCGAGGCGGATGCGGTTTCTTTCTTCTTCCAGCTGTTCGAGGCGCTCAGGCATGCTGGGATCGTGAGGTTGCTCACTCATTTATTTGCTCCGTTTCTGCTGTCTTTCGCGGTGATCAACTGGTTTATGCGGGTTCCACGGAGACAGTGTGGCTGCGGCCGCCTGTGGTGACTTTGTACGTAATCGGTTCGCGGATGGCAGTGGCGTCGCCGGAGGCCTTCGCCTCTTCGCGCTCGAGCTGTTCCTTAGTCTTGCCAACGTTCTTCGGGCCGTCAGGGCGAGTCTTAAAGAATCCCGGCGCGACCTGCGGGAACAGGGCGTTGGTGAGGACGTCTTCGTCGGACCCGTCGGTGCCGTCGAGTTTGTCAGCTTCCTCAACCAGGTTGTCCCATTCGGGCTCAAGGAGGTCAGCAGGACGCTCGGTGATGGGCTCTTTACCGGTCTGCTTCTTGGCTTGCTCGATGAGGTCTTCATCCCTCTCACCTGGTGCTTCGCCGTAGTACCCGAGGAGGAGGTCGGCGAATTCAGCCGTGAGTGCTTTGTAGCGGCCCATCAGCACGTTGAACACGGCCTGGGTGCCGACGATCTGGGACGATGGCGTCACCAACGGCGGGTATCCGGCAGCTTTCCGAACGACGGGGACTTCTTTCATAACCTCGTCGATACGGTCGCCCGCGCCCTGGGCTTTGAGCTGCGATTCCATGTTGGAGAGCATTCCGCCCGGAATCTGCGATTGAAAAATATTGGTGTTGACCAGTGTTTTCGACTCAAACTCCGCGTACTTCGGGCGCACTGTTTTGAAGTGGTCGCGGATATTAATGAGCCGATCCATGTCGAGCCCGGTCTCATAGTCGGTTCCTTCGAGCATTTCGACGAGAGACTCGGTGGGGTTGTGCCCTGGCCCGAGGGACATGGAGGAAATGGCGGTGTCAACAACATCCGCACCTGCTTCAATGGCCTTCATGAGGGTGACCATCGTGACGCCGGTGGTGGAGTGGCAGTGGACGTTGATCTGCGTATCGTCGCCATAGGTGTCCTTGATGCCACGGATGATATCGTACGCGGGCTGTGGTTTGAGCAGCGCAGCCATGTCTTTGAGCGCGATCGAATCCGCGCCCATGTCCAGCAGGCGTCCTGCTAGGTCAATGTAGCCCTGCACGTCGTGCAGTGGGGACACGGTGTAGCAGATGGTGCCTTGCGCGTGCTTGCCCACTTTCTTCACAGCCTGCATGGCGTGCTCGAGGTTGCGGGGATCGTTGAGCGCGTCGAAAACCCTGAAGACGTCCATGCCGTTTTCAGCGGATTTTTCAACAAACTTATCGACGACGCCGTCTTCGTAGTGACGGTATCCCAGAAGGTTCTGGCCGCGAAGCAGCATCTGAAGGCGTGAGTTGGGCATGAGCTTGCGGAATGTGCGCAGTCTCTCCCACGGGTCTTCGTTTAGGAAGCGGATGCAGGCGTCGAAGGTTGCGCCGCCCCAGCATTCCACGCTCCAATACCCGGCTTTGTCTATATCCTCACAGGCATCGACCATGTCTTCGAGGGCCATGCGTGTTGCCATGAGGCTCTGGTGAGCATCACGCAGAGCCAGTTCGGTCACTCCAATTTTTCGCGTGGTCATGGCCACTACGTTAAGCCGATTTGTTGGCTGTTGCACCACAACTCACCGTCGTGACTTACCGCACTCTTGGACTTGAACAGTGATTAACCCAACTAGGAGGGGGGCGTCGCGTCCTTTCTTGTCATAAATATTCAGGTTTGCGACGGTGCGTTGCTGTTTTTATGCGACGACGGTACCCCGTTCCGGGGGCCTTACGCGCAAGAAACAGGCATTGTGCTTATCTTCGATCACGTTCAGGAGCAATTGATCACATTCCGGCATATACCCACGCACTTTTCTGCGTGCCGAGTTCCTCCGCGGTGGATTCGCGATTCTGATTCGGGGGACATGCGGTGGATTAATACAGAGCGCACGTGGTTTTACTAGGGTATGGCTATGCCATCTTTGTCGTCGATGTGGTCGCACGCCAGTGATTTGACGTCGTTGCGCAAGTTGTCTTCCCGTACACCGCGGGAAAAGCGGATCGATAACACATTCTTCCTGCTGGCGGGTTTAGCTGCCATCTGGTTAGCGGGGGAATACTTCAAACTTAGCTTCGTTTTAGACTTTCGGTTGCTATTGATTATCCCTGCGTGGGGTGTGATTGCGTACCTCACACTCCCCCGGCTTCATCGAATTTTGACGCGGATTTACGTCCCCAACTACTTCATCGGGCGCACTCGGACTTCGGATGGGCTTCTGGGCGATCCGGTTAATATCGCGTTCGACGGCACTGCCGAGCAGCTCCACCGCTCGATGACTGAAGCGGGCTGGACGTTGGCAGATCCGGTGACGTTTCGGTCGTCGGCAAAAATTGTCTGGAGCTCCATCACTCGCGCGTCCTATCCCGCGGCGCCGGTGAGTCCGCTGATCCTCTTCGATCGTGAGCAAGACCTCGCCTACCAGCAGGAAGTGGATGGTTCTCCCTCCCGACGACACCACATTCGGCTGTGGCGATGCCCCAAAGACTGGCCGCTTCCCGGTGGTCACCGCGTGGACTGGGTGGGCTCCGCCAGCTACGACACAGCCGTCGGCGTTAGCTTTTTCACCTTACAAGTAACCCACCGCATTGCTGCCGATATTGATAGGGAACGCGATCACGTCGTATCGACGGTTCGTTCTTATGTCCCCGAGTGTTCGGTATCCATGATTGAGGATTTCTCGACGGGCTATCACCATGTCAACGGCGGCGGCGACAAAATACATACCGATGGGGATCTTCCCATTGTCGACGTCAGTAGGGTCGGGTTACACTCTGGTTCACACGGTGACGACGGTGCTAGTGCGGAGGAAACGTCCGAGGAGCTGCCCGATGATATCGGGGCGGATGCTTCGTCGGATATTACCGATTCTGAAAACGCCGAGGCACGGAAAGCCACAGCAGGAAACGCCGTCGAGGAAAGCAGTGATACTGAGCCACTCACGGCACGCGGCTCGGACAATGTGGACTCGACGATCAACGGAACCCGCTACACTGGCCGGGCGTCCACGCACTATGACGACGACATTTCCGATGAGGAGCGTGCTGCCCGGCGTCCGAAGAATGCGCAACGCACACCGAGGCCACCGAACCTGATGCTGTCCATGGGGATGCTGTTCCTCGTCGTCGCGTGGCAAAGCGTCGTCCTGCTATACAAAGCAGACCAGCACCGTTTTATCCCCGGCGCCTTGCAGGACATGGGTTTCAGCCACCACACCGCCTACGTCGCAACGCAGTGGTACGTCGGCTTACTAACGTTAGGCACTCTGATTTTGGTTCTGCTCACGCTCGGCGGTTTTACTCACGCACGCGACGCTCTAATGTTGTTCCTCACCATAGCCATCGTGATCTCAATCCTTGATCGCAATGGAATGCGCATGATCGCAGCTGGTCACAACAACCTACTGCTCACAACAGCAACCATTATTGCCCTGCTAGCCCTATCTTCCGACGACGTTCGCAACTGGATACGTGGCCACGAACCAGCCGCCGTGTGGGGGCCGGTGAGAAAAATCCATCTTCCGATTGATGATCATTCGCGGTAGGCTCACCAACAATTATGGTGCCACGGTGCCTTGTAACTAGCGCCATACCACTGCTCTACCGGCACCATGTCAGTGGTTTCACCAGCATTACCGTATTATGGTGACGCTGAAGCTGTTATGTCGGAGTCCACGACATCGTATAACAGGGCCACATACCGCCGATGTATGCGCTGCCCTTAACCTTGCATGGCAGGCAACACCATCGTTCATGCGCTGCTACGCGGAGTCAGAAAGGTTGATATGCCGAAGTCAAAGGTAACTGAGTCCTCAGAGTCAAGGCCTGCGTCGTCATCGACGTCTACCCGTACCCCCGTCAAGCTCAACAATGCGTCCACCCCGCTGTGGTACCGCATCATCATGTTCGGCTTCATCATTGCTGGGCTCCTATGGCTGGTGGTCAACTACATCGCTGGGCCACAAATCCCGTTCATGCAGGACCTGAATGCATGGAGCTACGCCATCGGTTTCGGGCTTTTCGTCGTCGGACTTTTAATGACTATGGGATGGAAATAAGCACAACTGTGTGACGGGCTCATCGCAGCATTCCAGATGCCCCTGAATCGATGGGTGCAAGGCCGCGAAGGGTCCACATTTCTTTGTCGCCGCTGCGGCGACGGTGGAATCGCATCTGCCACTCGGGGGGAATGTCGCAGTGCCAAAAAGCGTCGGGCGGGGCGTCCAGGGCATGGACGAGTAGTGCGCGCCCCAGCGATTGGTCGCTTACCGTGACGTATTCCCCTGGCTCTAGCCCGTCAGCCCAGGCCGCCACGCGATCGATATAAGTGCGTAGGGATTCCCCTTCATGTCCGACGTAGTCCGGGTTTTTCCTCCACTGCGCAATCTTCAATGGCGATACGAGGGGCAAAGGCTTTCCCGCCCACTCCCCTACATCCCAGGGGCCAGGGTTGCCCACGAGAACGCGCGAAGAGGTGGATTTGGCCACGTCTTCCGTGCCCGAACCCGCGTCGTTAATATCACTGAATTCCTCGTAACGACGCAGCGTATGCCGGTACTCTGCCCACCGAACTGTGTCTTCTGACGACGCGAACCGCGGCAGATGTGCGTTCGCGAGCGGTGCCGAGACAACGATGAGCCGCACCACGCGGATGGTCGTGCGGCCCTGCCGATGAAAACGCCTCATACTAAGGATTATCCCAGTGAGAGCGTCCCACCACGAGGCGGCCTTTTCATTGATGCATCGTATACCCTGGCCAATTATGGGTGTGGAACGGCCACCCGTGTAAACGGACTTCTCTCGTAGTCTCGATGGATCGGCAACCGATCCGGGTGTTCCACAAGCACGGGTAACCCACCCGTTGGGCATAGGGCGTTCTACTTTGTCGAAATACCTCATTATCTCCAGAGGCCATAAAGGCTGGCTGGAAGGCATAAGCAAAGCCAGGGCCGTGATCGTACGGATCCTCGCCCTGGCTTTGAAATATGGGCCTTTGGCTGGCCACTTAGCAGCTTTATTCGATTTGATCGAGAAGCTCTGCTAAGAGGGGTTTGCCCCGAGTAGGTCATCGTGTAGCAGCACGGTGGCCTACTTTTTAAACCACCACCATACGGTGGTGCTACTTCTCACAATAAGGTCTTCGTCGTTTGTCTGCAAGCTATGTTGGCGCCTAAATAGCTGTGTACCGGCCGGTATCGGAACAGACAGGTCACAAATCCCGATGAACCCACAGATATACCGGTACACACGATATATCTACCAATATGACAACGCGTAGCTACGTATTGCACTACATAGCTACGCGGAACGGTTGTGAGGTCTAAATTTAGGCTGCGACTTTTTCTTTTTCAGCCTGAAGGGCGGCCTTATTAATAGCCTTCTTCGACACCAAGGCCGTGCCAAATCCAATCACACCCCAGAGGATGCATTGGGCCATGAATGAGTAGAGACGGTAATAATACAAATCATCCGCTGGGAACCCTGGATACACAATCTTCCCATCCGAGTCTCTCAGGGGAAGAGGTGTCTCGGAATTATGTCGACCAAGTTCATCAATGTTGGCCTGCAGGTGCCCCAAGGGTGGAAGTAACCGGCTAAACGCGTACATTATGACTGCAAAAACAACTGCGGAGATGAGGAAAGCAACCCATGAATCCATGCGCGCGGACAGAACCTTGTGCAGGAAAACAACCCCGATCATGACGACCACAGACGCGACAATCATCGTGAGGAAAAGCCACGTGCGCTGTTTAATCGTATCCGGGTTACCGACAGCCGGCGGATTCGACGAGTACTTCAAGCATGGCACGACATAGAGGCAGGCAAACATCGCGGCTGCAACCCCAATAGCCGCGCCCCGGATGTTGGTCGGCTTGGCGTATCGGAGGTAAAGGCTGAACACTACCGCGTATAGCAAGCCTAGGGCTAGCCCCATAAGGACCATGCCAGTACCGATACCCACGGTCGATTGAATTGTGCGGCTGAACAGTTCAGTCTCATCGCCACCAGTGGCGATACCAGCGGCTTTATCGAGGGCTTCTTGGGCTTCGTCACGTCCACTTTCATAATCAATGGCCCGACCGGTGATTGGCTCCGCCCACAGCCTGGCGAAAATGAACGACAAAAGTCCGGCAAGTAAACCGAAACCCCCGCAACGTAGAACGAATTGGCGTTCCATTTTTAACTCCAAATACGGGCGTCCACCAAGGCAAACTGGTGATGACGCGAAGATTAGTGGCAGGGGAATCCCAAGAAGTGGCGGGAATCGTGTACCCACTCGTGAATGTGCATGTCGTTACCAAAGACACTGGTAGCCCCCTGGTCAATACCAACGAAGTAGTACACCAACAGGCCAATAACCAATGCAGAGAATAACCACACAAATGACGAAGGAACATCGATGGCTTCTGCAAGCGAACGTGCCGACGTGCGAGATGCGGAGGTTGGCTGAGCGGCATGAAGTGATGAATCAGTCATAAAGAACACTTCCTCTTCCGGAAAAAATGTGTATTCCTACGCGAGTGTAGACCTCAATACTGAAAGTGAAGAAACGCCCTGGCATACGAGACCACGCGCCTGCCTGGGCGTTCCCTTATGGAGTAACAACACTAGATGAAAAGAATTATCCTAGTTTGAGAAATTTGTGATGGGCGTGAACTAATCTCCGCCTACTTTCACAAGAGAAAAATATAAATCAGCCAACAGCAGCAACTCCTTTTGATATGACGCGTAACAAAGAAAGTAAATACAAAACGCGAGTATCTGGCTGCTTCGTTAGGCACAATCACAAACTGAAGTTTTCACCCCAGCGGATCCAATAATTGGGCTGTCTCTTCCTGGAACGACCAGGTTGACCAGGCGTACTACCCAACCGCTAACGAAGTCACAGTGGCGCGACCGCCCCGGATTCTCACCGGGTTCCTCATCGTCTTGTACATACCAACTCTAGACCCTATCCCCGCCTTTTGGTAGCCCAGATGCTAATTTTCACCGGTAAACCCACCCAATTCGAACAATTACCCCGGGATCGTGCCCGTCGGGATCAGATGCTCCAGCGCTCTTGAAGGTGCAGTGCCCTCAAACACCAAAAGCGGAGTGAACCTGTGCGATGTAAACCACCATCGCTCCACAACCGACCACAAACACAGCTACCGACGCTGACAGTCGCGCGATAAGCCTTCGCTGCAACCCACCGGCACCCATCATGGGGCCTCCAGCACCACCGAGCAATGAGGCGCCATTCGACATCGAGCCAACACCGTGCGCCATACCCGCAGTGCCTAGACCAGCAGCGACGAACCGTCCCACGCGTCGGCCCGGCCCGCGAATACCGGTCACAATCTGTGCTCCATAGATCGCGATGGCCATCAGGGCACCCGTCAGCAATCCCCCAATGTGCCCCCACAAGGAGATGCCCGGAGTGATTAGTGAATACCCCAAGTTCACCACAATGAGGACGATAAGCGCTCTCATCTGCGGTTTATTGTTCAGATACATGCCTGCGGCGACGGCCATCAGGCCATAGATCACTCCGGATGCCCCCACGGTCAGGGACAGGGGGTCGCGCCACTGGATCATGGCGGCTGACCCGTAGCTTGTGCCCGCAAAGATGATCGCCATCGCCAGCGAACCGTAGGTACGCTCGATGCCGACCCCGAACACCCACAGCATCACCCCATTGAACAGGAGATGCGTCAAACCGGAGTGGAGAAAACTGAAAGTCAGACCACGGAGGAGAGCTTCGTTGTCGGGCGTCAGCGCGGGTAGATACAGCCACCAGGACGCCGCTAAGGACGATTCATGCGTGTTGCCCTCGAGGGACCCGGATTGCACAACGGTCACCAGGTACACAACGATGCAGGCAATCAGCGCGCCCGAGGTCACAGGGGTTTGACGAATCGTCCGTGTCAGCACGTCATCACACGTTACACGTACCAACGCAGTACACGTACCGGAACGCTACAGGTACTGACACGGTCACCGCGTTACTCGTCGTCAATCGTCGTTAATTGTCGGTACTAAATAGATTGCCGACAACACACAGCCGGCGGCTCAATCTAGCCGGCGGGACAAACTAGTTCTCGACGATCTCCACGGAGTCAATCACGATGTCGTCCAGCGGACGGTCGAAGCGATCTGTCTTCGTTTCCGCGATCGTGTCGACGACCTTCTGAGAATCCGCATCGGTGACCTCACCAAAAATGGTGTGGTGGTTGTTCAGGTGCGGCGTCGGTGCGACGGTGATGAAGAACTGGGAACCGTTGGTACCCGGGCCGGCATTCGCCATGGCCAACAAGTACGGGCGGTCAAACTGCAGTTCAGGGTGAAATTCGTCACCAAAGCGGTAACCGGGGCCACCCCGGCCTGTGCCAGTCGGATCCCCACCCTGGATCATGAAACCGTCGATGACGCGGTGGAAAATTGCACCATCGTAGAACGGGCCCTCTTCTCCACCCGAAGCATTGCGCTCCGAGTAATCCTTCGTGCCCTTAGCCAACCCGACAAAATTATCGACGGTCTGGGGAGCATGATTACCGAAGAGGTCGATAGAAATATCGCCGCGATTAGTGTGCAAAATCGCGGTTGCTGTCTTCTGCATACTCACGACACTCATTGTACGTAGTTACTAGACGAACCGCCCCCTCACCCCACTACAGTAGTAAAAGACACGTTATAAAGATCCGCCCCTGACCAAGAAACCGGTAAGGAACCACTAAGGAAGAACCATGAACTCCTCGGACACAACCATGTTTTTGCGCGCGGCACGCAACCTCTCCGATGCCCGCAAACAGCGAAAAGACAATAAGGAAGCTCGCGACTTCGACCCCGTCGAGCGGCTTGTTGAATACGCAAAAGCGAAGGAATCCAACCCCGGGAAACCGCGTGGTCAGGGCGATAACGGTAAGGTAGATAAGAACGCCAACGATTCGTCGTCTGATAATTCCTCCGAGGCTAAGGGGAAGAAGGACAAGAAAGCGGCTAAGAAAGCTAAAAAGCAAGAGAAGAAGAAGGACAAGAAATCGTCCTCCCAAAGCTCATCCAAGGAGAACTCGGCCATGTCAAAGAAGAAGTCCACTCTGGAGCAGCTGCGCGCTTCAGCAAACCCCACTGCCGTGGCTGTCGTTGATCGCATCCGCGAAGAGAGCGAACGCGCTTATGACCTTGCATCCGACAAAGCGGATAAAGCTGGCAAGAAGTTAAATAAGGCCCGCGCCAAGGCAGAGAAGAAGGCTAAGAAAGTTCAGAAGAACGCGGATAAGAAGGCCTCCAAGGCCCGCAAGCAGAACGCTAAGAAGGCCGATGCTCTTCAGAAGCGCGCTGAGGCTTTCCAGAAGAAGGCCGCAGAGTTCGCGGATAAGGCCACCGATAAGGCCAGCGAGTTCGCGGACAAGGCTTCAGACAAAGCGAGCGAGTTCGCCGGAAAAGCCCAGGACACCGCGTCCGACGTGCGGGGCAGAACTGCAGAGACCGCCAGCAATGTTGCGGCCGCTGCATCGAACAACCTGCCTGATTCCGTCAGCGATCGTCTGCCCGATTCCGTGACCGATTCACTGGATCAAGCGGCTGGGAAGAAGACCAAGCGCAGCAAGAAGCCTTTATTTATCGTCCTGTTCGTTGCACTCGTTGCCGGCGGGTGGGCAACGTACAAGTCCCGGTCCTCCAAGAACGTATCGACGGAACCGCCGAAGAACAACGACGAACCCCGCTTGGTGTACAAGACGGAAACCCCGACGTCGGACTCCTCTGCCGACAGCAAAGAGGACAAAGTGGAGGATGCCAAGGAGAAGGCAGCCGACGCTAAGGACGACGCTCAGGCCGCAGCGGCTGAGAAGGCCGACCAGGCCAAGGAGAAGACCGACGAGGTTAAGAAAGCTGCCCAGAGCAAGGCTGAGGAGCTGAAGGACGCCGCCAAGGACAAGTCGGAGGACCTGAAGGCTGCTGCTTCCGACGTTGCCGATCGGGCTGCGGATAAAGCCGAGCAGGCTAAAGCTGATGCCAAGGACGCCGCTTCCCGCGCCGACGACAAGGCCGACGAGGTTAAGAAAGCCGCTCAGGATAAGGCGGAAGACCTGAAGAAGGAAGCTAAGGACGTCAAGGCTCAGGCGGAGAAGAAGGCCAAGGACGCTAAGAAGTCTGACGGCAAGAAGTCCGCTCCCAAGAACAGTGCGACGAAGAACAGCGCTCCTCAGGCGCCGAGTGCTAAGGCTAAAGCTGGTAAAGGCTCCGCTGGCAAGGGCAATGCGTCCACGCACAACGGTGGCAAGAAGCCCAGCGCGACGAAGAACAACGGTGGCCAGAAGACGGGCAACAATGGTAAGGGCAACTCCCAGAATGGAGCCGGCCGCCACGCCCTGAAGGACGACACGAAATAGGGCTATCTTCACGGTCGGGTCCAACCCCGATCCAATGCCCGATCTAACCCCCGATCCACCGTCTAGGAAGCTTTCCTAGGTGGTCGGGTTCCCGCCATATCGCTCCGGCGTATGGCGGGTTTTTGGGTTTTATGACAAACATGTGTCCGCGTGCGGGAAAACTGTGGGGGA
>OJLZ01000128.1_pt1 | contig 16666 bp, 12 predicted proteins | sample 1597091 | NCBI WGS metagenome assembly OJLZ01 (sample SAMEA3904684, study PRJEB24821) | metagenome | biome: Builtin; feature: hospital; material: surface | place: USA | collected 2013-06-06
ACGAGATAGCGTAGCGTCTCGTGGGCTCGGAGATGTGTATAAGAGACAGGCAGGAAGCCGCCGAGAAGATCGAGCTGATGGTGGGCAAGGACCTGCAGTACATCCGCGTGAACGGCACGATCGTGGGTGCATTGGCCGGACTTGTTATATACGCTGTGTCACAGTTGTTGTTTTTCTAAAAGGAGAAGGATTATGTCTGAGAAGAATTCTGGTCTGCGCGAAATTGCGGATGCGTTGCTGGTTGCTGGGCAGTCGGTCGGGGAGGCCGTCGGCAAGCTTGGTGGCGATGTGACTGAGCAGCTGAAGCAGGCTGTGGACAACGCTCGTAGCACGTTTGACGGTGCGGGCGACGACAAGGAGCTGAAGGACGCTGTGTCCTCCTTTGCGAGCGACGCCGAGTCCATCGTGCGCAACATCGGCGACTCCGCCGAGGCCGACGAGGCGAAGGACGCGTTCAAGCTGGTCGCTGAGGAGATCCGGGACGCGTTCGGCAACATTGACGCTGATGACGCGAAGCAGCGCATCGAGTCCGTGGTTGCGCGTGTGCAGGAGCGCATCGCTGACCTGGGCGGCAAGAAGTAATGTCGCTGTCTGCTGAGCAGCTGATCATGGCCCTGCCCGTGATGGCGAACGCGCTGCTGTTTTGGGTGCTGGCCATCGCGGGCATTGTGGCGGCGGTGATGGCGGCGTCTACGCGCCCGGACGCGTTTGAGGCGGCGGGGCGTCAGTCGAAGGGCACGTGGGTGGCCATTCTGGCCGGTTCCGCGTTTGCCTGCATGCTGTCGTTGCCGTTCGTGGCGTGGATTGGCGCGGTCGCTATCGGTGTGTACTACTTCGATGTGCGGCCGCAGATCAACAACATTTTGCGGGGGAATTACGGCTGGTAAGCAGGCCTACTGCTGGTAGGCCTGAAGTTCGGCGAAGTCCACGTTGTGGCCCTGCATGGTAACGCGGAGGCCGCCGGGGACGACGTCGAAGCCGGTGATGCGCATCGTCTGGTCGGTGTACTCGGCCACGCCGTTGGTGAGGGCCTCGGTAATCGCGGAGGAGATCTCATCCGGCAGCGTGTTGCCGAACAGCGAGGTGTCGACGGCCTGGACGGAGAACCCTCCGGCGTCGTCGATTTCGGGGCGAAGCGAAACTGCAGCGGCACCACCGCTGAACTCGACGGTGAAGGTGCCGTCCTCGGGGGCGGTGGTCACCTCGGACACGTTGATGAGCGCGGAGAGGAAATCGCTGCCGATGTTCTGCTGCAGCTGCGTGTTCAGCATCGCGCGCACGAACTCACTCGGGACCTCGGTAGTTGCGGTCAGGGTGTCCGCGACGGACTTGCCGCTGGCGTCAACCTTGATGGAGTCCATCTCCACAGTGGAGGCTGGCTGGCCGGTGGTCTCATCGCCGTTGACCACCAGTGTGGATGGCGTGGTCACCGTGACGTGCGGGATGGTGCCGCGCAGCATACCCAGCGTCAGGGGGGAAGCGCCGAAGGAAACCTCGGTGCCCTCCGGGGCTTGGTCGCGCATCTGGCTGCCGATGTAGGCGCGTGAGCCGGCTTCGGCGGCGATGAACAGGACCAGGATGGCGGCGAGGATGCCGATCAGGACTTTCCAGACGGTTTTCATGCGCACTAGTGTAGCGACTCACCTTTGGGCGCCACAGCCGCCCAGTCGACGGTGACGGTGTTGTCGCTGAGCCGACGGCGCACCGGGGCGATCGGCCAGTCGCGCGCAAGGGCCTCGCGGGCGTGGCGCCACCGCACCCGGGGGCCGTGCGGCTCCCAGCCGGCGGCGTGTTCCCAGGCGGAGTCGGCGTCGCGAAGAAAGTCGTGGATGGGCTCGCCCGGGACGTTGCGGTGGATGAGCGCCTTCGGTAGGCGTTCGGCGAGGTCGCTGGGCGTCGAAATGTCGAATGGGTCCCAGGACAGGGTGAGGGTTTGGGGGCCGGTGGCGTCGAGAAGCACCCAGGTGCTGCGGCGGCCGAGCTCGTCGCAGGTGCCCTCGATGAAGAGACCTCCGGGGGCGAGCTTGGAGGTGACGGTGCGCCACACGTCGGGGACTTCCGCGACGTCGTACTGGCGCAGCACGTTGAACGCGCGCACAAGCTGCGGTTGGTAGCCGGCGAGCTCGAAGCCGCCGAGCTCGAAGCGGACGCCGTCGCGTGGCGGGAGTACCCGCTCGGGGTTGATCTCCAGGCCCACGACCTCGACGTTGGGGTTGATGCGCCGCAGCCAACCCGCCCACTCGCAGGTGGTGGTGTGGGAGGCGCCGTAGCCGACGTCGAGAGCCAGCGGCTTACTCGTGGAGCGCAGCAGCGAAGAGATTTCAGGGTGCGCCACCATCCAGCGATCGCAGCGGCGCAGGCGGTTGGGGTTGGTGGTGCCGCGGGTAATAACGCCAAAAGGCCGACCAGCGCTTTCCTGAGCCTTCAGGTTATGCGCGTGATCGGCCATAGCAACAACTGTGGTGTAGGGAGTTGTTTAGAGGTTGTTGGAGATCCACTCTTCGGTGAGCTTGCCCTCGTTGGTGTAGAGCTCCTGCAGGGCCTCAGCGACCTTCGGCTCGATGGCAGCGCCCATCATCGGGATGTTGACGGAAACCTCGGTGACGTAATCCAGAACGGTGGTCTCATCCTGGGCCTTGTAGGTGATGTCACCCTTGAAGTCGACCGGGGTGCCCTTGACGTCAGCGGTGAAGGAAACGGACATCTGATCATCGACAACCTCGCCGATGGTCACGGTGCGCTTTTCCTTCAGGTCCTGGGAGACCATGGCGCGAACAGCCTCCGGGAGGAGGGAGGTCGGAAGAATTTCGTAGAGCACAGCGGTGTTGCCGGTGAACTCGTGCACGGTACCCGGTTCCGGGGACAGCTTGGCCACGATGAAGTCCCAGTACTCCTGAGTGGTCAGTGCCTTGTGCACCTTATCGATGGGCTGGTTGATGATAACGGTGTTTTCGCTACGGGTTGACATGAGTTACAGACTACCTTGGTAGACGTGCTAGATAAATTCCTGACCCTCGCTGACATTGACGGAGTCACTCTGGATTCCGAGACCACCTTCGCCGATCTCACGACGCTGCGCATCGGTGGTGCACCGCTGGTGACGGTGCGCTGCGCCAGCGCTGAGGCCGCTATCGCTGCGTTGGCCACGCTTGACGAGTCCTCCCAGGACTACCTCGTTGTCGGCGGTGGATCCAACCTTGTAGTGGCGGAAGGCCAGTTGGATGTCGTGGTTGTCATCCTCGACTTCGAGGACATCGACGTCACCGTGGCCAACGGACTCGTGCGCGCTGATGCGGGCGCGGTGTGGGATGACGTGGTGGCCCTGACCGTGGACTGCGGCCTGGGCGGCATCGAGTGCCTTTCCGGGATCCCGGGCAATGCGGGTGCCGTGCCGGTACAGAACGTCGGCGCTTATGGCGCGGAGACCTCCGATGTCCTCACGCAGGTATATCTCTACGAGCGCGCCACCCGGACCGCACAGTGGGTACCGGCGGAAGAATTGGAGCTGGCCTACCGTTATTCCAACCTGAAGTTCACCGGGCGCGGCGTGGTGCTGGCTATTGAGCTCCAGCTGACCACCGACGGCCTGTCCAAGCCCTTGCGCTTTGGCCAGCTCACTCAGAACCCCGGTGAGCGCCGCCCCGTGGCCGACGTCCGCGAGGAAGTACTGAAGCTGCGCCGCGGCAAGGGCATGGTGCTCGACCCAGACGACCACGACACCTGGTCAGCCGGCTCTTTCTTTACCAACCCCATCGTGGAGCCGCAGCTTGCTGACTCCATCCAGGAAGCCGTCCGCGCCACCCGCGGCGACGAGGCTGCTGACCGCATGCCCCGCCATGCGGTGCCGGCAAGCGGCACCGCATCTGGAGAAGGAAAGGAAAAGCTCTCCGCTGCCTGGCTCATCGAGCGCGCTGGCTTTGCCAAGGGCTACCCAGGTGAAGAGTCGGGCGCGAAGGCAACACTTTCCACTAAGCACACCCTGGCGCTGACCAACCGTGGTGAGGCCACCGCAGACGACATCGTTGCGCTGGCCCGCGACATCCGCGCCGGGGTTCAGAAGGCCTTCGGCGTGACGCTGGAGCCGGAGCCCATCTGGCTGGGTGTGAGCATTTAAGGAGGACTTGGGTGGCTAGGCCATGACGTTGAGCCACTCATCCTTGGCCGCGAGGAAATTGCGTGCGGCCTCCTGCGCGCCCTCGAGTGAGTGGTGGGCGCCCCAGCCACATTGCACCTCGTTGGCGGCGGGGACCTCGGTGGCGTTGAGGATGTCATTGAGCGCGCCCTCGACAGCGCGGAGCAGCTCGTCCTGTTCCATGCCGTTGGTGATGGCGTAGAAGCCGGTGCGGCAACCCATCGGAGCAAAGCCAATGAGCTTGTCGGTGTAGTTGCGCATGAAGTTGGCCATCATGTGCTCGACCGAATGCAGTGCTTCGGTGCCGAGGTGCTCTTTGTTGGGCTGGCAGAAACGCAGGTCATACTTGATAATCTCGACCCCGCCGCCCAGGTCGGTGCGGTCGGCGACTCGGATATAGGGGGCGTCGACAAGCCGGTGATCGAGCTCGAAGGACTTTACGTTGATCTTGTTGTCGGTGTTCTTCTCAGTCATGCCTCCCCAGTGTAACCACGGCTTAGCCTGTGGTCTGAGTGTCCTTCCCCTGTATGCGGGCTGTGCCGCATACGCTGGTCAGATATGAGCGAAGAGGAGACCCGAGGCAACGCTATTCCGGCCGAAGAGCCAGAGACTATCGTGCCGTTTAAGAGCTCGACCATCCTTGAAGTCGAAGGCCACGATGATGAGCGCAACCCCCTCGCCAAAGGTAATCGCCTGCGCAAGGAGAGCTGGGGGCTGGTCATCCGCCGCACGTGGAATGACTTCTTCCACGATGCCTTCATGGACCGCGCCGCCGGGATGACCTACTTCACGCTCATGGCTTTTGCACCTACGGTGCTGGCCGCCTATTCCATCGCTACGCTTATCTTCTCCTCCCGCCAAGCGGAAGTGGAGCAGCTGACTTCTGAGTTCATTGAGCAATACGTCCCCGGGTCGCTATCAGAACAAGCCCATACGGTCGTCGGCACGATTATCGGCTCCAGCGCGCAGGGTACGTTGGCTCTGATCATCTCCCTGGCCATCTCGCTGTTTTCGGCGTCGGCGTATGTGCGGGCCTTCTCGCGGACAGCCAATACCGTGTACGGCCGGGTGGAGGGTCGTGGCATCATCCGCACGTGGGCGCTGATGTGGGGGCTGACAGCAGTCATTGTGGTCGGCGCGGTGATCGTGCTCTTTGCCAACTTGCTGCGTGATGCAGTTCTTAATGAGGGGCTGATTCCGCTTGCACGCACTGTAGGACTGGAGGATGCTGCCACGTACTTGGTGCGAATCTTCCTCCCGGTGTGGAACTGGCTGCGCTTCCCAGTCACTGTGGTTGTGGTGCTCACGCTCATCGCGGTGCTTTATCACTTCAGCCCCAACGTGCGGCCCGGGCGCTTTAGATGGATTACCTATGGCTCCGTGGTGGCGCTCGTAGGCACGGTCGCGTCGTGGGGCTTGGTAGGCCTCTACCTGAAGTACCTCGCTGCGGCCACTGCCTATGGTGCATTGAGTACCGTCATGGCGGTCTTCGTGGCCACGTGGTTGATGAACACGGTGCTCATCGTCGGCATCAAGATTGATGCCGAGGTGCTGCGCGCTAAGGAGCTGCAGCTGGGATTGCACTCCGAGCGTTTCATCCAAGCTCCGCCGCGTTCCGATAGCTCCTCTCAAGCCCAGGCCCGCGCCCAGGAGAGCTTGGAGCAGAGGGCGCGTGAGATTTCAGATAACGCGCGGCAGGCGCAGGATGAGCTTCCAGAGGAAGCAATGGAAGAACGCGCCTAGTTGACAAAACCTTGCCCTCGCGTTGCATGGATCGGCGCTAAGTTTGGCAGATAGGGCAGTTGTGAAGCTGGGCGGTTACTGCGCAGATTCTTCAGCTACCCGGCGGTGGCTAGAAGCTTTGTCTTGCCTGCTTTTATTGAGGAGTGCTGAGACTAGGAACCCAAACCCCATCACCGTTGTGGCCCTGGTTGACCACTCGTAATCAGCGAAGAGCCAACCGGCAAGGGAAATCACGCTGAGCACGCCGACCGCTGTCATGAGGAATTTTTCAATATCCATGCTTCGTCCTCTGGTTCGTGGAAGTCTCGCAATTAAGTAAACGGTGCCTTATGCGAAAAACTATCACGAGGCGAAGGGTGCAGGCAGAAAAGAAGCCGAGGAGGCCCGCTTCTGAGCGGACGTCCTCGGCTTGTTCTTAGGGCTTGTTGTTAGGGGATCTGCGCCTTAGGCGGAGGGGTAGGTGCCGTTATCGGTGAGGCGCGCGGAGTCGTCGAGAAGCATGGCAATCTCGGCGGCCTTGGCGTCGCGTGCCGGGAGGCGGCGGCCCTCGATGACCTCGAAGAGCGGGGCGCGGCCCAGCATGCCGGCCTCGAAGTGGGCGCGGCCAGCGCGCAGGCGTTGCTCGGCGCGCTCACGCCATTGCGTGGCGGCGTCCGCCCCGCGCTGCTGGGACACTGCCTGTTCGAACACACCGGGGTGGGCGTAGACGATGAGCGCGCTGACGTGGCCGAAGCCGAGCGAGGTCAGTGCGGCGGCCTTCACGCTGTGGCCCGCCGCAGCGAGGTCCAGCGGGGAGCGCAGCCACACCAGGTTCGGCGCCTTCGGTGCGATGAGCGGGTCGACGCAGTCCAGGGACACGTTCGCCGGGATGCGGTGCGTGCGGAAGACGTCGATGATGCCGCCGGTTTGGAAGAGCGCGGCACCCGCCTTGGAGTGCCCGGTGAGCGTCTTCTGGGAGATGACGAACATCGGCTGATCCTCATCGCGGCCAATCGCCGGCCACAGCAGGGAGTGCAGCTCCGACTCGTTGGGGTCGTTGGCGTTGGTGGAGGTGTCGTGCTTGGACAGGACACTGACGTCGTTGGGTGTGAGGCCCAGACCGCGCAGCGAGCGCGCCAGGCGGGAGTTCTCCCGGCCGCGGCCAGCACCCAGCGCACCCAGGCCAGGGGCCGGGATGGAGGTGTGGGCGCCGTCGCCATAAGAGGCAGCGTGCGCGACCACCGCGAGCACCGGCAGCCCTAAATCGGCTGCTAGTGAGGCGCGAACTAGCAGGACCGTGCCGCCGCCCTCGCCTTCGAGGAAGCCGCCGCGGCGGCGGTCGTTGGCGCGGGAGATGAAGCGATCATCGATTCCCTTGGCGGTCATCTTGGCGGTCTCCGCGGTGGCGTTCATATCGCCGAAGCCCTGGAGGGACTCCACCTGGACATCGTCGATACCGCCGGCCACGACCACATCGGCCTTGCCCAAGGCAATCTTGTCCACAGCTTCCTCAATCGACACCGCTGCGGTAGCGCAGGCGCCGATGGGGTGAATCATGGAACCGTAGCCGCCCACCAGGGACTGCATGGTGTGCGCCGCGATGACGTTCGGCAGGGCCTCCTGCAGGATGTCGGACGGGCGCTCCTCACCGAGGAAGCGGGTGACGAAGACCTTGTGCAGGGATTCCATGCCGCCGATACCGGTGCCCTGCGTGGTGGCCACCTGGCCCGGGTGGATGGAGCGCAGCAGCTCCGCCGGGGAGAAGCCGGCCTGGGTGAAGGCATCCACCGCGCTGACCAGGTTCCACACCGCCATGCGGTCCAGGGAGTCGAGCATGTGCTCTGGGATGCCCCACTTGGCAGCGTCGAAGTCATCCGGCATCTGGGCGGCGACGGTGCGGGTCAGCGTGGCCTTGCGCGGGACCTTGACGGTGGCACCCTGGCGGCGGGTGACCTGCCATTCGCCGTCCACCTCGACGATGCTGACGAACTCCGGGTCCGCGTCCTGGATATCGCGGGCGGTGGCCTCCGAATCCACGGTGAAGGTGACGTCGCGGTCGAGGAAGACGGTGGTCAGGTCGATGGAGCCGCGGTCGGTGAGGTGGTACTTATCCGTCAGGCTGCGCACGCCGGAGCGTGCGACGACCTCATCGCGGAAGCGCTCGAAGATGTCCTCCTCGGCGATCTCCTCATCGCTCTCCACGACGAACCAGCCCGGGTGCGGGTCCTCGCGCCATTCCACCAGCCCGGTCATCCAAGCCAGCTCCAGCACACCGGCTGCGGTCAGTTCCGCGGAACCATCGCGCTGCAGGCCATACTCGGCCTCGAAGCGCGTGCGGCCAGAGCCCCACGAGGAGACCTCGCCGATGCCGGCGATGACCACCATGTCCTCCAGATCCGTGGTGACCTGGCCAACTTCTTCCTCCAGGCCCGGCTGAACCGCCTGCACCTGGTTGGGCAGCGCGGTGATGGTCGCGGGGGCTTCTATATCTTCGTGCGGAACGACGTCAGTCGGCTCCGCACCGGCAGCAAGCTCCTTGAGGGAGAAGCCCTCCAAGCCGCCGGTGAGGTCCTTCTCCAGCGGGGCGTGAGCTGCCTGCTCGCGCGAATCGGCGCTGGCCAGGTCCATGAGCTCGGCGGAAATCTCCTCCGGGCTCCACACCTTGATGCCGGCCTTCTCAGCGGCGGGCACCAGCCCATCGTTGCCGCCCATGAGGTGCGTGCCGGCAACCCAGCCGATCTTGGCCTGCGCCAGGGTGACACCCTGCGGCCAGCCGGCCTCGACCTTCCACTTATTGAGGATGGCATCGAGTGCCGCCTTGACCTCGCCGTAGGCGCCGTCGCCACCGAAGGTGCCGCGGTTGGGCGAGCCCGGAAGGACAACGTGGCAGCGCTTGTCCACGTCCTCCTGGCTCAGCCTTGCCAGCCCCGCGATGGTGCGCTCGACGGACCACAGCAGCAGGCGGGCCTGCGTCTCGGTGGTGCCGGAGGCATCCGCCAGCGAGCCGGACACGCTCGGCGCGGCGAAGGGGAAGGCCAGCGTCGGGGTCAGCGCTGGCTTGAGGATCTTGACCTCGTTGCCCACCGACTCGCGCTGCTCGGAGCCGATCCAGTCGATGAGCGCGTCAATATCGCGGAAGCTCGACAGGTTCGCCGGGACCAGCCACAGGGCGGAACCGGCAGCGCCGTGCTCGGCGTAGAGCGTGCGCGCGAATTCCTTGCGGGCCTGGCTGACACGAGAGGCAGTCATGATGACGGTTGCGCCGCCCTCCAGCAGACGCTCCACCAGCGCGGTGGCGATGGAACCGGGGGCAGCGCCCGTGACGAGGGCGACCTCACCGGCGAACGCGCCGGGCGTGGTGTCCACGGCGGCCTTGGCGATGTCCTCGCGCTTCCACCAGCGGGCCTGACGCGCCAGGTCCTCGCCGGCACCGCGGAAGCTGTCCACCGTGTACTCGGCCTGGCCCAGTGCCAGGCGGGCGAGGCGCTCGCGGGCGATGGCCCAGGAGTCGTCGAAAAGCACGGCCTTGTTGGCATCGAAGGAAGGCGTGACGGACTTGAGCCAGCCGGAGCCGAGCTCTGCCTCGACGGCATCGATGACGGTGGTATCCGGTGCCTCGATGAGCTCCGGTTCGGAGTCCAAGCCCAGCTGGGAAAGAACCTGGCGGGCAACAGTAGCCAGCACACCGCTCTCACCGGTGACGGTCTCGGCGAAGGCATCCAAAGCAGCAGAGTCAACCACGGCACCGCCACCGGCACCACCGGCGGCCGCGCCCTTGGACACGGAGGCACCGTGGGTAGCGGCGACGGCTTGGACGGCGGCGTCGATCAGCTCGTGTGCTGCGGACTTCGAGGTAGTGCTCGCCGGCACGGTGCTCAGCGAGCCGCCGCGCACGGAGTCCTCTTCACGGGAGCCGAGCAGGATCTCCGCCTCGACGTGGGCAACCCAGGACTCGGGCAGTCCCCAGGTACCGGTGACATAGTCCGCCACGGCGGTGGGCTTGAGGCCCGCAGCGCCGAAGAGCTGGCGCAGGCGCGCGCCGACGGCCTCACCCAGTACCGGGCCGAAAGCGGAGTAGCCCGGGGCGGCGGTGGCGACCTTCTCGCGCAGCGTGGCCACGTCGGCATCGGCGGCGCCATCGATGGCGGGCACGCCGATTTCCGCGGACATGTCCATGAGCAGCTGGTTACGGCGCGAGGATACGCCGTTGGTCAGCTCCTCCACGGTGTCGGAGTCCGCGATTTGGTCCACGCGAATCTTGTTCTGGAAGGCGAAGAGCACCATGATGGCCTCCGCAGCACCAAAGCGCAGCTCGGGGGCATCGCTCGCAGCGGCGGTAGGTGTAGGGACCGGTGCTGGTGCTGCCTCAGTCGGTACTTCGGCTGGCGCTTCGCTCGCCTGCGGTGCATCCTCGGCGTCGGATTCCGGTGCCGGTTCGGCGGCGGGGGCTTCGGAGACGTCGGCAAGCATGACCTGCTCCTGGTCGCGCTCCACGTTGAGCACGCGGATGGTGCCCTCCGGGATGCCGGCGACGGCCAGCGAGCGGGTAGCCAGGTTGGTCAGCGTCGGGGAAGAAGCCAGGCCGACCTCGATGATCTGCTCGACCTTGCCGAAGAGGAGCTCCTGGGTCTCAATCCAGCGCACCGGCGAAGCGAACTGCCAGGACAGCAGCTCGATGAGCAGCAGGCGGGCGAGCTCGTGCTCGGAGAGGTCCTCCACCTTCAGCCCGTCCAGCTTGCCGGAGGGAGCCAGCGGTGCCACGGCGTCGACGAAGTCCTGGGTGAGTTCGAAGGGGCGGGCCACCAGGTTCGGGATGTAGCGGCCTACCAGGGCATCCAGGTCCAGCTCCTGCGGCAGCAGCTCATCGAGCTTCTCCGCGAAGGCCGGAACGCCCTCGCGCAGTACGCGGGAGTGGAAAGGAACATCGATGCCCGGGACCATGACGGCCGCGCGCGGGGCGATGGCATTGGCCTTGTCCACCAGGGTCTTGAGTCCCTTCTTGGTGCCGGCGACGGAGTACTGCTGGCCGCGGATGTTGTAGTTAACAATCTCCAGGAACTCGCCGGTGGCTGCGGCGACCTCAGCCACCCAGGCGTCGACGCTGTCGGCATCAATACCAGCCATGTTCGGGCGCAGTGCTGCCATGGCGTATTCGGAGTTGCCCTCCGCATCGCGCGGGACCAGGCTGCCCATGGCGGAGCCACGGGAGTAGACAATGTCGATGACACCCTCAAGGTCGAAGATATTCGCCAGCGAAGCCAGCGCGGTGTACTCGCCCAGGGAGTGGCCGGCGAAGTAGGAGGTCGGGGCCAAGGCGTCCTCAGCGCGCAGGCGCTCGGTCTGAGCATAGGCCACCACGGCCAGGGCCACCTGCGTGAACTGGGTCAGGTGCAGCACGCCCTGCGGGTGGCGGAAGGTGGTGCCGCGAACGGTCAGCTCCGTCGGGTTCTCATCGATGACTTTCTGGATGCTAAAGCCGAGGTTCTCGCGGGTATGCACATCGGCGCGGCGCCAGGCTTCGCGCGCTGCCGGGGAGGCCTGACGGTCGCCCTTGCCCATGCCTTCGGCCTGGATGCCCTGGCCGGGGTAGACGTACGCCGTGGTCGGCGCGGCAAGCAGGGCCTGGCCGCGGGAGACGACTTCGCCCTCGATGCGGCAGGTGACTTCGAGGGCCTGGTGGATGCCCTTGCGGCCGACGCGCTCGACGGTGACCTCGATGTCATCGCCCAGCTGCACCATGCCGTACATGGAGTAGGTCCAGCCCACCACGCGGCCGTGGCGTCCGGCCACCTGCTGTGCAGCGGCCGAGAGCCACATGCCGTGCACCAGCGGTGCCTGCAGGTTGACCAGCTGGGCCGCGTTATAGGAGGTGTGAATCGGGTTATAGTCGCCGGAGACCAGCGCAAAGGGCGTCATGTCCTGCGGGGCGGTGACGGTGGCGCGGTCGATAAAGGAGCGCGGTGTCGGCACCACCTTGGTGGCGGACTTGCCGCCTCCCCACTCCGGTGCTTGGCTCGGTGCGGCGGTGCCGGTGGCGCGGCCGCGGATGGCAAAGCGGTGCATCTGCGTGGCTACGATGTCACCGGAAGCGTGATCCTTGAGCTCGAGCTCCACCGTGACGATGCGCCCGGAGACGGATTCCTCGATGGCGGTGCAGGAGGAGGTGACGTCGATCTGGCGGCCGTCGGCAAGCTGCTCCAGCGGCACGCGCAGGTCGATGACGTGGTCCAAGTGCACCGCGTTAAGCAGGCCTTCGATGACCGGGTAGCCATCCTCTAGGCGGCCGGAGCCGAGCGCGGCATAGATGGCCGGCCAGCACGGGCCGACCAGAACATCCGGGGTGCCGGCTTTCTCTGTGGAGGACTCACCGCAGGTCACCGCGCTGTGTGCGGAGAGCAGCGAAGCAGGGAAGTGGAAGGAGTAGCCGGACTCGACGGTGGGCATCTTAGTGATCTCATCGCCCTGCTCCGCCGTGGAGCCGACACCAGCCAAGCCCTCCAGGAGGGTGAAGACGGAGTTAGGCAGGCGCTCCTCGGAGACCACCGGGGAGCCACCCGTGGCTACATCCTCCGGTAGGTCCACAGGGACGGTGACCTCGCGGACGTAGAAGGGGCGCTGCTCCTCCGGCAGGTCATCCCAATAGGAGTCCGCCGTGATAACAATCTCCCAGTTGCCTTCAGCATCCTGGCGCAGGTCGAAGGCGTTCTCATCCATCTCATAAGCCGGGTTGGCCATGAGGTGGCCGTGCCACAGAAGGGTAGGAGAAGTGCGCAGGAATGCGGCCTCATCGGCGGCGGAGTTCAGGCGGGAGAAAGCCTTCTGCGGCTTGACTCCTTGCTCCAGCAGCGCATCCGTGGTGGCCTGCTCGAAGCGAGCAAGCAGGTCTGCCACCGGCTCGTTCTTCTTGGTAATACCCGCCACGGCCACGGGGCCGGGGATGATGCGCACCTGGTCAGCGGTGTAGCGCTCATCCTGTGCCTGCCAGAGGGTGTCCTTGCCAAACCAGGACTTCAGGTCACCGTCCAGGGCCGGTACCCACGGCATGGGCTTGACGTGCTTGTAGTGCAGGGAAATCCACCAGGCGGCATCGCGCGCAGAGACCTCGGTGCTGCGTGCGGCAGGGTAAGCATCCAGCAGCTTGGCCACGGCCTGCGGGGCATCGTGGACAGCTTCCACAGCGGGGAAGAGGGTTTCAATCTGGCCGTGGTCGGCCGGGTTCAGGCGGGCCTCAACGCGGTGCAGGAGATCGAAGAAGCGATCATCCCAGCTGGGATCCACGAACGGGTGGGCCAGCTCCACGAAGCGCTCCAGCCACTCCGCGTAGGTCATGGACTCGACATCGCCGAAGTAGGGCTTGCAGGTCTTGGCCAGGGCGTCGATGATTTCCTGGCGGTGTGCCGGGTACTCCTCGATGCTCAGGGAAGTAATCAGGCGTGAGGCCGCCGCGAAGGAATTATCCAGGTCGTGGATATCCGCCAAAAGGTGGGACTGCGAGGATGCTACGCCGTTCGCACCGGTGCCGCGACCTACCCAGCCGTCGTTCTGCTCTGGGCTGATACCGGTGGTGTTGACCAGCAGGTCCTTCACCGAATCGGTGGCCTTGGCTTCCTTGGTGGCCATGGCGACGGTGCCGAGGAAGACGGCGTCGACAGGCATGGCCGGCATAGCGTGCTTCTTCGCCCACTCACCGGTGAGGTAGGAGGTGGCGCGATCCGGGGAGGCGATGCCGCCGCCGACCGCCAGGTAGACGTTGGGGTGCTGGCGGATTTCGGCGTAGGTATCCAGCAGCATGTCATCCAGGTTGACCCAGGAGTGGTGGCCGCCGGCGTGGCCGTCCTCGACCTGCATGATGATGCGGTCCTCCGGGTAGGCCGTGGCGATGGCCAGCACATCCCGGATCTGCTTCGCGGTGCCGGGCTTGAAGGAGATGAAGGGGAAACCATCGGCGTGAAGGCGGTCCAGCAGCTCGCCAGCTTCCTCTACTTCCGGGATACCGGCGGAGATGCACACGCCGTTGAAAGCCGCACCGGCCGCGCGTGCCTTGGGCACGATGCGCGCCTGGCCGAAGTGCAGGTTCCACAGGAAGCGGTCAAAGAACATGGTGTTGAACTGCGCCGTGCGGCCAGGGCGCAGGTGCTGCTCCATTGTGGCCAGGTGGGCGCGGAAGACCTCATCGGAGTACATGCCGCCGCCGGCCATCTCCGTCCAGTGGCCAGCGTTGGCTGCCGCGGCCACGATCTCACCATCAGCGGAGGTCGGCGTCATGCCGCCCAGCATGATCGGGGACAGGCCCGTGAGATCGGAGAAGCGGGTCTGGGTATAGGTGTGGCCATTGGGAAGCTCGATGGTGCGCGGGGCGAAGTCGGCGTAGTTCAGGGCCTTGGGCCGTTCAGTGCCCGGCGTCGCCAGCGCATCGATCTCCTGCGGGGTGGTGGCCGAGACCACCGTTACCCCGGTGCCTTCCACGGCGCGACGGGTCATGTTAGCCAGGGCGCGGTCCAGAACAATGAGGTGCTCCGAGTTGAGCGCGGCCAGCGTGGCCGGCCAATCATGTTCGTTGACCAGGATGGCTTCGGCCTGCGCGCGGGCCTCATCCGCGTCGAGGCCGCACTGCTTAGCCAGCGTCACGGTGCGCTCGGCCGCTGGGGCGAGCACCGGGTTGTGGAAAGGAAGGGCCACGGGCAGCTCATCAAAGCGGGGGCTGAGCTCATCGCCGCCGACGGTACGCTTCTCCAGCTCGGCGTTGAAGCTCTTCACGGCCTCGTCGATGGCGGTGCGGGTGGCAGCCAGGTCCTCCGGGCTGCCGGACAGTACGAAGTGGCGGCGGCCGTTGACCACAGCGATGGCGGCGGTGCCGTGCAGGTGCTCAGTGACGAAGCCGCGCTCCAGGCCACGGACGGACAGCATCTGCGAGCGCGGATCGGAGCCGTTGACCGCGCTGGCGGCGGTGCCCATCAGGATGGCCAGGGCCAGGGCTTGCGCTGGCTTGTCGACGGCCAACGCGCCCAAGCTGCCCTGCGAATGCCCAGCGCGCTCGTCGATGTCGACGCCCATGTCACGCAGTTGCTCGATGGCGGCGATCTGGCCCAGGACGATGCCGGGGACGGAGACCGCCGGCAGGGCGTCGAGGGAAGTGGACTCGGTGGAACCAGCAATGAGCTGCTCGAGGCGCTCGAGCGCGCCGGGGCACGCGGAGGCGATGGTGCGTGCGGCGGGGCCGGTGAGGCTGCGTGCCTGGGCGAGGGTCTCGCGCAGGGTGTCAGCAGTGGCGGCAGACTGCGCGGCGGTGGTGATGAAACCCTGCCAATCGGAGCCTTGTCCGGCGAAAAGCACGGCCGGGCGGGGCATGGAATGCAGCATAGTAACAGGCATCTTTCCTCTTTTGAGCTGATGGGGAACGGTTTTATGAAGAGCTGTGGGCAAGATTAGTTAGCCCTACAGAACAATCATGATGTGCCACCGTAGTCGAAGCTTTCGCGCAAAGCGGCCTCCCGCGCGGAAAATGTGAGGTTTTTCTCACGTTTGGGCGCGGGTGCACTCTTTAGGGTCCAGCCGCGCGAAATTGCGCAACCTTTTGTATTCTTGGCCTCACTGCAACGGCTCGGGGAGGAGCAGGGGTGGCTCAGCATCGGCTCGCGCAGCAGGAAAAAGAAAAATAAGGGGGGACTATGTCTCAATCAGCAACTAAGAAAACAACCAAGACACCGGCTCGGATTAGCAAAAGCCGAGTTATCAAAACCATGACCAAGCTGGCCGGAAAGCTGGAGGAAGATTCCTCCACCGGCTTGCCCACCATCAAAATCGCCGGCGGATTCTTAAGCGTCGACGTCAACGAGGAGATGGGCGGCCTCTGCGTGCTCGGGTATTGGGGTGGCGCGGTGTGCTTCGACCCAGACCGGCAGCCTTTGCGCATGGAGGTCAACGATCTCAACGGCGGCGGGATCTCCGGCAGCCTCGTGGCCGAGTCCTGTGGAAGCTCCGCTATGCATACCCACCTGCGGATCTTCGCACCGCCTTATCTGCCGTCGACGGCCACGAATGCTCAGCTCAAAAGCATTATTGCGGGCTATGCGGCAGAAATGTCGGCGGTCTTCGCGCGCCTGGATGAGCAGTTTCCGGAAGAGCCCTCCAAGCCACGGAAGGGGTCTGGGCTTAAGCCGGTATCGCCCCACTATTTCAGCGAGGCCTATGGGGTTTCAGCGGTAGGGATGTGGCGAGTGTACGAGCGCGCCACGCGCCTGGCAATGATCGGCACGCCCGTTCACGTGGTGGACCACCGGAATAGGGCCGTGAGCATCCTCATCAATGAACACGCGATCACTATTGAATCCGCTCGTGATGGCTCCGGGGATATTGAACTCAGCCTCGTAACGCCCTCCGGCCGCTGTGCGTGCGACCTTGATGCGCTCGTGCGCTGGGCTGAGTTTATGAACGATGATCAGTACGTCTACTCCGCGCGCATCGAGGCGGTGAACCTCGACGGTGCCGAAGAACAGGACCTGGTGTTAGTGACCACGGCCCGCATTCCCACGAAGTGGGGCTACACCGATGAGCAGCTGGATTGGCAGCTCAGCACGTTAGTGAGCCAGCTTGTCGGTGCGGGTGAAGCGTTCTACCGAACCTTCAACCCCACGCGCGTGATGCGCTATATCGACCGCGCGGCTTAGGCGGAAGCTTCTTTGCCGAGCAGTTTCAGGAGGTCCTGCTGCACTTCGCGGCGGCGGACCTTGCCCAGCTGGTCGGAGGCCAGGTGCTCGAAGTGGTAGAAGGTGCGCGGCACCTTGTAGCGGGTCAGGCGCTCGCGGCAGTAGT
>OJLZ01000138.1_pt1 | contig 16291 bp, 7 predicted proteins | sample 1597091 | NCBI WGS metagenome assembly OJLZ01 (sample SAMEA3904684, study PRJEB24821) | metagenome | biome: Builtin; feature: hospital; material: surface | place: USA | collected 2013-06-06
GCTGGCGCGCCAGCCCATGCGAGAGAGCAGGCGGCGTAGCGAGCACGAGCTTCGGCTGCGACGCTGGGAGCGCGTCGCGCAACGCTTCGACGGACGAGTAGAAGCGCAGGCACGAAAAGTCGAGCGGCGACTTCGGCGCCGCGGCCGCCTTGCGCCGCGAGGGCGCATCGAGGAACTGGATCGCCCACTCGCGCGACATCCACTCCATGAACGTGCGCGCACGCTCGACGACTTCCTGGCCGGTGTGCGACACGAGGCACATCGGAAAGCGCTGGTGCTGGTACGCAAAGGCCCAGTGCTGATCGAGGAGGACGAGCAGCTCGAGCAGGCGCGGCGCGCCGTCGACAGGCAGGAGCACCGAGTGCCCGCTCGTGAGGGTGCGGTGCACATGGTCGAGGAGCGTCGCATCGCGGTCCTTGCGGCGCGCATTGGTGTAGAGGCCGCGCTCCATGTCGGTGATCAGGAGGTCAGGGCGGCCGATCGCGTGTGCGAGGGGCGCGGCGGCGGTGCCGACAGCGAGGAGCGCCGTCGCATCGAGGTGGCGCTCGCGGTGGTGGTTCCAGTCCAGCGCCATGACGATCGTGCCGACGGACGGCGAGCGCAGCTTCCATACTGTGCCACCGAGCGAGTGGCCGGCATGGTAGGCGGTGAGCACGAGACCCGCGCAGCGGCCCTCGAGCGGCGTCGGCTGCATGTAGCGCAGCGCACGAATCGCGTCGAAGGCCTCGTCGACCTCGGCCTCCGTCGGGACGTAGCGCTGCGTGTCCTCTTGGCGCCACGCATAGACCGTCTCGAGCATTTGGAGGCGGCCCATCGTCTGGACGGGCAGCGTCGCGTACACGGGGCACCGCAGTCCGTAGTGTGCGTACGCGTACGCATACAGGCCGATGTGCGACATGTCGGCGTGCACGAGAAGCACCGCGTCGATCGTCGGTCCGAGGCGCTCGAGGGCCGAGGGCAGGTCATCGGCCTCGAACGAGAGATCCTCCGGCGCGCCGCAGTCCAGGAGGATGCGGCTCTGATCGACCTCGATGAGATACGATAGGGCCTTGGGCCGCTCGTGCGTGCCGACGTACGGCCCGGACAGCGGCGTAAACTGCAGCATCCCACGAGGCGAGTGGCAGGAAGACGACACGGCGGGTGGTATAGCTTATGTAATGCTACCTACGCCGGCGTCGAGCGGGCGTCACGGTGACGCGGGTCGTGACCGTCTCGGTGATGGTCTCGGTGCCGGTGTGCGTGACGGTCTCGGTGACCGTCTCGGTGACCGTCTCGGAGGCGGTCGAGGAACCGGATACGTAGCTCGCCTCGGAGTCGGTCGTGGAACCCGAATCAGAACTCGCCACTGAACCCGTCTCGGAACCCGAATCAGAAGCCGTCTCGGAGCTCGTCTCGGAGCTTGCCCCAGAGCTGGTCTCGGAGGCCGCCTCGGAGCTCGTCTCGGAGCTCGCGTCCGAGGCCATGTCCGTATCGGCATCTTCCACCGAGCTCGTCTCGATAGCCGCCTCGTCCGCGCCCACGCTAAAGGCCCGCCAGTGCGTCCACAGCCACGGCTCCGCCACAAGCAGCTCGTCGTGGTCGTACCTCGCAGGAAGCCGATCCAGCGCTGGTATCGGCACATCACGCACTGCAGGCAGCTGCGTCGGTGCATCCATGCACAGCGCCACCACACCACGCTCCTCGTGCTCGCGCGCCACATAAATACCCGTATGGTCCATTTGCACACAGCTGCAGCCAGCCAGCGCCCGAGACACGTCGGACCATACGTACACCGAAAACGGCGCCTCGTCAGCCGTCGACGGCACACGCGTGAACGATGGGCGCGGCGTAAGTGGCATCGGCACACACAAATCGACGAACATCATGAGACCACTCACAGCCACGACGCGGCCGTCGTGCACACACAGCTGGCCCTCTCCATCGCGGTGCCGTGAGCCCAATACACGAGACGTGCGCCGGCCCTCGGCACACCGCACAAGCTCAGGAAACGCATAGTACACGAGCTCCGGCGCGGCGCTGCCCCGCAGCAGATGCGCTTTGAAGTGGCGGATGAACAGGAGGCCGCTGTCCGACAGCGCCACGAGGGTATCTGTGCTCGCATCGGGATGCACGGCGTCCCACTGCCGCATCTCGATACCAGGCTCGTGCCGAAACGCCTGGTACGCGGATGCCAGGACGATGGGCGAGCGGATCGCATGCATCTGGCGCAGCTGGAAGCGCGGCGCACCACATGGCTGCGGAAGTAGCTCAGGCACGAACGAAGCAAGGGGATAGCCGGCGATCCAGTCGTGCAGCGTCATGGCGACGCGCTGCGAAGCGCGCCCAATCACCGTCAGAGACAGCTGCCCCGCGCCGGCGACGTAGAAAAAGTCGTCGTCCATATCAATGTACGTGACATTGCCATGCTCGTGCTCCGTGCCGCCGAGATGCACGAGATGCGTCTGCGCAAGCGAACGCACGTCGTATGCCAGGAGCAGATCATCGAGCGTCGCTACCAGCACATGCGCACCCACGAGGCGAAAGGCCCGAATGGCATGACCCGCGCGGATCGCGCCTGCCCGCCGATACACGCCGCGCCGCTCGCTCTGCCACACATCCAGCTCGTCAGGCTCGCCGTCATCAAACACCATCCAGCCCTGATCGCACTCGAGATGAGGGTATCTGTGCAGCACGTCCACCTCCCACAGCCTCTCGCCGGTCGTCATATCCGCGGTGCACACGCGACCCGTCGTGGTCGTCATCACCACATAGTGCTCCTCAGGCACTAACCGGATGCGCCACGCACGTTCGTCCGTGAGCCGCCGAGCCGCAGGAAACAGCTCGTGCACGTGGTGGTGAGGCGGGGGGCGTGGTCGATGTCGGCCCCAGCACACGTCGTGGCGCCGCTCCCTTTGGCACAGCTCATAAAAAGAGGAGAGCGCGCCAGGCGTCGTACGACGGCGACGCTCTGCCGTCGCGAGATCGTCGGAAGCTTGGCACCATCCCTCGACCTGCGCCCTGCGCCGCCACAGTGTGTCGTTGCGCGTGATCCTGTACCATTCTAGACATCAGCAGCATATACGTACGCCTGCACACCTCGGAGGCATGTGCGAGCGACGAGATATCAAGATGCTGGCATATCGCCAACACGACCTCGTCGGGAAACAGCCACACGATGCCAGGCGCCCACCGAGCGTGAGGAGGCGAGGCAACCAAGTGCCTCGCTCCACGCACCTCGGCCGACGTACGGAGCTGACGCGGCCCCTGCCACCACTTCCGCCTCCGCCCGCTGCCATGGGGGACGACGAGAAGCACGTCGAGCAGGCGGCCCTAGAGCACGAGGACCTCGACGACAAGTCTGAAACCGAGCGCACGCCGACTCGTCGCTCGCGGCGCATGCATGCTCAGGACGAGCAGGAGGACATGGAGGCCGTCGTGGATGCGCCGCCCCCGCCGTCGCCGACAGCACCGCACATGGACGGCACAGAGAGCGGCGATGAAGGCGTGACGCGATGCGTGTGCGGAAGCCCTGACGAGAATCTGGGGCTGATGATCCAGTGCGAGACGTGCAAGTCCTGGCAGCACTGTGCGTGTATGGGCATGCACACGGAGGAAGACTGCCCGGATGTGTACTACTGCGAGCAGTGCCGCCCAGAGAACCATATCGAGCTTCTGCGCTCACTTGGATTCCTCTCGGCCAAGATACAGCGGCGCGGCACGTCGCGCCAAAGTGGGCGCCCGATGTTTTCCCGCGAATCGGCCCAGGCCCTACGTGAGGCCCGCGATGCCATCCGGGAGATGGCCATCGAGAATGCCGCGCGCTTGCGTGGCCATGCGCCCAGCAAGCCTGCCGCAACGCCCCGCAGCGCGTCGGAATCGCGCGCAATGCCCAAGCGGCGCACGATGAACAGTCGCGATTTTGGCGAGGACGGCTGGGAGCCCATCCCACCAGAGCTCTTGCGTGAAGACGAGAACGACGACCATGATCAGGACGATGCATTGGATCGTAAGCGCAAGCGATTCTCGGACGAGGCGAACGAGCACGTCGCATTGGACAAGCGGCGGCGCACCGAGCAGCGGCGATCGGCTCAGCCGCCCGACGAGACGCATCGCGAGACGCCGCAGCCCGAAGCACGCCTCCCGCGCAAATCGAAGGAAACAGAGAAGCCGAAGCATGCAAACCAGTACACATACCGCCACAAGCAAGACGAAGACACGCAGCCAGCGCCAGCGCCGCCGAGTCTCGCTCGCTCACGCGAGGGACGTCGCCCAGGGCGCGCGCAGGACAGTGCCAGTCGGTCTGGCACGCCTCAGCCCGACGCATCGCATCGCGCCACGGCTCATCATACCCTGCCAGAGCACCTCTCGCACCTGGCGTACCTGTTACCGCCCGCGCTGGAGGACGAGGAGCCTCGAGCACCGATGCAGCCACCTCGGCCAGGCCTGCCGCCGCCATTTGAGTGTGTGACACCGATCGACACCTCCATCAAGATCCGATTCCCACAGAAGCGCATGACGATGGGCGAGATGCGCAAGCGCGTGCGAGTGACAGGCGAATACATGACGCGCATCCAGCTGGAGGCCGTGGATCGCGAAAAGCGCGTGGCCTTCCTCCGATCCGTCGTGAGCGGCGACAAGCCTCCGACAGACGAGTTACCTCTGAGCATGCAGCTCGCCGATCAGCTGTCGCGCGACTTGGCCGCCTTTCAGCGGCGTTTTGGCATGCAAGGCACGCTGGGCTCGCGCACAGACGACGTGGCGTCGGATGCCTAATACACGTGGCTCCACGTGGTAGAGAGAAAAAAAAAGTTTGTATAGATGCGCCTACGGCTCCGAGCAGCGTTTCCTAGATGACCACGTCGCTCGCCTCGCAGTTGGCAGGCATCCGCTCGCACCATGCGGAGCGCCTGTCCAGCTCAGGTGCGCTGACTATGCGTGACTCGTACCTGTTTACGCCGCGAGTCGCGGCTGAGCAGGACCACCTGACCGTGCACGCTTTGGGCGTGACGGGCTGGGAGCAGCTGACAGAGGAGGATGGCGTGCTGGCGGCATGGCCTCATGGCGAGCTGCTGTTTGGTGATCAGAGTGTGAAGACGGACCGCGCGACGCTGTCGAAGCAGGCGAATGCCGATATCGACGTGGCGGTGCGCGAGCTACTGTACTTGATGGGCCCTGTCTTGCTCTCGCGCAGCGCGGCCAAATGTCTGGAATGGCTCGTTCGGCGCTTTCGGATTCACGAGTACACGCCGCACGACCTACTGCATGCGTTCTTCCCGTACCATCTCACGCCGCAATTCGCCCGTATATTGCAGCTCGTGCCGGTCGACAAGCACGCCGAGATGCGGTTCCTCGTGCCGGTGAAAAAGAGTCAGACACCGCTCCCTACGTCGGTGCTGATCCAGGCGATGGGGTCGAACATGGATGTGCTGCGGTGGGTCGCTTCGGCTCGTGCGCCCACGCCCAGCGTCGCTGGCACGAGACGCATGCACGTCCCCTTTTGGACGTCGATTCTCGTGCAGTTTTGTCTGTTCCGCCGCCTGAACAAGCGTTTTCGGGCCTCGGACGCGCAGACCATGTTGGCGTTCCTCGTGCCTGAGATTTTGCATGTCGCCCAGGGCGCGATGCAGGACCAAGAAACGGCCGTGGGCGCGATGATGGTGCTGTGCTCTCTTGGCGTGGCCTTCCCGCTGCGTGCCAAGGCCGTGCGGGGTGTGTTGGATGCTATGGTGCCACTAGCTACGTCTGCGACGCCGTCGGTGGCGCGTGCGATGGTCGCAGCGTGTATGTCGCTGTGCTCGAGTCCCGACGACGTCGCCGATCCCTTTGAGACATCGCAGCGGTTGCTGTCAGACACTATGGTCGATGCGCTCGTGGCGCTGCCTGAGCTCGTGCCGCAAGTGGTGCGGGCATGGGAGACGCACGATGTCGAGCCGTTCATGGCTCAGCTGCTGGGCGCCTTGGTGGCTCAAGCGTCGTCGGACGCGGCGCAGTCGGTGCTCGAGCGCTTACTGGATCAGGCCACGCTGCCTGCGTCACTCGCGCGCCGCACGTATGTCAGTCTCCTGCGCCGGCCCACGGCGCCCGAGGCATGGCATGCGCGTGTGCGTTTGCTGGCGCGTCTACGTGAACGGCACCCAGCGACGCTGGACGAGGCGCTAGCTGTGGCGCGGCAGACGCACGAAGAGCAGGCATGGCAGGTCATGCGGGCTGTGCTGCATATGCAAGCGACCGGCACGGTGCCGGACGACCCGCCACAGGATGCTGCTCTGTGGTTGGGTGTACACAGTGCAGACGTGCATGCCCAGCACATGGCTCTCGAGCATCTCCTGCAGGCTGTGGACCAGGGCGAGATACGCGCCCACGACTCGCTCGTGCGCGACGCCATCCATGCAGCTGTCACGCGTGCGCATGTGCCGCTCGTCGAGACGCTGTATGCGCATGCGCCCACGCTGTTGGCCGCGATGGAGCCAGGCGCGCTGCTGGATATGGCGGTGACACGAATGCAGGCCACGTCTGTCTCAGGGCAGGAGCGCCACTTGCACGTGGCCTTTGTGACACAGCACCTCTTGCCGCGGGCGCCCGAGTTGGGCGAGCGCGTATGGCGCGACATGCTGTGGCCCGAGCTGATGCCTAGGTCGGGTGCCTGTACGGACGCCTTGGCAGCTCTGCAGCATGTGGATGTGCCGCCGATGGCGCGCGCCGTCGTGCAAGCGACTCTGCATGCCTCGCCGCGTGAGCCGGTGGCGTGGACGCTGCGTGTCGCGCAGGCGATCGTGACGTACCTCGTGTCATGTGACGAGGCCACCCTGCTCCGAGAAGCGGATGGCCTGTGTGACACGACGGCGACGAAGCCCATTTCGTACGGTGGCGCACTCGCCCTCCTCGTGCTGAGTCAATTACTTGCACAGGACGTGCCGCCACGCGTATGGATCGCGCTGGCGTACCGCGCTACGACAATTGTGCATACGCAGCAGCTGCTCGCCGGCCAGGTCGACGATGTCATGGTCGGGCACCATGTGGATGAGGCCCTAGTGCAGCAAGTCTTGTCCAAGCTATCGCGCCAGAGCGTGCGTCTGCTTGGTGTGCAGGTGCTGTACATGGTCCTGCAGCACCTGCCTACGAACGTCGATGCATCGCTGATGATGGCCGTCCAGCAGCGCACGACGCCTGTGGCGCAGCTGATGCTGCATGTGTACCAAACCCTGCATGCGCCGGGCGTGGGTAAGATTGCCTCGACCAAGCTGGTGCCGGTGCTGTTTGAGCGCATGGGATGGCATGCGCTGGCCTTGCTGGCCGGTGTGTGGACGTCGCCCGGCGGGCACGATATCAAGAACACGGTCACGTCGCTCCCATCTCTCGTGACGGCGCTGGATGCCGGCTCTGTCGTGCCACGCAGCGATGTGTCGGTGCGTCTGATGGCGATGCGGCATGCTGCGCTGCTTGTTACGGCGGCTACGCAGCACCGCCGGGCCCTCGATGTGCAGACGCTGTTGCCCAGTCTGTTGGTGGTGTTGCAGGATACCGTGCCGGTTCTTCGCGATGCAGCGGCCCAGCTGCTGTGCGCTCTGGACGCATGGAATGCGGCTAGCGAGCAGGACGCGCCGCGCGAAGTGTATGGCCTGGAGCAGGTGTACGGCCAGCACAGTGCCGCGCTGCAGTACCTCGACACGCCGACGTATGTCAAGTACACGTCGCTGCTGGCGAAGGAAGCTGGCGCATTCATCAACGATGCGGCGTATCTCGCGGCGACGCACACAGCGATGCTGCGCGGCACCGGCAAAAAGGAGACGCTGTTCCGCTCCAAGGTGCTGTGCTACCTGCTGAGCCATGCCGTATGCACGCAGGACGTTCACATGCGCATGGCACTCCTTGGTATCGTACGCGACGTGCCAGCGCCCTGCAAACTCACCACGGTGCTGCCTCTCATCCAGGAGGCGGTGGATGGCCACGTGCAAGATCCCGTGTACTTGCAGCTGCTGTACGAGACGTACGATGCGAGCGCGGACCTCGATCGCACGTCGTTTGCGTACTTGGAGCGCTCGCTGCGCGGTGGCGTACACCTGCAGCAGGCTGCGCTAGGCACGCTGCACGGCCTGTATCCGGCGCTGCGCATGGAGCACAAGCAGGCCGTCTTTTTGGCTATGGCTGAGACGCTCGCGGATCCGCATACGCCCAGTGTCGCGGGTGCGAGCGCCGCTCTGCGGTCTCTGCCCGTGTCGGACGCCGTGCTCGTCTCGGTTTTGCGCTCGCTGTGCGAGTCGCTCGAGGAGGAAGACGAGGAGGCGCCCAAGCGAGCACGGACTCACTCGACGCGGGACGAGCAGGTCCGTCATGCCGCGGTGGTGCTGATCACGGTGCTGGAGAGCATGCAGAGCCGCACACTCGGTATGGAGGCATCGCTTGTGGCGGCGCTCTTTGACGTGGTGCGCACGGCGATTTCCCTGCATGCGACGCACCTGTTCAATGCCGAGTACGTCTTGCAGTTGGCGATGCAGAGTCTGTGTGACGTGTTTGACCACATTACGGTGCTGCCTGTCGACGTGGCCCAGGTCATTCGTGCGGACACGATTGTGAATGCCATCAAGGTCTCGACGAACACGCAGAGCATTAATCATGCGATTCTGCTTCTCGCTCGCTTTGCGCGCCTCGACGCGGAGCTTGTGCTGCACAACATCATGCCGATCTTTACGTTTGTCGGCCTGAATGTGCTACAGCGGGACGACAGGTTCACGCTGTCCGTGGTCGAGCAGACGCTGCGGAGCATTATTCCTGCCTTTGTGAAAGCCGTGCGGCCGCAAGTCATCAACGACAAGGACGCCCTCCTAGCGCTGTGGTGCGAGACACGCAGTCTGCTGCGCATCTTCAGCGACGCGTCCACGCACATCCCGCGGCACCGTCGCCATGTATTTTTCCGGCTGCTCGTCGATGTGCTCGGCGCCGACGACTTCTTGGCGCCCGTGTGCATGCTGCTGGCGGACCGTGTCACACATCGTGTGACGCGCTCGCCAGGCAGCAGTAGCAGTCTGCTGCAGCTGCCGCTCGGGATCATGCGGGCTGAGCCGTTCCATGTGCGTGTGCATGCGATGAACCAGATGTGGTCCGAGATTGTGCGACTGCTGGATAACTCGGACGATGTCTTCTTGGTGCCGACGCCGCGTCGTGAGTACTCGGATGAGCACTTGTCGACGATGCACCAGGCACATACGCTGCTCCTGTTCTTGCACGACGCCATGACACAGACGCCCACGGACGAAGCCAGTGAGGAGCTCGCCCAGTATGCATGGTACACGCTGTGTGTCGCACCGGAAGACGAGGCGCTGCAAGCGGCTCTGCACAAGGCGCGCACGCCCGTCTTTCAAAGTCTGCCGACGTCCACCTTCCTCACGCTCGTGCTGCATCTCTTGCATGGCACGCGCGAGGCGCCACCTGGCCTGCAGGGCACGGTACCACAGCGTGTTGACATGCCACGCATCGCTCTCGACCTGCTGGCCTCGCGTGCGATACGGACGGACCGAGCGGCGCACGTTGCCCTGTTCGAGGAGCTGCACAAGGCGCTCGTGCACGTGTACGAGACACACCCGTCGCTTGGGGCCGATGCACTGGATCTGCTGCACACGTCGATCACGCACAGCGTATCGTCCGAGCACGCTGCTCTGACGCAGCTCATGCCGCCGTTGTGGGCGCATGCACCGCAGCCTCAGGTACTGCATGTGCTCACGGCCATCCTCCTGCATGTTGGTGTGCGTGCGCTCTCGCACCTCGCGGTGCTGGTGCCGTATGCGTGTGAGGCGGCCGAGACTGGCAGTGACGACGACGTGCACAGTGCGGCTTTGCTGTTGCTGGCAGCGCTCTTCAAAACGCTCTCGCAGTTCATGCATGGCTATGTTGCGCGCGTGATGCGCTTGCTGGTGTCGAAAGACACGGCGCACGTTCGCAGCGCAGCCCGCAAGGTCCAGGATGCAATGGTTAAGCGCATGCCGCCCGCCACGATGCTCGAGGCGTGGGGCGTCGTGTGGCGCGAGACGCCGGCGTCAGCCACGTCGCTCCTGCACATGCTTCAATGGACGGTGCGGCACATGGACAAGGCAGCGGTGACTGCGCACTACAAGACCGTGTTTCGGTTTGTGCTGCAGGCCATGGACCTGCAGCGCAAGGCGTCTGCACCGTCGCGTGGCGTGTTGCCGGCCGTGGAGCGTGCCGTGCATGTGTTTGTGACGCTGTCGTTGAAGCTGAGTGAGACGCAGTTCCGCCCGCTGTTTTTGCGCACGTACGACTGGGCTGTGGTCGACTTGTTGGAGGAAGATGCGCAGGGTATGGAGGCGCGATCTTTGGCGCTGTATACCCTCGTCCAGATGCTCTTTGAGCAGCTGCACGCGATGATGGTGCCGTTCTATGCGGTCGTGATCGAGCATGTGATCGAGGTACTGCAGCAGGCGACGCGTACGCCGCTGTGGTACGAGGTCGTGCGCAGTGTGCGTGTGTGTGCTGAGGCAGATGAGGGCGTGTTTTGGAACGCGTCGCGTGCGACGCCCTGCATCGCGCCGCTCGTAGCCGCGATGTGTGAAGAGGACGCAGCGCTGATCCCCGAGACGCTGCTGGCCCTCGCTCAGGCTGTGCCGGACGACGAATTTTTGCGTGCGCTGAATACGGCGCTCATGGCCGCGGCGCACACGGAGCATGTGCCGACGCAGGTACGTACGCTGCACACGTGTGCGTCGCTGTGGGCAGCGCACGGCATGGCGCTTCTTGCGTTTGTGCCGGAAACGGTGGCATCGCTCTCAGAGCTGCTCGACAATGCTGATCCACGCACGTCCAAGGCAGCGCTCGAGCTGCGTGTGCACATGGAAGAGGCGCTCGGCGAGCCGCTCGACTCGTACCTCGACTCGATGTAGCTCATAGCGTGTGGAGGTTCTTCTCGACATTCATGCAGCCCTCGTGGGTGGCGTATGGCATTCAGGGGGCAGTGCAGTACATCCGGCGGCATGCGCCGGGCTGTTTTCGAAGCATAGATCTACGTGACCTCGTGCATGCCCGCATTGCGATCGACGCGACGCTACTCACGCAGCGCCTATTTTACCGTGCGAGCACGGATCCAGCACGGCATGTCACGGGGTGCCGCGAAGTGATCCAGGCCCTGCATCGAGTGCCATGCCATCCCATCATGGTGTTCGATCACCCGAATGCCCGTCTTCCCCAAAAGGCTCGCGAGCATGCCAGACGGCGGGCCGCGCATCACCTCGCTCTGCAGCGCCATTCGTGGGAAAGTGCGCGCCACACACGTCTGGAGGCGCTCGCGGCGTGTGCGGATGCCCATGCCAGTCTCACGGACGGAGAAAAGGCGCAGCTCAGCGAGCGCTTGCGGCAGTGGCAGCGATGCGACCTGCGCGGTGCACAGACGTATGCCCCCCTAGCAGAAGAGCAAAGGGAGTCGTTGCTGCAGCACACCTTGGATCCTGCAGCGCAGTTTGAGGACGATGCGTACGCGTCGTTTCGGGACGACGAGTACGAGATCGTGGATGAGCCGGAGGTCGCTGACGACTTTGAGCCCGTCGCTGTCAGCACGCTTGATCAGCTGGCTCATGCGATCCACGCCCTCCGGCAAGAGTATGCACAGCTCGCCAGGCCGCGTGAAACGCTCTCGCAACGAAGCCTCTCTTGCGCCGAGGAACACGTATACGCTTCGTTCGAGAGCGGGGCGCTGGGCGCTGACGCATGCCTCGTGTCGCACGACCCGACACAGTGGCAGACGATTCGTCACGAACTCGAGCGAGCCGTCCAGCGCCTCGAGTGGGAAGACGGCCGATGGACCTCAGACACACAGGGTCCCAGCATCCGCGTCCGAGACATCATCACGTACCTGTGTGCATGGAGTACGCGTCTCATGCGCATATACCAGCGCTCCTCGCGCCTCGTACCCAAGCAGGCCTACGTGGACGTCATGGAGCTGTGCCGCCACTTGCATGTACCTGTCTTGGTATCGGGCGACGGCACGAAAGAGGGTGGGCCCCTGCATGAGGCTGAGGCACTCGCCAGTGCGCTCGTGCGCGACGGCTATGCCGACATGGTCGCTAGTGAAGACAGTGATGTCCTGCTATACCAAGTCCCGCTCCTCCGTGGCCTGTCCAACATGTCGCTCGAGCTGGTGGACACGCTGCGTGTCTATCCCCACATGTTTCCGCAAGCGGCCTCGCCGTTCGATGCCTTTCTCGAATTCGCGCTCTTGTGCGGCACGGACTTCAACCGCACGGTGCCAGGCATCGCCGCCACGACCGCGTGCCGGTCGATTGCGCAGTACGGCTCCGTAGAGGCGGTGCTTCGCATGTCTGAGCCGCGGTATGCGCCGCCGGATCAGCTGGAGATGGATGCGTACCTCGCCGAGCTCGAAGAGGCGCGCAGCATCTTTTTGCACCCGCCGCGCATCGAGCTGGCCATGGCTGAAGAGGCGGGCCTGCGGCTCAAGTCTGCGCTCCCTTCCTGCGAGCCTGAGCCGCCGTGGGCTACGTTCCTGCACACGCATGCGTGCTTATCGCCCATCTGATACGATCCCCCCAGGCGGAGCGCTTCCTTGCACGACCATGGCAACTCTGTATAGATACCCTATGTAAAACGCGCACGAAACGTGCGCTCGCGTGTCCCAAAAAAGTCTAAGCGGTGCCGCGAATAGCCGTGCCAAACTGTGTGCGGGACGCGCTGCCGTACAAAGTCGACGACGGACTCGGGGACGTGGGCACACAAGTCAATGTCCAGATACTCAAGCGCCTCACAGGCCACCAGGGTATCAGGACGTGCTTCTCGAGAGACAGCACGCCACGCGTCGGCCAGGGTTTGCTGCTGTGCGAGACCTGCGCGCACATGCACGAGATGCAAAAGTTCACGGCCTCGTATAGTATTGGCGTCTTGGACGTCAAGACGCCGAAGACGCGGACAACAAACGCGCACGTGTGAAGCGCTATTCGCTAGGGCGCCCGGCGTAAGCATCTGCAAAAGCAGAGATGGCGTGAGAGGCTGAGCCAGCGCCGCATCCCATGTCGGCCACAAAAGATCAGGAGGCGTGGGGCCATACGCATCCAGGACCACATGGAGCGTGTGGATCCGCGAGCATGACTCGAGGATCGTGCACGCTAAGCGGGTATCTGAGTTGGTGCCGATGCGCAATCGAAGCACCTCGAGGGAGGCGCACATGGCCTGCGTAAGCGCCAAGAGATCCGCCTGCTCGCGCAAAGCAGCAGCATCAGGTATAGACACTTCGAACGAATCGAGGGCAGGCCATAATGCCACGCGACCCAACAAGGCTAGTGGCGCGTGAAAGTGGCGCAGATGAGGGTAGGACACAGGCTCCTGCGTCGTATGAGGAGGAGGACACTGAATATGCCACGCGGCTTTGCCACGCAATTCAATATGCTCCAGTGTCGCATGCGCATGCTGAACCAAGAGGCTAGGAGGTGTGCCGTACTTGGTACGCATGTGCTCTGTCGCATGGAGCGCGTCGCCCATGTCATACACAAAGTGCGCGAGTGCATCACACGCGCGGAGCAGCGGGGTATCTGCGACTGACATTGTGACGCGCTCCAGCGTCAGACTCTGCAGTTGGCAGGCAGAAGAGCCTGGCGCAGGAAGCAGGTCAGGCACCGATGAACGTAGGCACAGAGTACGTAGGTGCGTCTGTTGTAGAGCCCATACAAACCACCGAGGAGCATACTGGCTCTCGACTGCGAAAGAAGTCAGTGGTATCCTTGCGAGAGTATCTGGCAAGTTTTTCAGATGCGACAAAGGCCTCTTGATCGATACAGAACGGACGGAGGAGCCACCGCGTCGGAGAAAGGTGAGGAAGGCTTTTTTTTGGTAGTGCGCGGCAGTCTCCGCCGCCATCTGCGGTGGTGGGGCACGAATGTACACCGCTTGCCAGAAGACAGAGTGTTTGATAATGCTTTCGTTCCATCGTTGGCATACACCTCGGCACTGGACCAGCGACACAAAAGGGAGAAGGCGGAGCACGCGGATCAGAAGCTCCATGGGTATACGAGACATGGCTGTTGAGACAGGCTCAGCCACATCTCTGGCACGAGCCATGACCCTGAGGCGCTCTCCTTTGTCATGGTATCCGAGCTTTTCAAAGACCTGCGCCGACTGCATTAAGATCTCAGTCTGACTCGGGGCTAATCGCAGGCACCGGCGAAGATCCGCTAATGACTGCTTAATATCGGACGCCTGAGCATACAAATGTGCGCGTCTCAGATAAATATAGGCACGCTTCGTGGCATCTGTCGTCTTTGCCAGCTGCTCGGTCGTGCGATGGACATGCACATCCCACGGCTCGGACGCCATCATCGACCCACCACACCATCGGTGGAGGTCAAGCTACGTTTTCGACCGCATGCCAGGACAAATCGAGCCTCGACGCGTCGCTGTGGCGCTAGCCATCGATTATGACGAGAACCGAACAGATCGTGCGCTTGTGATGTTGGTACGCTCGCGCAAGCATAGCGATAAGTGGGTCGTACCTAAGGGCGGGATCGAGAAGGGCGAGTCGGCCAGGGAAGCGGCAGCCCGAGAATTATGGGAGGAAGCTGGCGTGAAAGTGGGCAAGGAAGCACCGCCATGGGGCCTCGATGCTGAGCCTGTCATGCATAGAGACAAGCGCGCACATAAGAAATGCCCTGCTGATTTGATCGACACGCCCAACATGATCCCCCGAGCAGTGTATGTGCTGGAGGAATTCCGAATGCACCCCTCCAATGTGCATGACAAGTGGCCCGAGGCTCATGAGCGGGAGCGTCAGCTGTTTCCGCTACACGAAGCCATTGAGCACGTATCATGGCGTGAGGGCATGCGCGAACTGATCGAAAATGCACGAATCGTAACATCTGGCTTTTACAAAGGAACGTAGTGGCTATCATTATGAGAATTTGAGCAGGGAGTCGCCGCGGTGGCACCGGTGCAAGAAGTTCACAATTGTATCGATCTCTTTTGGTGGCGGCAGAGAGTTGTAGTGTTTGGTCGCCATGGCTGCGAGGTGTGTATGCTCTTCGTCGCGGGCAAAAAAGCGGGGATGGCCCTCCTCTCTGTGCCGCTCGGTGGTATGTGCTGTGGCAGATCGTGTGAGTGGGGCAGACTCTGTTACTTCGTCCGTCTGCTTCTCGTTTCGTGGATTTTGGACGGGCGGCTCTGGCTCATCAGCTAGGCTAGGATCTCTGATCATGCTCCTCGGTGGATAATGCGGCTCGATGCCATGGTGTACCATGTACTTCAACGTGGCATCCAGAGGAAAGTCTGCAAAGTTGACCGACATATCTGGAGAAGCGTCATCTTTGAACGTTAGATGCACACACGTACCGCCCTTCTCGCGCTGCCCCGCATCGCGATCGCCTGGCGCTTGGCTCATCGCGGCGTCCAAGAGAGCACCTGTAGGCCTCTCACGCGGGGGAAACCTGTTCCTCGTCACGTGAGGAGGGGTCTGGGAGCCTGCACGACGTGCGTGTGGCATGACGATCAAAATGCATCTGGGCCAGCGCATGGCACGAGCAGCATACATGCAGCGGCGCATGGCAAGCCGCATGTCACAACGAACTGCTCCAAAAAGCCCTCCAACGTGGAACGAGCAAAGGTGGTCCAATCGGACCGTGGTGACACTATCAACATTGGTCGGAGGTATCGTACGTGAACGAGACTGACCCAGATGTATGTGATAGGCTTTTCGCAGGGATTTCGCCAGGCCCAGGCACGCGGCTTGACATCCCCAACTGAAACATCATCGTCAACAGAGTAATGGGGTGCTATGAGCATCTACCAACCCTGGACAATTTTTTGGGCCATAGGAATCCACAGCATAAGCTGCTTCACATCCTATAGCAGGGAAATATGAGCACGTCTAGTGTCGTCGTCATTTACATTAGAGCGAATCCTTGGCAACCGTAGCGGGGCTCTGGCCAGCAGCCTTGACACGCTTGCGCAGCTTCTCGACCGACTTGTTGCCACGAATACCACCGCCCCAGTGACGACGAGCCTCGTCGTACTTGTCAAGGTAGTTGGCCTTGGCAGCCGACACGAGGTCAGCAAGCTCACGCTCGTCCTCAGAACGAACGTCCTGGATGACAGCGATAGCCGTGCGCTTCAGGTGCACCACGGCACCGAGACGCGAGCTCGACTTGACAATGACGTAAGGAATGCCCATCTTGCGGCAGAGGGCGGGCACAAACACCACAAGCTCAATAGGGTCAACGTCGTCAGCAATCACGACGAGGTTGGCCTTCTTGGCCTCAATGAGAGCAACACAGTGGTTCAGACCGTACTTGACGTAGAGTGGCTTCTTGCC
>OJLZ01000142.1_pt1 | contig 16197 bp, 10 predicted proteins | sample 1597091 | NCBI WGS metagenome assembly OJLZ01 (sample SAMEA3904684, study PRJEB24821) | metagenome | biome: Builtin; feature: hospital; material: surface | place: USA | collected 2013-06-06
ACTGATCGCCCTGCGAAGGATCATTGAGTTCCTCCAACAGAGCCTCAAGCATGCGCTGATGCTCCAGCAAACCCTGACCCAGGAGGCCGGCCGCGTATGTCTGTTCTTTTACAGCATCGATGCCAGCTTCTATCTCCCGGATAGGCGTGGTCATTTGAAAGAGACCTCGCTGCTTAGCGAAGCTGCCATTGGTCAGTGTACATGTACACACCTCTGTGAACGGGGAACACTGTTTTGGGACGCCGTATTCAAAGGCTTTTCTTGCCACTAGGGCGTGTGTTGGAAATATGGTTATGAAGCGTGTCTAGTCGCCGAGCGGGCGAATGTCTCAACGACGAAAGTGTTATTCTGTGTATCTTTGTCGGCCGAGTCAGTGACCTCTCTCACTCTCACTCTCACTCTCACTCTCGCTCTCTCGCTCTCGCTCTCTCGCGATCAGGGCATGTGCTAGTGGAGGTACGACGCTCGGTTGGGGAAAAGCAGCTTGCCAGAACCATCAGTCCCTCACTTACAGCACTCTACCTCATAGATACATTGCGGCCAGATTCCCTTTCTTGCACTTCTACCTATCGCATTTCATTCTATTTTTCGGCTTCGACATCCTGTGTGCCTGTGTAAGCAGGGAGGATCTGACACGCGCCATTCCAGTCAAGTCGGCCACTGCACAGGCGCGCAACGACGTCAATGACTTGGTCCACAGTGCCAATCCGTTGCAGCGTCGTGTCGCGCTCGCGCAGTGTGATGGTGCCTTTGCTTACGGAAGCAAAATCAATAGTGCAAGCGAACGGCGTGCCCAGTTCATCGTTGCGTGCGTAACGGCGACCAATCGTAGCGTTACTGTCATCAATGCGAGAGGCAATGTTGAGCGAGCGCAGCTTCTTGCTGATATCACGCGCCATCGGTGAAAGCTGCTCATTCGAACTGATAGGGACGATCAATACCTTGAATGGAGCAACGAGCGGTGGCAGACTCAGGACACCGCGCTCCTTGTCCTCCTCGCGGGCCCAGAATGAGTGCTCAAGTAGCGCATAGAAAATGCGGCCCAGACCGAACGAAGGCTCGATGACATTCGGAATAAAGTTTCGCACGCTCTCTTTGATCGTCTTGTACTCAATTTGCACGTGCTCTTTCGTGACTTCAAACGTCTCATTGTTTGCTTGAAGAGGTGCCTTGCCGCTGGACTCGAGATCACCCTGCATCTTCTGCAGACATTCCTGACCCATCGACAGGATGGTGTCCTCAATCACCTTGGCATTCTTCTTGAAGAAGGGTCCCAAGACCTTTTTGTTGATCGTTGGCACGTACTTTTGATACACCTTTGGCTCCTTAAGCGGCTCCTGCACCATGAGGTCGTGCTTTGTCCTCTGGCTATGCATGGTCAGGTCAAATGCGCTGCGGTCCGCACAGCCAACGCATTCAATCCATCCATACGACGTATGGATCTCGGTGTCCCAACAGTCACTGGCATAGTGCGCCATCTCATTGTCCATGTGCTGCCGGAAGCGAAGGCGCTCCGTGTTGATTCCGATAGCTTCGAGGAACAAGAAGATACGACCGAGGAAGTAACCAAGAGTCTCGTTGTCAACCATGCCACTCGACACAGCCTCACCGATCGTTTTCTTGGTCACAGTCGTCTCACCACCCTTTTGCACATGCGCCGGGAGGAAGGGAAGGGCGAGCGACGCAACCTCCTTGAACCGCGGGTGTGACTTGTTGTCAGGGTCAACAAAATGTTCAATCTCCGCCATAGTGAACTCACGCACACGAAGCAAGCCTGCACGTGGACTAATTTCATTGCGGAAACTCTTGCCAATCTGGGCACTTGCGAATGGCACGCGGCCGTTGTTGAAGTCAAGCAAGCGCTCAAAGTTGACAAAGTGGCCCTGGGCAGTCTCAGGACGAAGATAACCCTTGGTTTGACCAGTCGGGCCGATCGAACTCTCAAACATCAAGTTAAACTCTGTTGGCTCTGATACTTCATTGCCTGTCGCAGGGGCACGAATGTCGTACTTTTTGATCAGGTCTGCGAGCTGTTCTCCGCTAAAATCATCAATCTGCGCAAGAATGTGTCTGTACTCAGTGGCAACAGCATCATCCAGCTTGACAGCCACAGCCTTGGCCTTCTTCTTCGACTTCTTATCTTCGGCTGGTGGCGCCGTCTCGGACGATGTTTGCACGCCTGCCTCCCTTTTGCGCGCATCTTCATCACCCTTTAGGCGAGCTTCGAGTACGTTCTCGATCATATGGTCGGCACGGTAGATATCACCCGATTTGACGTCCTTGACCATCCAGTCTGCAAACTTGTCAACGTGACCAGATGTCTTGAGCACATCAGAGAGCGTCATAATTGTAGTGTCAAGCTCGAGCATGTCTTCTTCAATGATAAAGTGATTTCTCCAGTGCGAAATAATGTTGGCCTGGAGTGATGCACCACTAGGTCCATAGTCATACAGACCCGCAACGCCGCCGTAAATTTCAAACGCTTGTGTGTAGAAGAAACGCTTCGTCATCAGACCCTCAAGCTGGGCGCGCTCAAAGGGATGCGCATCTTTCTTCACCAGACTCGGGTCCTGTGTTGCTGCAGTTGCCATACTTCTTTGGAGTGTAACGCTAACCGTACGGGCTACTTGCTTGGGCAATATCGTTGATCGCCAAGCCGCAGTGAGCATCCACTGAGGAAACGATTGATCAGCGACTTCTTAGGAGTCTTTTGTCATGTGATCATGTGATGCTCACCAGGGCGCTCGTCTAACACCATCATCTCAATCACGTGGCCGGACCCTGTGACACTATGCTTCGTGCTGCCGGCTGGCGCACGATATGGCGAACCGCGCCGCCATCGCGTGTTGTAATAGGAGGTGCTGCACTTGTGACAGGAATCGCCTATGTCTCATCACCGTACCTGCTTGATTCCCCTCTAGACCATGCTGGTTCGGCGTCCGAGCACCGCTTTCCCTTGTGTTCCCTGTTTGCATGGGGAATGAACAAGAATAAGGTCGCAGCACCACATCTCAAAGATACTGTGGTAAGACTTCCTGAAAATTTTCAGTCCCTTGATGGAATGGCTCTACGCGATGTCCAATTTTCGAATGATGTAGGTGTGGCTGTTGATGCCTCTGGAAACATCTTGCAGTGGGGCACCGGTTTTGACCCTGTATCGCCATGTCCTAGCCAAACTTTGACCGGACTTGATATTGAGCGTGTGCAAATCTCTGGGTCTAAAGTATTTGCATTGTCTCGTTCCGGCCATGTGTATGTTTTTGCGACACAGCGCTCCAAGCTCATACGCGACGCTTCATCATGGTTTTCATCGCCGTTTGATTATATCCAACTTAAGGCCAACGAAAGGTTTAAAGATATTGCTGCAGGTGAGCACCATGTTCTGGCTCTTAGTCGTGATGGACATGTGTACTCAGTTCCTGCTGACGACTTGGCCAATGAATTTGGTCAGCTAGGATATTCAAGCGTATCCCTCACACAGCGTGATTCGTTCAAACGCGTCGAGGCGCGTCTTGAGCCTCGAATTGTCCTTAATAGGCGCCGTTCTGATGCCTTAGAGACCCCTCATAAGGATATTGTGGACTCATCTAACATCCGGTATGCGCCTGAGTTGCGCCCTGTACCCTCTCTCCACGGTGTCACATTTGCTCAGATTGACGTGGGCTCAAATCATTCTGTGGCTCGCACCGCTGAAGGACGCGTGCTGACATGGGGCTATAATGGATTCGGACAACTCGGTCTTGGTGCTAATATTTCCGTTGATACGGTAGCCGTGCCGAGTGAAGTAGCATGGCCTGTATCTATTGTGGGTCGAAACGCTTCATGCAGTTGTGTGGCGGCTGGCGGAAACAACACATTTTTCGTGATTCAAAGCTCCAATGCGCCGATATTATCGGATGAAAAGGGTGCCTTATCCAAGGAGCGAGTGGATGTTTTGGCAGTCGGAAGCGGGCAACGTGGTACTCTCGGTAATGGACAGCGCAGTCAGGTGTGTGGTGTGCCGACGCGAGTGAAAAACGTATCAGGCCTATACGAATACTCGGAACGTGAAAAGCGTCTATGTCCTATTCAAGTGCATGCCTTGACAGTAGGCGCTGGTGGTCAATGCGCCCTTGTCATGGACGCTCCTCCGTTAAGCCAGGATGAAACACGTCGTGACGTCTATGTGTGGGGCGACAATGATGCATCACAGCTTGGAATGGGTGGAAAGGGTCACAGGGCCGTCCCCTCATTACTCACACACACACCACCCTCCAACCAAGATGATAAAGAGCAACCAGCATCACAACGCATACTGCTAGTTGAACGTAACAAAGTGCGTGGCTCTTCGTGGGATGGGAAAGAACGCACCTATTCGCGCGTGGAGCAGCGTATTGTGGCAGGTGGGTCTTGTGTTGGTGTTTATACAAAAGTATAAGAACCTATGGTTTCTCCCAACCGAGCTGCTCATAAGTCCACCCCGCCACGGTGTCTGTTTGAGGGTCGTATGCCGGACAGAAGCGTCTGCAGCGGCGTTCTGGATCATTGGCAATAGCGTCGATTCTCTGTGTCTGTTCTTCATTGAGTTTGACCATCTTCATGTTTTGCTCAATGTGCACGGGATTCAAGCTCTTAGGTATCACAACGACATGGCGCTGCACGTTCCAGCTGAGAATAATTTGTTCGGGCGTCACTCCCGTAGCCTGAGCTACAGAGACGATGTCTCGGTCTTCGGGCATGGGGGACAGGGCCATACCCAGAGGGGAATATGCCGTGACAACAATTCCCTTCTCCTGGCAGAGTCTGACAAGGTCGCGATCTTGATTGTATGGATGCGTTTCAATTTGGTTCATCGCAGGCACAATCTCGGCGTGCTTCAGAAGCTCTGTCAGTGTTTTCACACTGAAGTTACTAACGCCTATGCCCTTGACCTTGCCAGCGCGCGTCTTCAGAAGCTGTTCCATAGCTTTCCATGTTTTAATATAATCGATCGAGTCATCTGACTTGAATCGCTGGTCTGGCATCGTGGCTTGTGGCCAGTGCATCAGATACATGTCGATGTATTCCAAATCCAGCTTTTCGAGAGATTCGTCGAATGCAGCCTCGACGTCGTGATGGTCTGTATTCCAAAGTTTTGTCGTGAGAAAAATTTTGTCGCGAGGAATACCTGATTTACGGAGAGCTTGACCTACAACTCTTTCGTTCTCATAGAATTTCGCTGTGTCATAATGCAGGTAGCCATGGTGCGCTGCAACAAGAATAGCTTCACCAATCGAGTCAGGGTTTGCTGGATCATAGCATCCTAAACCCAGTAAAGGTACCTCTGCTCCATTGTTTAGCTTGGCAGATCCAGGCGTATACATGTCACACGTCATGGTCCTAAGATACGATGTCCAGCGTGGAGCAGGCTGGGATAGCTGTCTAAAATCACGTGTAAGGAAAATCCCGAGGTGCTCGAGCCAACAAGATGCGGGGAAAAGCCATTTCTGAAACGCACGAATCATGAGTTCATACTACTAAGGCATGAGGTGCGGTCATACTTTATCTACTGTATAAGAATACTCAGTTTTCCATCATCTGGATAGGCTTGTTCCAACCAAGCTGGTCGTAGGTCCAGCCCAGCGCGGTCTTGGTCTTCGGGTCGTACGCCTGGCAGAGACGCTGGTGGCGGCGCTTAGGGTCGTTTTCAATATCGTATATGCGCTGCATGTGTGCATCCGACAAACGCAAGATTCTAAAGTTCTCCTTGGCACGCTCAGGGGTGCAGGTCTTTGGCAAAACAATGACACCGCGCTGGACGTTCCAGCTCAATACGACATTGGGCACTGTCACATCATCACCAATCTCTTTGGCAATTGACAACAAGTCCTGATCTTTAAAGAAGGGCGAGTCGGCAAAGCCAAGAGGCGTGTATGCCTCTACTACGATGCCTTTTTCTTGACAGAACTTAATCAGCTCGCGGTCCTGGTTGTAAGGGTGCGTCTCAACCTGATTCATAGCCGGCACCACCTTGGCATGCTTGAGCAACTCCGTGAGAGTCTTGACACTAAAGTTGCTCACGCCAATAGCCTTTACTTTGCCAGCGCGCGTCTCGAGTAATTTCTCAAGCTGCTTCCATGTGTCGACAAAGCTGATAGAATCATCAGCCACGTACTTTTGACCAGGCACAGTGGCCTGAGGCCAATGCATCAGAAACATGTCAATGTAATCAAGGTTGAGAGCTTCGAGCGAACGATCAAAGGACGCTTCAACACTGTGGTGGCAATCGTTAAATAATTTTGTAGTAACAAAGAGCTTTTCACGAGGAATGCCACTGGCACGAAGTACATCGCCCACTTCCTTTTCGTTCTCATACAAGGCGGCGGTGTCATAAAGGGTGTAGCCGATCTTAGTGGCAGCTTCGATACCAGGAATTATACCCGGGGGGTTGCCAGGGTTGAAGCAACCAAAACCGACCATTGACACTTCAGTGCCAGTGTTGATCTTTGTCGTTGGCGGGGTTTGGATTTCAGTCATGATGGACGTCCCGGAACAAGAGGGATACGGCAATTAACTAGACGGCTATGGTGCTACGGGGACAGTGCGGGCAAACTCGAAGAAATCTAGGTACCTGACGCACGCAATCCATCACGTGCGTCTTGGTGGCAAATTCCTCGCTACCGCGGGTTTCTGAAGCAGGCCCGTTCTCAGCGAGGTTAAGCCGAATCTTGAGTAAAGAGCACTTATGCACCACTCTCAAGGCAAGACACATGGGTAGGCTTCTCCCAGCCAAGCTGCTCCCAAGTCCAGCCGAACACAGTTTCAGTCGCTTTGTCATAGACCAAAGCAAAGCGTTGGTGGCGATTAGGATCCTTCGAAATGTTGTAGATACGTTGCATGTGGTCATCGCTGAGAGTAATCAATTCAATGTTCTGCTTGACACGGACAGGGTTAGAGCTCTTGGGCAGAATGACCACTCCACGCTGAACATTCCAGCTCAGAACAACTTTAGCTGGCGTCACGTCACCGCCAATTTCCTCGGCAATCTTAACGATGTCAGCGTCCTTAAGGATTGGCGAGTTCGCCTGACCGAGTGGCGTGTATGCAGATACTACAATACCCTTCTCGCGGCAGAACTGAATCAGCTCGTTTTCCTGGTTGTATGGATGAGTCTCGATCTCGTTAAGAGCTGGGACGATCTTTGCATGCTTAAGGAGCTCCGTGAGTGTCTTGATACTAAAGTTGCTTACTCCAATAGCCTTGATCTTACCTGGACGCGTCTCGAAGAGCTTTTCCATAGCCTTCCACGTGTCAATGAAATTGATCGTGTCGTCAGCCACGAACATGTGACCGGGCTTCGTGGCCTGCGGCCAGTGCATCAAGTAGAGATCGATGTAGTCAACGTTGAGCTTAGCCAGAGACTTGTCAAAGGCCTCCTCAACATTGTGGTGATCAAAGTTCCAGAGTTTCGTGGTAACAAAAAGGTTTTCACGAGGAACACCAGAGGCGCGCAAACCCTCACCCACGACTTCTTCGTTCTCGTAAAAAGACGCAGTGTCGAAGTGGGTGTAGCCGTCCTTAGTGGCAGCGGTAATACCATCGATGATCGCCTTGGGATCATCAGGGCTGTAGCAGCCAAGACCGACCATACTGATCTTGGCGCCAGTGTTAAGCGTTTGAAGTGGGGCGAGGTGATATTCAACCATCGTGGTGTGGAATGAACAAGCGGGAAGACCTAGGGCGACTTTTTAAGGCTCGCACGGACATGGCCCTTATCCCGTTTCGATTTACGTCATGTGATTCGGCACCGTGGCCGAAGTTCTCAACTCTCCGCGGAGAGCAGGCGCAAGTCTCGCGAAGCATTTTTAGTGAGCATTTGGACAGCGATTTGTCGTGTTTTATACAACACGTGTCCTTACCCCAGCATACACCATGTCGAATGAACCGACGTACGAGGAGTACGTGGACCGGTACGTGACCTCTATGCCATGTATTTTCTAACCCAAGTAGTATTCATTACTCGGAGAAGTATGCCGATGACAAGTGGGAATATCGGTATGTGTCTTCCATGTATGAATGGGTTCTAACATGTTCGCGCAGTCATGTCATTTTGCCCAAACCGTTTCTAAAACGGATCCCAAAAAGCTATTTTGATCCTGAAGAGCCTGGTGTTCTTCGGATTTTATCTGACGCTGAATGGCGTGGTATTGGTATCACCCAAAGCCTTGGATGGGAGCATTATGAAGTGCACGGTTAGTATACGCCGATGACAGAGCAGCATATACGAACAATTACAGCTCCCGAGCCTCATATCCTGCTTTTTCGACGTGAAAAAGACTACCAAGCCAAAGTACGTCTCAACGTGCTCTACTTACATTTAGTACGGCCCTCAGGGCAAGCCTTCTGATGCTGCCAAGATCAAAAACGACGCGTCCCAGGCGCACCACGTTCTCCACGGCAACTAGTAGCTACGCATTCATTCATTGCTCTAAAGTATGTAGTCGGCCGTTGGTTCGGTAGAATTGTATTTTTGCGAGAAAGGGTCAGAGCATGTCGTTGACATATTTTGTAACTCGCCACCATCGCCCATTTTGGCATGGTGCCAATAATGACAGCAAATGAGCGTCTGCTCACGCAGCCGCGCAAGGTAATTCAGGATACGTTTGATAAGTATGAGCAGCATCCTACACAGGCACTGGTGCATGCACTTAGCACACAGTATGCGCGTGTGTTCACAGAGCCATCGATGCTTGAGCAGATTCCGTACGTGGAACCCGGCTCAATTTCGTCTCTGATTTCTTCCCTTCAAGGTGATCGCTCGCGAAAAGATGGCATTCTTGTGCGCTGGCGCTGCATGATTCAAGACACAGGTATGGGTAATGAGCTGTGCCTGGCTACTCTCTCATCAAATGGCCGCCGAGTGTGTGGCTTGTACGGTGCTGATGCACACTTCTCGCATGCGAACCAGGACGACGCTGCGATGGACACTGCTAATTTGGGTGAGCGCACTGTGTTCTTTGCTGTTTCTGTCCCAGGTGAAACAGCTTGGGCATATGACCATATAGTAGGTGCATCGGCATCACTGGGTCATGCTATGGAGAAGCTGAACGTGGAGCTGAACGATACAACACGAACACCACGCAGCGAGCATCCTAGTGTAACTGCGCTTGTCAAAGTGTATGACGTGGATGCTGCCGAGCAATTCAAGACGTCTGACGTGATCGATGTCTTGGGTCTTTTAGATCTCGGCACTTGCCCCCAGGCACATTGGCACCTGGATGAAACTGAGTCGACAGAGGCACCCATTCTGCCATGCGTGCATGCGCTGCATGTACGATCTGCGCCGCCTCTCTTTCCTGCCGATTCGGATTCTTTGAATGCTCCTGAGAACGTGCGAGCATCACTCATACAGTACTTCACTCAAGTCTTGGGGGGTGATGCACTCGTGGCTGAATACATTCTCTTGGCTATGTTAAGCAGAGTACACGCTCGAAAAAACGGCATCGTGATCGGACCCTTTTCGATTAATGTGACGGGACTAGACCGTGAGCACTATGAAGTGCTCGTCTCTGCACTCGAGCAGATCATGCCTGCTGTGGTATGCCAGCCATTGACTCTTGCCGAATTGAATGACGCAGCTCATCCCCTGTATGTGTGCGGCACAGACACTGGCATACAGGCCGGCCGTCTCCAGCTTCCTCATGGCACATGCGTTGTGCTAGACGAGTCTGGCATGGATGAAGGACAGCTTAATGATGCAGGTGTGCGAAATATTCGCGCACTTTTTTCCCTGTTGCAACAGCACACTCTGCCCTATGTGTTCCCGTTTTCGGAGCTGGACATACCCACTGATCTTGTCATTATCGTTGTAAGCCAGAGCAAATCACTTCTTCCCGTGGATGCACATATTCACGCGCGGCCACATCACGCGCCTCAAATGAAGGTGTCATCTTCGATGCTGCATACTTTTCGCCTATTCCTGACCAACATTCGTCAAAAGACGCTGTCTATCCCTGTGGACGTCTCAGACCATATTCAAGATGACTTTGTGAAAATGCGCCGTAGTGGTGCACACCGCTTCGACCAAGACGACCTGCAACGCTGCCTGCATGTGTCGCGACTCTTGTCCTTATCCCATGGGCTCGAGCGGCTCACTACGGACATGTGGAGTCAGGCCAAAGTGTTGGATGCAACACGTGCCGAGCGAGTAGCTTTGCCGTAGCACTGTACCGTCAGGCACCAAGCTGGCTGAGCATGGTGCGGGAAACGATCCGGCGGCGTACAGACACGCCGCAAGCACAAGTATCCCCCTTTATTCGCCGCCATACATCGTCAACAGATACACCCCCTGCGACGCCGTACGCTCATCGCAAACAACGCGTGTGGAATACCATGTCCAGCTCCCCACTTCAGCGTAAAGGTGCTTGGTCGAGTCCGGGCATTTGCCTTTCAGCTGCCACGGACGACCATGCGTCGTATCATGCAGAGATACCCGGGCGTAAGCCAACGCTACAGGATCGTTGGGAGCAGTGGCCCAGTGCCATCTTGGGCTATATTCAGGGCTTATGGATGGACGTGGGGAATCTAATTCATGAGCCTGAAATGGGTGTGCCGCTTGGTGCTGTACTACATGCTGGATCGCTTGTATCGCAGCTCATGCTTCCAGGTACGTCTTTTTTGTATACACGCGACTCGATGGAGCGGCATCCACGCTCACATCTCTTTGCGCCGTATCGTGGACTTCGCGCCAAGCATCAGGAAGGATCCTATTCAGCCTATATCGGGCAACTCATTCTTCAACAGCGTACTGCTGGATTTTTGTATATGTCGCGACTGCTGTCCCTTGCCTTGCTGGTTTTGTCGATGTACAACGCGTATGTGCTCTTTGCGAAGCGACGGACATACCGCCTATGGTATCGCGAAGAGCGCGATGTGCTGCACAATCCGCACGCAACACTAGAAGCCCCACCGACAGACCCTCTGCCACGGCGTACGTGGCAAGCCTGGGCCAAGCATGCCGCGCGTGCCACAGCTCGTCAGATGCCCATTCTCGAATGGTTCGTGCCGCCGCCGCCCGTGCACGTCGCACCTGCAAGGCCCGTCGAGCGAATATATACGCTGCGGGTATGGGACATTTGCGAGGTTCCTTTATGGGTATTCACGTACGTTGCCAAAAAACTCACGCTTAGGATTTATTCACCAGCACATGCAGTTTGGTGGGCCGTGTCTGGCTCGTTGGGTATGCAAGTGTGGACAAGTTGGCTTGTAACACTTGTGCTGATGTTCCTGTTTTCAGCCCAGTCATTTATTCTTGCACGAGAATATGCTGCACACGTCAAAGATCGGCAGGTGCTTTCCTCGGAAGTCCTGCGTGAATATGACGAAAAATTCGTGATACCGCGCGCCATGCCCTTGGTACGTGACGCATCTACCATGACAGATGAATAGACGCATTAGGAAGGTGACGCACTGCGTGAACGACGCAAAGGCGAACGACGCACGTCGGCCCTACGGCCCCACCCATGGTCGATCGCCCGACGTCCTTGGCGCCGCTGCGAAGGCCGAGGCGGCAGAACGCACCATTCAGGTTCTTCCGTTAGAGTGACACGCACGCAAGACCCATCAATTTGTCCTTCATCCATATGAATGATCGCTAGATCTGCACCAGCCTCGCTTTCATATTCTATGACGGCGTGAGGTTGCTTGTGAACAGCAGCGTACAGACGTAATCGAGAAATCTCACCATAGAAGCCAAATATTTCCTCCAAGTGCCGCTCTGTTACCTTGTGAGTCAGGCGATACACATAGACTTTATGCGAGCGATGCCTCAAAGGTGTCTCATCCTGCTCAGGCACCGACATTGTACGGCGACAAGCCTCTTTGTCCTCCACATTGGACGCCAGGGGCCATGATGACCTCGATGGCGCCTGGGTTGAAGCGCCTAGCATGCATCGCCTCGCTACTATGGTGCCTGTATGCATCGCGATTGCGATGATAGGAGCTCTTCAGACTGTGCGTTTTGTTGAGAGAGCACGGTCTCGACAAAGGCAAGTGCTGAACATTGTATATGCATGGCGTACGAGCACGGAGGATGTCTGTGCTCAGGTCGAGAAGCACGTATCAGTGCTCATGCATGTACCAGCTCACATACTTGCGCAGGCTCAAATGCAAAGTTCAAAGGCTGCAGAAGACGTTGTGCAAAACATGGGGCGTCTCGTGATAGGGGTTCTTGATATGGTACGTGTTATGGTACACATGGTGGTATCGTCCTACAAGGCACTCGCAATGTGCGTCCTCCAGCTTGTCGTACAGGGCGTACTGAGCTTGCTTGATGCAGCCACTCATGCTATTAACCTGGCCGTACATGATGCAGCACAAGCGCTCCGAACGATCCTGGACACTGTGCTTCAGACGGCAGACGGCGCCAAAGATCTTTTGATGGACACCGTCAACGGTGTTCTAGGCCTATTTGGACATGAGAAGATCGAGACTCATGCATGGTCCGAGCCAGCTGCCTTGCGCGTGTTGAATAACATTTCCCTGCCGGCATCACTCATCGATCCATTCAAGCAGTTGCGCTCGTCTTTGCCGAACGTGGATGATTTGCGAACAGACGCAGAAGAGGCATTTATGCTGTCGATTTCTCACGCCAAGAAAGAAGTACATCGAACCTTGACTCAATTCCACATGCCGCCACCTGTGAGTCTGCCACCAGCGCCAATGCCCGTTTGTCAGATCGACTGGACACCACTCGAGCACGCCACGCGCGTGTGGACACACACGTCTCATAGCATCCAGGCACTGGTCATGTGCATAATGGCAGGTGTAACGCTTGCCCTCTTCACATTGGTGTGGGCCTCAACTTTACCGAAACACGTTGACAGCGAGGCGGCATCATGGCTCCGACGCGCACGACAATGGCTCGGTTCGCCATCTTTCCTTCTAGCCAGCGCGTGGCTCCTCCTTCAGCTCATGCATGATCAGGTGACCCTTATGGCGGTACAAGTATTGGACCGAGTATCGTCCCAAGCGCTGCAAGATATATTGTCGCCGATGGCCGACAGTGCGCATCAGATACACACACATGTGGCATCCACCATGCAGCATACGGCGCGTCACATCCAGACACTTTGGCAGACAACAGAGCAACAAGTCAATCGCGACATGCTTGGATGGGTCAATGAGAGTGCTCCGCAGGCACATGCTGTGCTCAATGGTATCTGGGATCTCGTCTCAGGCACAGTCCATGATGCATTGGGTCATACGCCGCTGCACGATCCTGTCCAGCAGTTTGCCGGATGCGTTATCGGGAACAAAGTCAACGCCACCGATCACATACTTTCCTGGCTGCAAACACATGCATATATCACGCTGCCACCCGTAATATTTAACACGGCATGGCCCGACGTGGATAGGTGGATAAAAAGTGTATGGGAACACAAAATGCCTGTCTCACCTTTGGAGCAAGTTCATACGATGCTCGCTGAAGAGCGCAAAGAGATCGAGCACGACAGATGGGTGGTACTGCTCATTGGTGCAGGGGGTGCACTGAGTCTTGGTATATGTGCAGTCATCAGCGCATGGATCTAGCCGAGAAGAGGCGGTCTATGCCCCAAAGGCCTGGACGGCGACGCTGTTGCACTAGGCGGCCCTTCTGACTTGTGTAAGTCCGTGTTTTCGATGGTCAGAGACTTGGTACAGTGCGCGGTTTTGTATACGCCCACGAGGCGCGAGCTTAACTCAAACATATTGTTCCTTAAAGAAATAACCACAAATTGTGCTCCTCTTGTGCGCTCCTTAATAATGTTGGCAATGATAGATACGTTGCGGAAGTCGAGTGCCGCGTCGATTTCATCCATCACATACAGCGGCGTGGGTTTGTATGCATGCAAGGCGAACACTAGTGCCAAACTGCTCAACGTCTTTTCGCCACCACTAAGATAGCTGATGTTCTTCCATGTCTTTTTGGGAGGCATGACACTGAACACAATGCCCTCGCTGAACGGATCCAAACTGTCCACAAGTTCCAATTCCGCATTTCCACCTAGCGTGATTGTCTGATACATTTCTTTCAGTTTCAGCGAGATTTGCGAGAATCCTTCCATGAATCGATCCAAGCGCTCTTTCCGTAATGCCTCGAAACGCTGCTGTACCTCGTCGCGTTGTTCAGTCGTTACTTCCAGGTCTTTGGCACGCGATAAGAATGTTTCTTCCACCTTTTGAAACTCCGCAAGCACATCAAGATTGACTTGATTCGAAGCCAGACGTTCTTCAAGACGGGCCATATCGGCCTGGATGTGACTCTTGTCCACGGAACGTGCCTCCTCCTCCGAGAGCTCAGGTAATTCGACAGTCTCTTCTTTTTTTACGCATTGACTTTCTTCGTCCGTTGGTACAGGGTGCAAGACCAGAGTCGCATGTTTAGCCGTCCACTGTGCCAGTTGGCGCTCGCTCTCCATCTTGGCCTTTTCGTGATCTTCACACTGCTGAGTCAAGTCCATCATCAGGGCCCGGAAGGCACGTAGCGTCGATTCGTGTCCATCTAGCTCTGCTTGGATCTGGCGACGAGCTTCTGCACGGTCTTCTAAGTCGGCCTGCAGATCATCGAATTGCTGGCGAAGGGTAGCCGCTTGACTCGATTGAGCAGTTTGACTTTCACCGATGTTCCGTAGCTCTTCATCCAGCGTGGCGAGCTGAGCTTCGCTGGTGGCTTGTGACTTTTCATGCCGCTTGTAATCACTTTCTGCTCTAGCATGCTCTTCTTCCGCTTTGGAGAGGCGCTCCGCGCACAAAGAAATCATATCCTTGATGCCCTGCACCTTGGACTGTTGCGTGCGTAGCTCTACACCGCCTGCCTCGAGAATGTCCTCCTCCAATCGGTGGATAGCCTGTTCAAGGTCAGCGCTCTTGTTCTTGAGCGTGGCGATTTGCTCATCGTGGTGTTTCCACTGCTGATCGAGCTCCTTCATGCGCCGCACATCCTCCTGGTCAGGCTCGCTTTGCGTCTGAGCCTCATAAAGGCGGTCTTCGGCTTCAGACACACGCTGCGTCGTTGCTTGTATCTCCCTATCAAGCATAGTAAGTTGACGCTCAATATCGGGAATGCGAGTCTCGTTCTTTTGCAGTAGAGTTGTTAGCTGCGAAATAGATTGGGAATGTGACTGGAGCGATCCTCGAGCGATACCCAGCTCCTTTTCAAGCCGCGCGGCCTGTTCAGGAGACACATCCTCACTTAATTTGGAGCTCATGGCGCCGCGAATGACTCGCGATCCACCGCCTGACATCGTACCGCTCTTGTCAATCAGCTGGCCATCTTCTGTCACGACACGCCATCGCTTGGCACCGTACGCAATTCGGTTCGCCTGAGCCAAGTCCCGTGCTACCAGCGTATCGCCTAACTGGTGATAAAATGCTGGTACAAACCGTGAATCCTTCGGTGCAACAAGATCAAATAGTCGCGGTGCATTTTCTGGCGTCGCCATAGGTGCCATCGCTTTTGGATTCACTTGGAGACTCTTGAGCAGAATAAAATTAGCACGACCCAGTTTGTGCTTCCTTAGATGCTCAATACACTGCTGTCCGGTGGTAACGTCTTCAACTACCAGGTTATTCAGACCTGGACAAGCCGTACTGATAGCAATATCATAGCGGGGATCAATGGTGCCAAGGCTACCCAAGCGGCCATGGAATCCGGTTAGCAGACCCAGCTCTGCTTGACGAATGAGACTGCTGAGCACTTCACCACGAGACTTGCTCGACTCCAGTGCATGTCGCGCATCGTCAGCTGCACGTCGCGCTTGGTCGAATTTCTTTCGCAATATGTCTTCTTCCTCTTGCATGGATGTTACTCGTGCGCGATCTTCATCGATTGAGTCGAGAAGTGCACGCTGCTCGTACAAAAGCGATTCTTTTTCTTCCGTTTGCACTTGCAGATGACGCTGAACATCGGCTAATGTGGCGCGGGCATCTTCAACTCGCTGCATGGCCTCATCATTGTGAGACAAAAGCCATTCGCGTTCATGTCGAAGTACATCACGGGCTGAAGTATGCTCACTGATCTTGGCGGTCCACGGAGCGAGCTCTTTCTGCTTTCGCTCGATCTCGTCGCTAAATCCTTGGGTCTTGTCTTTGAGGCGCTCACACACACTTTCCAAGGCGCTTTCTTCCTTCGTCAGCGCCAATTCAAGCGCGGACTGCTCCCTGTCTCTTATACACATCTCCGAGCCCACGAGACGCTAC
>OJLZ01000155.1_pt1 | contig 15621 bp, 8 predicted proteins | sample 1597091 | NCBI WGS metagenome assembly OJLZ01 (sample SAMEA3904684, study PRJEB24821) | metagenome | biome: Builtin; feature: hospital; material: surface | place: USA | collected 2013-06-06
TTTTGATTCCATTCTCCGTCATTAAAGGCTTTAATAAAACTGGGAATTAATTTTTCTATATCATTTTTATCTGCTATTTTTGTCTCTATCATTTTTTATTTCCTCCTGAATAGTATGACTCGATCTGTTTTTTTAGCGTAATTTATGTATGCTTCTCCAAATTCATTTACGAGCTTTTTCTCTTCTGTTAAGATCATTAGTACCGTTAGAAAAATCCAGAATAAAATCGGCAGTATTAGGAGATAAATATTGTTCATCAAAAGGATTAAACCTATAAAAAGATGAGGAAAGGCGGAGTAAATAGGGTGTCTGACATAGGCAAAGACGCCATCGGTAATTAGCTTGTTTTCTTTCACATGCTGAATCAGTCGGGAAGAAATATTTGCTTTTATCCAGAGAGTGATCCCTATTACAATGAGTAAAAGCCCTATAAGGCATACGTTTGTATAGCCTGAACCCAAGTTAAAACGGGTATCTTCCCTCTCTTTTGAAGTAAGAAAGCAAATGCCGTTATTATTAGCATGGTTCCTACAAAGAAAAGTCTCACGCTCAGTATAAATCTTTTCGTTTTCAATTAGAACCTCCTGATTGCCTCCTCGTTAGCCTCGTTTAACTACTTAAATTATACTATTTAAGTCCTTACATTTAAAGAAAAATCGCATCCTCGCTTTTCAGGAACAAAAAAATAGACAGTGCAGTCCGAAGACCACACCGCCAGATTCTTATCTTTCATTTTCATGTTTATGCTCTGTTTTTCTTACCCCCTGCTTTTTATCCGCCTGCTGGCGCTTCTTTATCGCCCCTAAAATAGACTCTTTCTTTTCTTCTTGACTCATTACTTGTTCTTTTGCTTTTAAGAGCTTAGAAGATAAAATACGAACATTTTTATGTTCCTTTCCGTTGTTATCAATACTTGTTTTTACTTGACCAAATATTTTAACAAAATCTCCTTGTTTTAGGTTCTCTAAATCTTTTGTCTTATCTCCATAGGCTGAACAATTGGTATAAACTTTATTTCCATCGTCATCTTTTGAAACAATTGAAAAATTACTTACTTTGAACTTTTCTCCATTAGCGTTTTCTCTTTCAAGATTTTCTACTTGACCTGATATATTACCCACGAGATTTATAAGATTATCTTTTTCTTCAAGTTCATTGGTATTTTCAACAATCTTACCTTGTTCTTTCATATCATCAATCATATAGTCAAAGTCATCACTTAGTAGACCTGTTGTGTCATTGTTCATATATAAAACATAGACTTCTTCAAGTGCCTTTTCATCATTAACACCTTTTTCTATGCTCACAAGTGCTTTTATAAAGTCCTTGTAATTATCATTCATCATTTCTTCTAAGTTTTCTCTAATATCTTTGTATTCCATAATTTCCTCCTTGTACTAAATAAGGAGAGCCTTTCGCCCTCCTCTATCTTTCTTGTCCTTTTTCATTTTTTTCTTGATTTTTATCTTTTTCTTCTTCTGATTTAAATTTTGATATTTGTCCCAATATTGATGGTTTCTCTTCCCTTGCGTGAAGATTATCCTCTACATCATAAGTTGATTCAAAGTAATCACTATCTTTAAAATCATTGTCATACCTATCTGGTATTCCGTCATTATCAAGATCTTTTGCAAGTGGATCATAGAAGTTTCCATCATCATCTATTTCTAAGCCTAAAGCTTGTTTCAAATCTTCTTCATCTACTGATACCAGATCATCAAAACTTGACATCTTTATGGCTTCAGTCATATCTTTAATAGCTTGTGAATTAGATATATCTTCTTCTACAAAAGATTCTGTTCTAATAGCTACATTATCTACATACTGAGTCCATGTTTTTTCTTCCAAATTTACCTCATATTGAATCGAATGCTTACCATCAGGTGTTTCTGTATAGGCAAGTCCTATATGGCTTAAATCAGGGTATAATTTGTCAAAGTCTTCATAACTATTAGATTCTGAAAACTCATAATTAGAATAATCAACTATCGCCCTCTTTAAATCTTCTAATAATGGTGATTGGTTTTCTAATTCTTCTACTTCTCCCATATCTAAAAGTTTATTAATCTCAGCTAGTCTTAGTGTCTTATCCCTTAACTCATCTGCTTTTTCAAATGGTTTAGTTAATTCTACTTTGGCATTTTCTAAAGATTCTTTATAGTTTTCAAGGTTTTGATTTAACCTTTCAAGTCTTGAAGGCATTTTTTCAATGGCATTATCAAGTCTTGTTATATTACCATCAGTAGAGTTTGAAAACTCTCCAAAGTATTCTGCTTTTCCTAGAAGTTTAAAGGTGTGAGTATTAGTCATAAAGTTATATGAAACTTGTAAGTCTAAATTTCTATATTTACCAATAACCTTGCTATCATTTATCTTTACCTTTTTTATTTCTTCTAATAGCTTCTCTCCAGCTTCTTTCTTATCTAAAATTTTATTTGCACCAAGACCGATTGAAGTGAATTTTGTGTCTTCCTCTCCTAATTTCTCAACACTTGCAATATCTTCTTTAACTGCTTGTATTTCCATTTCAGTTTTTAAAATACTTTGAGGATAAATTTTATTTACCTTATCTTCAAGCTTATATTTATTAGACTTGTAGTTTGCTTCCAGCATTTTTAGTTTTGTAACTTCGTTATCTAAATCCATTTTTTCTTTAATTAGAGGATTACCAGTAGCTAAAGCCTTAATTTCTGAATAAGATAGACTTGCTTCATCAACATCTTCTGCAACTCTTACTGGAGTTTTTGAAGTCATAATTTGAGAAATGAATTTTTGCTTATTCTCTATTGTCTGGTCGAGTAGGTCGGGGATATTACTATCCCTTTCCCCTCTAAGAACCGTGCATGAGAGTTTCCCCTCACACGGCTCAAGTTTTTATAAGCCCTAATTAAAGAGCCAGCGTGTTTTCTTCATCATTTATATGCAATTTTCTATGACACCAAGGGTGTACTAAAGTTTTAAGGGTAATATTATTTTGAATTGTTTGATGTACTCTAAAGTCTGTATCCATAGTTATTTTCTCTCCACAAACAGGGCATATTCCATTTTGCGTTTTATACAGTCTATTTATAACTGTACGTCCTTTAAGTTCGTTTCGTATTTTTAACTCTTCTCTTTCTTCAAAGTATATTTGCCAATTTTCATCAAATGGATTTGCTTCAGCTTGTATCTTGGTAAATCTTTTAATATCAGTGTCTGTAGCATATTTAAGACGAAGATAGTATTTCTCGCCATTTTCCATTCTGTCGCCAGTTGCTACACTGAAAGTCCAAGTTCTATTTCCAATGGTATGGAAGTATTTCTTAGCTATCCATTTTCTACCTTTCTTTGGGTGTCTACGAACGCACCAGGTCCACAAGCTTTTATATATTTCATAATCAAGTTTTTCAAAGGCTTTTGATGAAACATTATATTTCTGATAGTTTACCCAACCTATAATGATTGGATTTAATTTTCTGATCAAAATTTCTTGTTTCATTGACGGAATATCTTTTATGATTCGTCTGATTTTATCGACAATAGCCTTGAAGTTATTATCAGATGGTTTTGTAAGCAACTTATCTTTATACATCCTAATATTAACTCCAAGAAAATCAAAACCGTCATTTATGTGTGTTATAAGTGTCTTTTCCTCTGATAATTCTAAACCTCTTTCAGCCAAGAATTTTACAATGATTGGCTTTACACCATTTTCAAGCAATTCTGCACTTTCCCCTGTAACGATGAAATCATCTGCATATCTAACAAAGTTAACCTTTGGGAAATATGTTTTCTTATTTACTGTTCTTCTATGGTATTTCTCTTTGATTGCTTTTTCTAAACCATCTAATACCATATTGGAAATAATAGGTGATATTGGCGAGCCTTGTGGACTTCCTGTTTCTGTTGGAAATAGTTTTTGTTTTTCTATATATCCACACTCAAGCCAGAGTTTTAATAATTTCTTGTTCATTGGGATATTATTTAATATCCATTCATGACTTATATTATCAAAACAACCTTTTATATCTCCCTCAAGTACCCATTTTGCAGACTTCTTTTTATTGAGTGACGTAAAACACTGCTCGATAGCATCTTGTGTACATCTTTTTGCCCTAAATCCATAAGAATTAGGGTCAGCAGTAGTTTCTGCTATTGGTTCAAGTGCAAGTTTAAATAGGGTTTGCATTGCTCTATCAGTCATTGTAGGAATGCTGAGAGGTCTTTTCTTCCCATTTTTCTTTGGTATATACACTCTTCTAAGAGGCTTAGGTTTATATCCTCTTAAGTTTAACTTTCCTATTGCATTATACTTTGCCTGTGGTGTTAGCCATAGTTCGCCATCAACACCACTTGTTTTCTTGCCTTGGTTTTCAGTTACCCTCTTAATAGCCAAGGCTTTTGCATAAAATGAAGTTGTGAGTAAATGCTGTAAAGATTTTACCTTTCCGTATTTACTCATTTTCCACGCTTTCACAATACGCATTTGTAGTTTTTTAACATAGCTTTCTGCTACTGAAAAATCTATACTTTCCCAGTCTTTAGCTCTGTTAGTAGTAGCACACATTTTACTGTTCATTTGCTTTCTCCTTTCAAAAATTCTACAAGTTCTCTTGTGATTAAAAACCAAATGGAAGTCTGCACTCTTTCAAGTTAGGGCAAATTTTGAACCCCTATCCATCTCATTACAAGATGGCATTCGCTTTTTCCATTCTCCTTTACCTGCACCATTATCAGCATTTCTTACGATTTGCCTTGCCTTTTGGCAACGGTACAGGCTTACCATGTTCCACTTAATTAACATTGATAACTTAGGCTCTACCTCTCTGCCGGTAGTCATTTTGTCCGTGTAATCCCACTGTGGAAAGGATTATCCGACTACGCACCATTTTGGTTCAGGCTTGTCAGCAACTTTAGCCTGTTCACCTTAACGACATTTATCAGTAGTTCACATATGTTAGCCATATTATCAAGCCTCGCTCCCTAACCGCCTTGTTGCTGGCAGTTTCGGTATTCCCTCACGGTTTAACCTCAAGTAGGGCTACTTTAATATCGGCTTACCACACCTAAGTGCAGTCGATACTCGGCTCAACTAACGGAATAGTTGGTTTGGTCATCATGCCAAACAGTTAAATTAAGCGACTTCATGTCGCACCCATAAATAGGCATCAAAGGTATTTTCTGTTACATATCTAAAGATATTTACCTTATCATTTTCATTACCTTGACGAACAATTCTACCACTTCTTTGCTCTAGGTCAGACGGTCTCCAAGGGACGTCTAAATCGTGTAAGGCTATTAATTTATTCTGTACATTTGTACCTGCTCCCATTTTTTGAGTAGAACCTAATAATACTCTTACTTCTCCTCTTCTTACCTTAGAGAACAATTCATCTTTTTGTTTGTCTGTATCTGCTTCGTGAATAAAGGCTATTTCTTCTTTAGGTATTCCCATATTCACTAGCTTATTTCTAATATCATCATAGATATTAAATTCTCCATCTCCTTTTGGTGTAGACATATCTGAAAATACTAATTGGGTCGATGATTTTTCTTTTGTCTTATCCCAGATCGAAAAGATATTTTTTACACATACATTTACCTTTGAATTAGGATCATCGGGAAGTAGTGGATTTATTAATCTTTGGTCAAGGGCAAGTTTTTTACCATCATTTGTAATCTTTAGCATATTATCTTCTGTTGGCTCGACTTGGTTATTTCTAACTGCGTCAGCTCTTTCTGAAATAGCTTCTAATATTTCTTTTTGTTCCTCAGTAGGTTTTGTTTTAATAACTTCAAAATTTGCTTCTGGCACTGGCAAATTTAACATATCTGAGGTCTTTATATCTGCTACTTCTTTAAACATGCTCATCAGTTCTGGCAAGTTATAGAACTTTGAAAATCTTGTCTTTTGTCTATATCCAGTGCCTTCTGGAGATAATTCAAAGGTGTTTTCTGTTTCTCCAAAAGTAGAAGCCCAAGCGTCAAAATGTTCTAATCCTCTTGCCTTTAAATCGTCATATTGAAGGTATCTTTGCATGGTATAAAGCTCTGTCATTGAATTTGATATTGGTGTACCAGTAGCAAATACAACTCCCTTTCCATCTGTCATTTCATCCATATACCTACATTTCATATACATATCTGAAGACTTAAAGGCTTCACTCTGACCGATACCCGCAACATTTCTCATCTTTGTATGCAAGAATAGGTTTTTGTAATTATGAGCTTCGTCTATAAATAACTTATCTACTCCTAGTTCTTCAAAGGTTATTACATCATCTTTTTTAAAGTCATCATTTAGTTTTTCCAGTCTTACCAAGAGTTTCTTCTTTGTCTTTTCCAGTTGTTTTACTGTGAAATTTTCTCCTCTATTTCTTTTGTTCTCATCAATAAAGGAAACTATATCATCTATTTGGTCTTGTATATGTCTTACCTGGTATTCCTTGGACATTGGTATTTTTTCAAATTGAGAGTGTCCTATGATGACTGCATCATATTCTCCTGTTGCAATCCTACCAATAAATCTTTTCCTATTTTTGGGTTGAAAGTCTTTTTTATCGGCCACCATAATATTTGCTGACGGATATAATTGCATAAACTCCCTACCAATTTGAGTAGTTAGATGGTTAGGAACTACAAATAATGATTTACTTGCAAGTCCTAACTTTTTAGATTCCATAGCAGAAGCTACCATTTCAAAAGTTTTTCCTGCTCCTACTACATGGGCAAGTAGTGTATTTCCACCATAAAGAGTCCTTGCTATGGCGTTTTTTTGATGTTCTCGAAGTCTGATTTCAGTATTCATTCCATCAAAAGTTAAGTTAGAACCATCAAATTCTCTATTTCTAATTGAATTGAATTTTTCATTATAAATCTTTTCTAGCCTATATCTTCTATCAGGATCTTCAAATATCCAATTCTTAAATTCTTCTTTAATCAGTTCTTGCTTTTGACTTGCAAGCATAGTTTCTTTTTTATTCAATACAGAAGTCTTAGAACCATCATCATTTATTACTTGGTCAAATACCTTTGTATCTTTTAGATTAAGAGCATTTTCAATTAGCTTATAGGCATTTACTCTGCTTGTACCATAAGTCATGTTAGCAAGGTCATTAGTTGAGTCAACACTTTTACCTTCAATGTTCCATTCACTTGTATGTGGTGAGAACCTAACATTTATATTCCACCTATCATAACCTGGTGTTTTTAAAAGATTAAAAGTAAAGTCTTCTATATCTTTTTGAGGTATCCAAGTTGCTCCTAACCTTACATTTATATCAGAAGCAGTGAGTTCTTCAGGCATAACTTCTTGTAATTTTTCTCTTTGATATTTGAGTTTGCCTAACTCGTTTAATAATGTGTCTTTCTTTTCAGAAGGTGCTAAATCTATTACATTTTCAATTTCTCCGATATATGAATTGAGATAACCAATCTTTTCTCTAATATTGCCACTTAAATACTCATCAGCCGATACATATGAAAAATGAAATGGATCGTCATTGTTAAAGTTTTCAAAGGGCATTCTGTTATTTATTAGGTCTATGTCCTTAATGTCTAAAAATATTTCTCCCTCAAGCTCACCAATTAAGGTGTCCCTATCTTTACTTGTGATAGATTCCATATATTCAAAATCTACATATCCTTTTTGTGAAACTGATAAGACTAAGGCTTCAAGGGAAGTATCTACATAGTCTACTACTTTTGCCTTTGTTATTGTTCTTTTTGAGAATATATCACTCTTAGCTTTGAAATTATCCTCATCATCAAGTATTTCTATTGATGAAACCAAAGGAAAGTTTGAGTCTTCCTTTAAGGCTCTAGTATTTGATAAGGAGTTAATAAAGCCATGTTTCTTTGAAAAGTTATCATAGACTTCATTTAACTTTGCTTGTGATTCTTTTATTTCCTCATCTGAAAAATCATCCTTTTGTTTTTCTATTACATCTTTTAAAGCATTCATTACATCAAGATAATCTTTTATCTTTTCTTTATTTTTATCTGATATATTCTGCCTGATTAAGACTGAGTTTTCTCTTAGGTAGACCTCTTCATCAATGATAGTGTAAGAAAAGTTTTTAACATCATCTGTTGCTGGAAGACTTAATTCTTCATCTTCCAATAGTTCGACCTCTTCATATTTTGAATTTGAAGATATTTCCTTACTTGCAAGATCCATTAAATCTTTTAACTTTTCATCTTCTTTTTCATCACAAGTAATAGTATTTCCAAATCTTCCAGATACTTCTTTCATATCCCCTAATACCATCTGAGGATTATCTACAAAGTATTTATTATAAGTCAAACCCTTTTTATCAGTTGATAGGTGTACCCAATCGTCATCTCTTTCTATAACTGAATCTCTCTTTTTTAAGAAAATAATATCTGAAGTAACTTCTGTACCAGCAAGTCCTTTAAATGTTGTATTAGGAAGCCTCATAGCTCCTAAAAACTCACATCTTGCATTAATATATTTTCTAACAGATTCATCTTTTTTATCCATAGTTCCAGATGAAGTTATGAAGGCAATAATTCCTCCATTCCTAACCTTATCTATTGACTTTGCAAAAAAATAATCGTGAATCAGAAAGTTATTTCTGTTATATTCACGATCGTTAACTTTAAAATCTCCAAAGGGAACATTTCCTATAACTAAATCGAAAAAGTTATTTGAGAAGTTTGTTTCTTCAAAGCCTTTAATTTGAATGTTAGCTTCAGGATAAAGTTCTCTTGCTATTCTTCCGCTTAGACTATCTTTTTCTACTCCATATACTTTAGAGCCTTGTATTTCACTTGGCATATTGCCAATAAAATTACCAACTCCTGCAGATGGTTCAAGGATATTCCCAGTCTTAAAACCCATATCTGTTAGTGTCTTGTATATTCCATCCATTACCTCTCTAGGTGTATAAAATGATGTTAGAGTAGACTCTTTAGCATTCAAATACTCATCATTTGTTAGATTTTCTTTTAAAATATTTCTTGCTTCAAGCCATTGCCCTCCTTTTTCTTCATCAAATACATCGGAAAGACCTCCCCAACCTAAATAGTCAGCAAGATAGGCTTGTTCATACTCTCTTGGACTCCTATTTTCATTTTCAAGTCTTTTGAGCATTTTAATAGCTTTTATATTTTTATCTAGCTTTTCTGATGGTGTAAGGTATTCCGAATAGATATGATTTTTCAAGTCATAATTTCTAGCAAAACTTAGCCTTTCCTTATTAGGTTCATAGCCTAGATTCTTTAAATCTTCTTTACCCCTCAATAAGTTTTCGGCTGCTTGTCTTGGGACATTATACCTATCCATCATTTGGTCAATTTCAAGATTGTGGTTATCTATAAAGCTTTCTTGCTCTACTTGTCTTTCAATTTGTTTTTCATGCTCAGATAATTTGTATATCTCATAATTTCCACTATCTAAAAGGTCATCAATCTTTCTACTTTCTTCAAATGTTTCACCCTTATATAAAGGAATTTCTTCCCCATTAACTTCTACCTTAGTTCCAGTTTCAATTAAGTTGATTCCATTAAAGGTATTCTCATCTTCTAAAATAAATTCTTTTCCAACCTTTACTGCTAATTTTTCTGATGTTTGAGTTAGATTTTCAAAGATTTCTTCAAGGTATGAATCGTTTCTATATGGAATTACTTCCGAACCCCTAATCATACCTCCCATATATTCCATATTATCTCTGATAGTGACAGTTTTAAGTCCTCCACTTAGTTCATCAAAATCTGTAATGGTAAAGTCCTTATCTTTATATCTAACCTGATCGCCTATCTTAAACTTAGGCTCTATCTTTTCCTTAACTTCTTCTTGTAATGATTTTTCCTCACTTAATGCAACTTGTTCTTCTAAATATGAAAATTCACGCTCATTTACTTCTTCACCATCACCAAGGTCAATCCTATAATGCTCGACAACTTCACCGTCTACATAGTGGTCAAAATAGAATTTGAAATATCCGATATAATCATCAGTCATTTCTCCAAATTCATTTTCTCCAAGAGTTTGATTATGGTCTTTAACATCAATATCCTTTTGTCTTAGGACATTAATTAAGTCTTTAGTTACTATCTGCCCACTATAATCGGGAACTAATTCGTGGTTTTCATTAAATTCTACAATCCAGTAATCTTTTCTATTTTCAGTGTTTTTGTCATCAAAAAAAGAAGCTTCATCAGCTTCCTTTTCTTGGCTTATTTCATTTTCTAAGCTTCCACGTATTCCTTGATTGCCATTTTCTTCACTGTTGCCATCAAGTTGTTCATCTGTCCTTGGTATTCCTCTGGATTCTCTCTCATCATCTTCTCTGTCAATCCTTGTGCTTTCATCATCTTGACTTTCTCTCTCTTGATAAAGTCCACTGCCTGATTCTGAATTTCCTTCAGATGGTTCAAAAGTGTTTTCTCCTCGTACATTTCCTGAAGTTTCTTCCAGTTCTCCATGTCCTCGCTCCCTACTAGGTAAGACAGTCTTAGAACTGCGTATGTTGGATTCGGAAATCTCTCCATAAATTCCAGATCCTTCTCCATCATGTCCAAGGTTTTCTCTTCGATCTTCATCGCTATTTCCTCTGTCGCTTCCATCTGTGAAAACTCGTCCATCTCTACTTCTTGACCTATCATCTCGTCTATATAAATCATCTTTACCTCCTCTATCTTCATTTATATTTTCTATATCTCTATTATAGTCGCCACCGGCCCTTTCTGTCAGCAGCCTAGCTCGATCTATTTCCTTAGATTTTTCTATTGTTCTATCTATAATATCTTCGCTAACCCTTGATATTACAAGACCTATCTGTTCTAAAGAAATTGTATTAATCCTAGAAAAATTATTTTTTAAATTTTCCATATCCATGGGATAGACTGTATTAAACCTGTTAGCTACCGCATATGATATTGAGTCTCTCATAAACTTTTCAAAGCTAAGTCTATCCTCTATATCTATCCTCAAATCAGCAAGAGCCAAATTAATATATTCATCTCCATAAATTCGGCTCAAAGAAAATATATTTTCTTTAAGTGAATCACTAGCTTCAAATGAAGAATCTCTTATTATTTCTTTTAAAGCCTCCTTATGATTTTCGTGATCAAACTGCCATAAGCTAACCTCATTAATATTCCTATCCATTGATGTGGTCTGACTAATATCAAAGATATATGAAACTCTTTGACTTACATCACTTCCACCTAAAATTGGAATACCCTTTTGACCTCTCATAACAACTCGACCAAAATATTTTTTCCACATATCAAAGGTTGCACAAGCTCTAGCTTCAGGTTCTTTGTTGTATATACTTAGTTGGCTAGAAAAATCATATTTCTGATTATTGCCTATAACTTTTAAGAGCTTTAAATATTCTTTTTCATCTTGCAAAACTTCATACTTTATTGCTTCTTGTATATTCTTAAAATCATTTACTTGCATTTCCTACCTCCATTCTATGAATTTCTTTTATAATAGCCATTAAAACATCAACCACAATAGAATTGCCGGCCTGCTTATATAGTTTGCTTGAAGTGCAATTTTTTCTTCTTGAATGCACTTCCTCTAATTTGTCTATATCACTATCATCAAAACCCATGAGTCTTAGGCATTCTCTTTCTGTTAAATACCTATACCTACCATTTCCAATATCTATTATTCCAGAATTAGGTACTCTCATCTGTTTTGTAGAAATAGTATAAGAAAAATCTTTAATCACTTTTAGTCGCCCTTTAAAACTATTATCTATGCCTTTATTTAAAAATTTCAGCATATAAGGTTGGGTCATTGTATAAAGTTCACTTACATCCTTTTCTAAAAATTCACTTAGTGGTCTAGTTTCTTTCCTCTCCAATTTATTAAAAGAAAAGTTATTTGCTCCAAGACATGAAACAACAAATATCCTCTCCCTTTTTTGAGGTATCCCAAAGTCCATTGCATTTAAAATTTCATACTTACTTTCATATCCAAGGTCTTCTAACTCCTTTAGATAAATAAACAAGGAGTCCCTCATATTTCTATCAAGGACTCCTTTTACATTTTCCCAAATTATCCATTTAGGTTTATCTTTCATTTCTTTGATTATTCTAATTGTTTCAAATAGTAAGCTTGATCTAGTTCCTGAATTCTTTACTCCTCCTTGCTTTTTTCCTATTCTTGAAAAGTCTTGGCAAGGACTTCCATGCATAATTAAGTCTATCTTCTCATTAGGAGCTTTATATCCTACTACTGATTTTGGCTTATAAGCCTCTCCATAAAGTGCGTTGTATGATTTAACACAAGCCTTATCTATTTCTACATAATCAACTACTTCATAAGATATCTTTAAATTAATAAAAGCCTTTCTAATAGCACCTATGCCACCGAAAAGCTCCAATATTTTTACCTTATTCATTTAGATTATTCTTGTACCTATCTACAAGCTCCCTTATACTATCTTCTATTTCTCTTAAAAAGTCTTCTTTATCTACTTCGCCAGAGCTAATCTTTGCAAGTTTCATTTCCCATTCAGATGTTGTTTCTGCTGATTTAAACTTATCCTCTACAATCGATACAAGTCTATTGCCTTTTTCTGTTACAAGTAAATTTTTCTTATCTCTTCTTATAAGATCCTTATGGATAAGATTTTCAATAATTCCTGCTCTTGTAGCTGGTGTTCCTAAGCCTTTTCTCTCTACTTCTATATCTTTATCCAAGGATTCTACTCCTGCATTCTCCATAGCCTTTAAAAGTGTATCTTCATTATAATGACTTGGAGCTTTTGTAAATTTCTCAGATATATTTTTAGAAGTTAGCTTAATTTTATCTCCAGTCTTTATATCTGGTAATTCATTTTCTTGTTTTTCTTTTCCATAAGCCTTTAGATACTTGGTATAACCTTCATCGATTACAGTCTTGCCACTTGCATTGAAGTTAAATTTATCATATTCATATCTGATTTTTCTGCTAGATTCCTTTAAGTTATCCGAACATGAAGCAAGTAATTTATCCTTAATTAGATTATAGATTTTGCTTTCTTTATCAGATAAATCTTTGGCTTTTCCAATACCTGATATAGTAGGAATAATTGCATAGTGGTCTGTAACCTTAGATGAATTAAAAATAGACTTAAAGTTTGATTTGTTGAGTTTAAAATCTTCTTCAAGTCCTTCTAATAATTCTTTCATAGTATTAACCATATCATCGGTTAAATACCTGCTATCTGTTCTTGGATATGTGATTAGCTTTTTTTCATACAAAGCTTGTGCTAGATTTAAAGTGTCATTTGCTGAATATCCAAAATATTTATTTGCTTCTCTTTGTAAGGTAGTGAGATCATAAGGCTTATCTGGTTTTGTGCTTATTTCTTTATCTTCTACCTCTGTAATAACTATTTCATCTTCTAGCAGATTTAATAGTTGTTCTGCAACTTCAATTTTATCAATTCTATCTGATACTAGCTTCAATCCTTTATAAGATAGGTCAACTGTGTAATATTTTTGCTTCTTAAATAGGTTTATTTCACTATCCCTCTTAGCTATTAAATATAGAGTTGGTGTTTGTACTCTACCAACTGAATATGTTTCCTTGTAAATGCAAGAATAAAGCCTACTTAAATTCATTCCCACTAACCAATCCGCAATTGCTCTTGCACTTGCTGATCTATATAAGTCTTCAAAGTTTTCTCCGTCTTTAAGATTTCTAAAGCCATCTTCAATAGCTTTGTTTTCCATTGAAGATATCCAAAGTCTTTGAATCTTCTTCTTACATTTAGCTTGATTATATACAAGCCTAAAAATAAGTTCTCCCTCTCTTCCAGCATCACAAGCATTTATAACTGTGTCGATGTTCTTATCGTTTAAAAGTTTCTTTAAAACTCCATATTGTTTTTTAGTGCTTTTAGATACTTCATAAATATATTCCTCTGGAATTATAGGAAGAGTGTCTATTCTCCATTTCTTCCATTTTTCATCAATCTTATCTGGACTTGCCATTTGAATTAAATGACCTACACACCAAGAAACAATGTATCCATTCCCCTCATAATATCCGTTTTTTCTTGTTCTTGCTCCAATTACTTTTGCAATTGTAACTGCTACACTTGGCTTTTCTGCTATTACTAATTTCATTAATACCTCCATAAATAAAAAAAGAGCGAAAGATTTCTCTCTCGCTCAAACTTTTAAAAATTATTATAATAGTTCATCTTCATCGTCTTCATCTAAAGATTCTTCATGACTTTCTTCATTGTCAGATTCATCTTCTGACTCACTAATATAATCCTCATCATCTTCTTCAAAGTCTTCCAACATTCTATCTTCTTTTGCTTTGACTACTTTAAAATAATATCCTGCTCCTACAACTCCTCCAATTACAAGTGCAACAATTAGAAATGAACCTATCCCGCTTTTCTTTTCTTCTTTTACTGGAACAGTCTTAGGTTCTTCTTTTTTTACTTCTTCTTTCTTAGGCTCTTCAACCTTTATAGTATTTTTATCTTCTGATTCAATCATATTAAGTAGGTCTTGCTCTCCTACTTCTGTCAATAGCCTTACATTATCTTGATTTGATGAGTGATCTACTATTAGGTGCATAGTTTTTCCACTTTTAGTTTGAAATGTTAAAAATTGTCTTACATCTACTGGATTTTCTTTATCTTTTTCTGTATCTCCACTTGGTGTAATATCTTTTCCATTCCTATCTACATTTTCAATTACTGAACCTCTTGCCTTATTTTCTTGTGTTGCAAGATTATTTACTGCCTTTGTATTACCACCTTTTACAAGTGGTGTTTTCTTAGGAGGATTATTTGAAGGCTTATTTGCTTCACTTGTATTTCCTGGTATTCTTGGAACATCTTGATAAGGAATTTCTTCTTTTGATGGTGTAAAAACATCATCTTTCAACATTTTTTCAAATTCTTCTTTTTGTGGTTCATAGATTGATTCGTTTTGACTTTCTATTTGCCCTTCATTTGTCATTGCAAATGTAGTTGCTGGTACTGTAAATGTAAAAAGGAGTAACGCTATGGCTACTCCTCGTTTAATGCTCATATTCATTTTTCTATCCTTTCTTATTTTACATTTTTAAATACATAGACTGCTTTTCTAGCATTGTCCCATTCTATTGTTTGGTTTTTGCCATCTTTAATATCTCCATGACTTGCTCCAAAAGCTTTAGCAATATTTGAAATTGAAGCATGAATTCTTCCATTTATAATCACTGGCTTAACATCTGAATTGTAGACCTTTCCATCCGAATCTTTCATAACACCAGTATCAATATTTAGTCTTAATGTCTTTTTAGCTAAGATATTATTCTCTTTATTTGAGAAAATAGCTTCACGAGTAGAGTTGTCATACTCAACATTAAAACCTAGAGTATAAGCAATATATCTTACTGGAATCATAGTTCTTCCTTGGTCTACATAAGTTTTTACATCCATATAGACTGTTGTCTTACCATCTTTATTGATAATGTTATAAAAGTTTTTGTCTACTTGGAAAACTGCAAATTCTTTTTCATCTTTAACTTGCTTTTTGGATTGTTGTTCCTCTTGTTTTTTCATCTTGTTAAGATCAAATTGATTTAGGATATTCTTGTCATCAGCTTTCAAAATTTCGTCCCACTTCTTATCTTGAGATTTCTTATCTTCTTTCTTCTCTTTGTTTTCT
>OJLZ01000182.1_pt1 | contig 14303 bp, 8 predicted proteins | sample 1597091 | NCBI WGS metagenome assembly OJLZ01 (sample SAMEA3904684, study PRJEB24821) | metagenome | biome: Builtin; feature: hospital; material: surface | place: USA | collected 2013-06-06
GCTCTTTTTCGAGGCCGCCAATTCGGTCTCCCAGAACATTTTTAGACCGTAGGATTTTACTATTGAAGCACATTTCAAGCTAGAGAGTTACATGGTAGAGACACTAGGAGTTGGTAGAAGATGTTTTAAAGGTGTCTTACTTATGCCGTTGGTATTGAGCCACGAGCATGGCGTGATCACGTTCATATGGTTCCAGCGTCAATTGTTCGCGAGGGCGGAATGAGCTCTTCTTAAGCTTGTTGACTTCCTCAGCAAATACGGCCTCTGGCTGGGCCGTTGAGTCGATACAGCTGGCCTTAATCGAAATGACAGCGTGTCCGCCATTCTTGAGGAAGTATTCGGCGTTGAATGCAACAATACGAGCCTGATCCGGCTGAGCAACATCAGCAAAGATAGTATCAACCGAACCAACCAACATGCGATACTTGGCTGGGTGACGTGCATCTTCGATGATTGGGATTACGTTTGTACGCTTCTTTGCCATGTTGATCAAATCACGGCCAGACCGATGCGAAAATTCCACAGCATATACGATTCCCTCTGGACCAACAACATCAGCCACATGACTGACACTAGTACCACTAGCAGCACCAAGATATAAGACTTTGACACCAGGCTTGATGTGAATATTGTCAAGACCGCCAAGAATACCGGCAGCTAACTTTGAACGGAATGGATTCCACACACGGTACTCTGTCTTGTTCGTGATAGCAGTTCCATCTTCACCAGAGCCCGGAGTTTCAACAGCAATACGCTTCTCACCGTAGACAGACTCGCCAGGGACAAGGTTTTTGGTCACGAGCAAATGCTCCTTGCCCTCTGCTACAAAAACACCTTCGTGACGGTGAGGCTTAACGATAACATTAGATCCACCTTTCGCACCGCCACGACCGCCTTTAGCGCCGCCACGACCACCGCGAGCACCGCCGCGGCCACCACGGCCACCACCACGGCCACCACCGCGGGCGCCGCCACGACCACCGCGAGCGCCACCACGCATACCGCCACGACCAGGTGGTCCACCGCGGCCACGACCGGGTGCACCACCGCGACCTCCACGAGCTCCAAATGCCATTTCTAAGTTTTGAAGGGCTTAGGCTCGTCGGTACACACGCTCTTTGAATGTACAAGAAAAAGACGTCCCAGCCGTCCCGCCAACGTTTTTTTTTCGCACCTGCCTCCTAGCAAAGGCACATGGCATCTCACGTGACCTCATGGGCAGCGCGTAGCGCGTTGTTGCCATGGATGCGACAGTGCGCGTTTGATAGTGCCTTGACTACGACGCAACTTGTCCATTGCTTCTAGTAGGCATGCCGCGTGAGCTTATTACTATACAAACAGGACAATGCGGAAATCAAATCGGCTCACAGTTTTGGGAACAGCTATGTCGTGAGCATGGCATATCGAGGGATGGTACATTAGAAGAATTTGCGACCGAGGGTCAAGCTGGTGATCGCAAAGATGTATTCTTCTATCAGGCTGATGATGAGCACTATATACCGAGAGCGATCCTCGTGGATTTGGAACCAAGGGTATGTATACGATACGTGGGCTGTTTACGAATGCGCAGGTCATCAACAATATCATGACAGGACCATACAAGTCCTTGTACAACCCAGAGAATGTATATCGTAATGAAGCTGGTGGTGGTGCAGGCAATAATTGGGCTCAAGGATATGCAGCTGGTGAAAAAGCGGCAGATGAGTTGATTGAAATGGTCGACCGTGAAGCAGACGGAAGTGAAAGTCTTGAGGTGCGTGCGCTGAACTCTCACACCAGGGGTTTTTCCTGTTACATTCTATAGCAGGTGGAACAGGTTCCGGAATGGGATCATTTCTGCTGGAGCGTCTAAACGATGCATTTCCTAAAAAGCTGATTCAGACATACAGCGTTTTTCCAAACTCGGAAGAGACATCCGATGTGGTGGTTCAACCATACAATTCTGTGCTCACACTTAAGCGCCTTGTGAATAATGCGGACAGTGTAGTGGTGCTGGACAATGCTGCACTAAGCCGCATTGCAAGTGACCGATTGCACTTGCAAAACCCGAGTTACCACCAAACGAATCAACTCGTGAGCACAGTAATGAGCACCTCTACCACAACGCTGCGGTACCCAGGGTATATGAACAATGATTTATGTGGTATTCTTGCCTCACTCATACCCTCTCCGCGTGCCCATTTCCTCATGACGTCGTACACGCCCTTCACCTCAGATAATGTGGATCGTGGAAAGGCTACCATGAAAACGACTGTGCTTGATGTCATGCGCCGTCTTTTGCAGCCGAAAAACCGTATGGTTAGCATCACTGGTGCAAGCAAGACAAGCTGCTATATGTCTGTGCTGAATATTATCCAAGGCGATGTGGACCCTCGAGACGTGCATAAGAGTCTTTTACGCATTCGCGAACGGCACCTAGCTAGTTTTGTGCCCTGGGGTCCAGCAAGTATTCAAGTGGCATTGTCACGACGGAGCCCGTATGTGGCCAGCTCTCATCGTGTGAGTGGTCTTATGTTGGCGAATCATACTGGTATTGCAAGTATGTTCAAGCGCACAGCAGATCAATATGACAGGTTGCGCAAGCGAAATGCATTCTTGGACATGTACAAGCGCGAAGCCATGTTCTCTAGTGATTTGTCTGAGTTTGACGAGGCGCGCGAAACAGTGGCTGAACTCATGAGCGAGTATCGCGCCGCTGAGAAAGACGATTATATAGCAGGCGCCGCGGTGCCATAAGATCCGGATGTCATAGGTGGTATGCTACACAAGTTTCACCTCCACTGCTTTGTAATTTGATTGGCCGTATAGTATGCATGGGCAGGTTTGGCGCACTACCATCTCAAGGCATACTTTTTGTCAAAGCACTGCGTGGTAGTTGGAGTTTTTGGCTCATCCAACGACAATGCCAGGTTTCCCGATAAGCCCAGGGCGACCAGCTGATCTGGGCATTTCCCTTGGGACTGACGATCGGCATGTGGGGCCGGATAGACCAGGATCAGGTTTATCACACACTGAAAGTGTCGATGTGACCCAACCCCGAGCTTGGGCAAATACCAGCACAGACTCTTTGAACATGTATCATTTCCCGCCAGATGGGGATTATTTTGAGAACGCTTCCCATAATACAGAGGGACAAGATACTTTTGTTGGAAATGACGCACGAGCTTGGGCCAGTACGAGCACCTTGCCATTGGATGATGATAAGTCGTCACTCGACATCGGTCTAGGAGATGTCTTCGATACCTTTCACTTATCACGCAGTGAAATCAACAGTGAATCTGCTCGAATATCAGAAGGTCCTAATCGATGGCGGGAATACCTGCCTATTGAAGGGCTTGGTGAGTCTCCCCCAGTGAATGAACTACCAAATGGCGATGAAGAAAATATGCCTTCGGAGAAGCCTAAAGCACTGAAATTTGTCAATATGCTACAAAAGGTAAAGGAATCATCAAAAATCACATTAAATCAAGCTCGGAAACGTCGCGAGCGACGCCGTGAGCGTGTGGACAATAACGATGATTGGCTTCCTATGCGAGAGCCTTCCAATATGTCGGATGACAAAGAGCCATCTCTGTCACCTCTGCCCGTTCACATGTGTCTTCGTGGAAAATCACTGACGATTTTCGGGCCAAGGCATCCGTGGCGTGTATATCTTGCCAAAATACTGTCTTCCTGGTGGATCGAGCCTTTACTTTTGCTTCTCATATTTATCAACGTTGTTGTACTTATTGTTTCATCTAGTCGCGATATTCGCTTCGAAACGCGCACGAGGAATGTTTTTTCAAGGGCCGAGGAAATTTTGTTACTTGTGGTATTCATTGCATATACAATTGAAATGATTGCACGTATTATCGTTTCTGGCCTCGTAATCAACCCTCCATCCTTGGATGAGAACGTCATGCGAGAAGGTGGCCCTGAGGAGGAGCTCGAGTATTCGAACACATACGACGTGCTTTACAATATGTATCTTGACGCGCTGCAGAGCGCACACCGCTTCTTACATCCATACAGCAAGGTCGAAAGAGAACGCGCGGAGGCCAAGCTTGCTTCTATCCATCCTGCTGAAGGCATGGCACCTTTGGACGACATGTTCATTTCCAAGGTGGAAAATGGACTCGATTTAAATAATGGCCATCAACGTTGGTGGGATGTGTTGTATTACAATATCGTTTCAATATGTCTACATCTCTCGCGCACTATCACAACAGATCCGAAGCAATTGTGCAACCATGCTTACTTACGCCAGAGCTGGAATCGAGTGGATGCATTGGCGATACTTTGCTATTGGGTCGCCGTCGGTTTGGAAATCTCTGGCGTGGAAGTGACTGAGAAGCATCACATATTTGTGTTTCGAGCCCTCAGTGTTCTACGGTGCGCTCGACTCTTGGGACTATGGGAAGGCACAGAAACGATTCTTCGATCGCTCAAGCGTGTAGCCCCGCTCTTGTTGCGTGTACTTTGCTTTCTCGTGTTTGCCATGGTTCTTTTCGCCGTGATCGGCATTCAGAGTTTCCATGGCTCGTATCTTCGTCGTTGCGTCTGGCTTGGCGACTACAACAATAGTCCTGGCGTGAATTACACACTATCACAGATATGCGGTGGCAGTGTGGACCCGAATGACCGGTCTAAGACCATCAGTCACTTGAATGACCATGGTGCCTATGATCCCGCCAGAAAGCCTAATGGATTTATTTGTCCATATGGGCAAGTGTGTATGGAGCAAGACATGAATCCTTTTAACAATGTACAGAGCTTTGATGATGTGTTTCATTCGCTTTTGCAAGTGGCCGTCATTGTTTCCCTAAATGGCTGGTCGGATACTATGTACGATATGGTGGATGCCGATTACTATACCGCGATCATATTTTTCATCATCGGTATCATTCTACTCAATTTCTGGCTTGCTAATTTATTCGTTGCCGTCATTTCGCATTCATTCGCCTCACTCAGTGCGCAGACCGAGCGAAGCGCATTTGCCGCTCGCGATTTTCGACAAGAGCAGGAAGGGGTCCAGGAAGCATCTCAAGAACCACGACGACGACGTAATCGCCTGTTTACATGGTATAAAAAGATTCGGAAATACACGCAGTATATTTGGCTTTCTTTGATTATTGTGGGATTGGCTGTCCAAGGTAGCAAGGCATCCTATGAATTTGAAGACCAAAAGAAGTGGCGCGAAGATGTCGAGCGTTATCTTGTCATTCCTTTTGACCTCGAAATCCTCGTCCGATTCATTTTTGAATCTATGGAAGGTGGTCCAGGTCAGTTTTTCCAGGGTAAACGCAATGTGCTGGACCTGTTTTTGGCTATTATCACGACTATCATCCAAATCCCCGTCGTGAATAATTCATCATGGTATCCATGGCTCACTTTTTTTCAATTGCTGCGTTTTTATCGAGTGATTGCAGCTATTCCTCGCATGAAGAGTTTGTTACTGCGTGTGGTCGGCTCTATGTCGGCTCTCTTTAACACTATTGCTTTTCTGGTCATGACCATTTTTCTTGCCGCACTTATGAGTGTACAGCTTTTTCGTGGTGACATCGAACAAAGTGATGATGGCACTGAGTCGGACACTTTTACTTGGAAACAACTGTTTAACGGTTTTCTAGGTGTATACCAGATATTTTCTTCGGAGGGCTGGAAAGATTTAATGTTCAATGTGATCAGTTCTACCAGGCAATACAAGCAAGGCGTAATCGCTGGTATGTTTATCGTGGGATGGTTTCTCTTCGCAAACCTGATTTTGCTTCAGCTTTTTGTTGCTGTTATCAATGAAAACTTTCGAGTGGCTGAGGGGGATAAGTACAAGAAGCAAATGGAAAATTACCTTCGCCGGACTGAGCCACCGCAAGAGTCGCTTGTTGCTCGCTTAATGCAACGGCTTAGTCCATTCCGTGTACCACATGAGCACAACACTTTATCGCATCGCTTGGAAGGGCCTGTCCTCGATGATGCTCGGCAGCATGCAGACACGAGCAAGGCGAACTATGTGGAAGAGCGGCCATTACGAAGCATGTTCATGCAACTTGTCACACCAGATCACGCTGGTCTAGCATTCGGCACATTGCGACGTGTTCTACGACTCGATAAGCCACATGAGCACGCGCGACTCGAGGCCCTGCGGAGACAATCTAGTGGCGGCAAGCAATCACAGACTATGGACGAACTAGAGGATATGATCAATAACCAGCAGGATATACGCGCGTTGGGTTCTGAACACGTCAGGATTATGCGTACTGATCTAGGTTTGGTCAACCAGGAAGAAGGCCAGGAATTCCTGAAAGACTATGTTACGCGTAATGAGCTAGATCCTCGCATTCGTATGGCACGTCTCATGGCTGAACATCCGTCATACGATCGGTCTTGGTTCATTTTCTCAAACCGGAACCCTATTCGTCGCTTCTGCCAAAGTCTCACGCGTACATCTCATGGTGAGCGTGTGTTTGGTCGACCCATGTCCAAATTCCGCAATCATATCTTCCAGGCGATAGTATTTGGAGCGATTATTGGATCAGTTGTCCTGGCCGGAATCGCAACGCCAGCGTACCGAAAAAAGTACATGGCTGAACACCGTTCTGTCTTTTATGCTTGGTACGCAGTGATTGAAGTCAGTCTTTCACTCATTTTCGTGCTTGAGTTTTTCATCAAGACTATTGCGGATGGCTTCATTTTCACGCCCAATGCATACCTGTACAATATGTGGAACCTACTAGATCTGTTTGTGCTCATTTCACTACTTATCAACGTCATTAGTGAATTGATCGTACCAGGGGGCGTGTCGCACTTTACTCGTGCACTCAAGGCTTTCCGCGCGCTCCGCCTAATTAATGTCAGCTCACTAATGCGTGATACGTTCCATGCCGTGATGATTGCGGGGGCTGGTTATATTCTGGATGCATCTATTCTCGCTTTACTGTACATCATCCCTTATGCCGTTTGGGGTCAAAATTTATTTGCTGGACTCATGTACTCATGCACTGATACTAGTGACAGCATTGTGACCAAACTTGATTGTCATGGTGAATACCGTTCTCAGCCGCTCAACTGGTCTTATCTTGCGCCTCGTGCATGGACGAATCCAACAGAAGGCAGCATGTACTCATTTGATGATTTTAAGAGTGCTTTGCTGATCCTTTTTGAGATTGTGTCGCTAGAAGGCTGGATCGATGTTATGCAAAGAGCCATGAGCATAAGGGGCCGTGACATGCAACCCCGAGCTGATGCTGCGCAGCATAATGCCATTTTCTTCCTTGTGTACAACTTGATTGGGGCTGTGAGTGTATTGACACTCTTCGTCTCGGTGATTATCGAAAACTTCCAGCGATATTCTGGCGCTGCGTACTTGACCACTGAACAACGCCAATGGCTCGATATGAAGCGGCAACTTCAGCGCCAGGGTCCATCTAAGCGGCCTCGAATACCCTCTTCAAACCCATTTATTCGCTGGTGCTTTCAAGTTTCGACACGAAAGCGTGGCTGGTGGTCCCGATTCATGGGTCTCTTGTATTTTATTGTACTTATTTTGCTTATGACTCAGTCCGCTCATGATACATGGACTACGGAACGAGGCCGCGCTATCGCCTATGTGGTCTTGGGATTTGTATTTGTATGTGACATCATTATACGTCTCCTTGGTTTGGGTTTCACAAGCTTCCGACGCAGTTATTGGAACTGGTATGACGTGATTATTATGGGCGGTGTAATTGGCACGAGTCTTTCCCATGTTTTGATGCCGTCTGCCTCTCACGCACATGCACAGCTGCAAAAGTTGTTTGTCACAGCCATTACGCTCAAGTTAATCCAACGGAGCGATTCGCTGGACCTACTATTCAAGACAGCAGTGGGATCTGTCCCTGCTATCATTGCCTTGTTTCTATTGTGGCTCACCATGTTTCTCGTGTGGGGTATTATGTTAGTGGAAGTGTTTGGTCTGACGAAATGGGGTATAAACGAATCCCACGCTAAGAATCTCAGCTCATTGTGGCAGACACTCATTTTTTTATCGATGACGTCAACGGGCGAAGGATGGAATCAGTACATGCATGATTATGCTGTCCAGCCGCCCATGTGCACGCCGTCGAAAAATTATTTGGAATCTGATTGTGGCAGCATTGCCTGGTCGTATTTCTTGTTTATTTCGTGGAACATTATTTCCATGTTCATTTTCCTCAACATGTTCACAGGTACAGTGGTTGAAAACTTCTCGTACGTGTATCATCTTCAAGGCAGCAGCGCTTTGTCTCGGGACCAAATGCGTATTTATAAGGACATTTGGAGCCAATTCGATCCTCAGGGCCATGGATACATTTCTCAGCAGCACATTATACCATTTTTGTCGCGTCTCACTGGAATGTTTGAAGTCAGATTATACCCTTCTGATTTAAGCGTCTCATCACTGCTAGACCATTCACGTGTTTCTTCGCCTATGTACAAGAAGTCTGCATCTACGTCCTCTCTGCGTTTAGGTCGCCGCTCACCAAGATCGTCAAGGTCTCCCAGGTCTCCTCGATCTCCACGATCTCCACGGACGCCCCAGTCTCCCCGATCACCCAATCTGGCTCATTCTGATATGCTCGAGCCGGTGAACGCGACTGACGGCATGATATCGTTCCATGATGCATCATCGACCGAAGACGTACAATCGACGAGTCGAATTGTCAGCGGTATTGATTTGGATGCTCTCAGCGAAGCATTGGACTCCGCCAACGTGCAAGAGCTGCGCATGCGACGTCAGCGCTTGAATCGGATGTATTATGAAGCGATTTTGGCCGACAAGGGAAAAGGCGTTTCTTTTTCGACCATGCTTTTTATCTTGGCCTACTACAAGATGTGTGGCTCTCCTGTAAATATGGAAGTGTCGGAGTTTATTGAGCGGCGAGAACTTATGAACAAAATTGACTCGCGCATCAACTTGGAGCGTGTCCGAGGACTGCTTCGTGGTGTTTATCTTCGTCGTCGCTTTCTTGCCGTGCGTGCGGAGCGTGAGCGTCAGAGTGTAATGCATCTCTTTTCAAGCGATCAGTCTCGTGGTTTCCCCTCTATTACTGTTGAGCGGCCTATTTCTGAAGCTCACCAGCATGACCGACAACGTCCCAATATCCGAGTTGAGACAAATCTTTCAGATTCGTCTCCATTATATGGTGACGCTTTACACATGCCCTCACCGCGTTCACCAAGTGGATATGTCAGCAGCGATGATGGCGACTCAGGCAATGCAAGCGATGTGCAGGTCTCACCTTTATCTGTCGCGGTTCCTCGGCGTCGTCTATCGTTTCAAAACTATGATGAAAATCCATTCGAAGATGCACGCTCTCACAACGCCAATATATCATCATCACATCTTCACGCTCCTCTCGAAATGGACACATGGACACAAATCATGCACCGTCTTTCGACCAGTACCCACGACGACTCTGAAGATCATATGCATCACAACACATAGTGCACGTGATAGTTGATCTTGATATCCAACACGCCTGTCCACCGTCGGAGAGTAGGCTCAAGTTCATGTCTATGGCTCTGAGTTCTCTGGCGTCACAGGCGCAGCCCACGTCGCATAGTCCGGACGTGCCGGATACTTTTCTTGGATCCATTCTGCATGGTAATCCCATCTTTTCAGCAGGTTTCGGACTAATGGTGATGGGCGGCGCACTGGCCTACGGTCGATCTGCGCTTCGTTGGGGTGCTAGTGCTGCACAACGTCGCATGCTCGTCTCACTTGAAATTCCATCCAAAGACCGTGCGCATCCTTGGTTTTTGCACTGGATGGGGGCACAAGCTGCCGCCCAAGCGTTGAGACGCAAAGCAAATCACGGTCATCTGCCCAGAGAATCTATCCTTGAATTCCTAGGCCTAACACGTCCTAGGGTCTATTCGGATGAAAATACCAACAATCCCTTGCGTGCAGCTACAGGCGAAGTTGTGTCACCCGTACGAATTGTTTCGCGTGAGCTTGCTGTGGATACACAATATGATGAGACCACTACACCAGGCGTGCCTGGCGGCAGCGATCGTGGGCAGGCTACTTTTTCGCTCGTGCCTGGACCAGGAACACATTGGTTCCGATACAAAGGCGTATGGATGCGTCTTCAACGTGAGCGAAACGGCAAACTAGTGGATCTATCGACGGGAGCGCCCTGGGAGACGGTGACGCTGACCACCTTATCATCGTATGAGCACTTATTCTCTCAATTGCTATTAGAAGCCAGGCAATTAGCGCTATCTTCAACATATGGAAAAACGATCATTTACACAAGCTGGGGGGTTGAATGGCGCCCTTTCGGCCATCCTCGTCGTGTACGTGAACTCGGCAGCGTCGTGCTACCAGAGGGAAAGAAGGAAGAGATTGTAAACGATGTTCACCGATTTCTCTCTCGCGGTACTTGGTATGCCAAAAGAGGTATACCATACCGCCGCGGATATCTCTTGCATGGTGCGCCAGGCTCAGGGAAGACGTCCTTTATTACAGCACTTGCTGGTAGCCTAGACTTTAATATTTGCCTTTTAAATCTGGCCGAGCGGGGCATGACAGATGACAAACTCAATTATCTCATGTCGAATGCTCCAGAGCGCAGTATACTGCTTCTTGAAGACATTGACGCAGCGTTCTTGGGACGTGGGCCGCATTCGCCAGAGCGCCACGCCGATGGATACCAACCTAACGTCACATTTTCAGGTTTGCTGAACGCATTGGATGGTGTAGCGTCAGGAGAGTCACGCATCATTTTTATGACAACGAATCATTTAGAGCGACTCGACCCGGCGCTTATTCGACCGGGGCGTGTTGATATGATTTGCGAATTGGGCGATGCCGATGCCAAACAGGTTCGTGAACTTTTGACCCATTTTTACCAGAGTGACCTGGTGGATATGCGCGTTGATGCGATACGCCGTGCAAACGGTATCAATCCGGAAGAGATGACACGCGCGATGCAGCCGCCTGACGTGAGCGCACCTTACTACCAGAAAGCAATTCGCGAAGCTGCACAAGAGCTTTCGGTCGTGGCTGATACTCTTGTCACATATGTGGATGAGGTCACAAAACGTCGGCGCCATGCGTTAGGCTTGGATGCATCTGGATATGATCCAGGATCTAATCGTACATTGGATCGGCGTGCAGCACGCGGTGGGGTGAGCATGGCAGAATTGCAAGGTCTTTTTATTCGGTACCCAGATGACCCGCATGTGGCTGTAGACGCTTGGGCCGTCGAACAGGGACTCAAAGAGCTATGATTCGATCTCCGAGCGTCTGCGCCATTTTGTATGCTAGCAAAAGGATAAGCTGGGCGCATACATCAACAATAGCCGTAGTGAATGGCATACATGTTGTGTCTGGATCATAGTCCCAGTACCACAAAAAGAGGCACAGAGTGTGAGCGAAGAACAGTGCGAAAACAGACAAGATAGAGACGAGAACAATCACGCACATGTAAAACATCACACCAAATTGCAAGGATCCAATACCTCGTAAAATAAGCATGAATATGGCTTGTATCAAAACAACGTTTAAAATGATAGTGATAGGCGTAGTCCATTCGTCGATTTGAGGTTGCAGGGAATCAACCAGCTGTGATCCAAATTGCTTCCACCATACAAGATGGAAAGGCGATGCTGGATCTAATCTTTGAGGTGGTGACGTAGAATCCTCGATGACCTGCTCTTGAAGGGGCATATAGGAGGGATGTGCAGGTCGTGTATTTGCCCTGAATGTATGGGCATGCAGCGATGAAGTCAATCGTGACGTATGTACAGCAGCGGCGATGCTCGGCATACCAGCAACAATAGGGGCAAGAAGCGGGTATCCGGGGTATTGTGAAGCATTCTTTTCCAAAATCACTCCTGCGAGGGAACTCAATCCTGTTGCAACGAACAATGGAGCCCATCCACACGCAAGAAGCTCCCGTACATAAACATTTCGTAAGGTAGCGAGCATGAAGACAACACACAATGTAATGAGCCCCAAAAACAGAAGCGTGGCGATGCCCGTTCCCTCGAAGTACAAAAGACCCGCTCCAATCAGTCCTAATAGAGTAAGTGTACACAAGTCGCCCAAAGACCCGGCAATAGGAATCACCATATTATCAGGATCAAAACCAGACTTGCGTGCCCACACAACTAATGCGCAAATAAATGATCCTTGGACGGCGGATGACATCGATGCCGCAAGTTGTGAGACAGCCAAGACCAAAGCAAATTCGAAATATCCATCCCGGAGCCGAGCCGTTTTGTCTAAAATAGGCTTTCCAGAATGTACGGGTCCACGCATAGTTAAATCTGGCTGATCTCCATGAGATTCTTTCGCGCCCAGACCAAATGATAAAATGCCCGCAACACTCGCGACAATGAGGGCCTGAACTTGCAGGAGCCACATATTACCCGAGACGATCAGCTGACGTGTCCTACAATTGTCAATTTCCCCAATGTTTGCAGCTGTGGCCATACGTAAGGATAAGTTCATTTCGAGGTTGCCCTTGAGATTTAGCATAATCGGTACTAGAATCAGGAATTTATCGACCTTGGAAAAAGTCTTCCATGTGGTCATGTGGTCAAGCTCCATACCAGATAGCAGTAGACCTGCTAATGCACATAGCATGACAGGAAGTGTCTCGCGCGTGAGACCCCATGCCTTACGCCACGGCATGAGGACTAGCGCGAGAGACTTTTCAAAAGGGGAATGGAATGCTAAGCCACGCACTATATTCCGTGTCAGATCCTCCACTTGAGATACCCTGTACCAAACTCCGTCTTTCGATCTCTTGAAACTTTGCACATCGAAAATCTGAAACGAAGTCCAGTGATACCAAAATAGTGTCATGGCTGAGCCATTTCAGGTGTCTCTCTAAATCCATACTGGCAGCTTTTGCTACACAACATGTTTTGTACAGCAGGTTTCAGTCGCCAGAATTCATTATGTGGTTGTATGAGTATATTCTACCGACGAGCAGTTTTAAACAAGTCATCACTTCACATAGCATCTAGCTATGAGGCGCAAAGAGCTTGCGAGGCGAAAAATGTACACTCTTGCATAAAAGCGCGCCATAGAAACCTGTTTACTGCATACTATCGCTACCTAGCGCGCACCCGGTGGACGGTATGCTCCCGTGCGTGGTTTCACGGTAGTGAATCCATCCGTATCATCCTGGCCAGCATTCCGTGCGGGAGGGGGTGCGCTTTGGGCCGCCCCGCCAGCACCCTGGCGCATGCGTGAAAAGGCACCTGGAACGTAACGTCCTGAGCCACCGCCCATGCCGCCAGCACCGCCAGTGCGTGAAAAAGCAGAAGGCGCTTGCGACGGCGGTGGTTGTGAAGGTTGGGCGCCTCCAGCTGCTGCTCGGCTGCGAGCCAGGTCGCCTGGTCGGTAACGCCTGTTAGCAAATAGAGGGTCAACAGAGCCAGTAGATGATGCAGGAGGTCCACGACGCCATGTGTCGGCTGTCTCAGCCCGGGACGTAGGAGGTGCGGCGCTTTCGGGAGGAAGGCGACCATAAGTGCGTGCTTCTTGCGAGGAGTGCATATCTGTCTGACGTCGCAAGAGAGACTGGCGTTCCTCAATTTCAGCTCGCTTCTGAGCTTCGAGTTGCGCCTCACGCTCGGCGTCAGCACGCTGGCGCTCGAGCCTAGCCTTTTCTTCCTGTTCGCGCTGCCTTGCCAATTCCTCCTGCTCGGCAGCGCGGCGTGAGGCTTCTTGCCGCTCCTCGATAACTTGGGCGCGACGACGTTCCTTCTCGTGCTCGATGAGTTTTTGGGCCTCGGCGCGGCGCTTCTCGTATTCGGCGCGGCGCTTCTCGAGCACCTTGCTTCTCAGCATGCTGTAGTCAGGCATGACGGAAGAAAGCGTGGCTTTCATAGCCAGATCCGTCTGATACCGCTCACGAGCAGCAGCGACACGGGCCTCGTGGGCCAGCTTGTGGTTCTCGCGGTCTGCAGACATCTGTCGCTCGTAGTCTGCAGCCAAAAGAGGTCGCTCCTCACGACGATACGCACGTTCGATATGGTCCATGCGGCGCTGGATGGTGCGCAAACGCTCATTGAGGTCTTTCTTCTCTTTTTCAATTTGTTCCACCTGCAGCTTCACGAGCTTCTCGGTATCGAGCGAAGCAAACTCTTCTTCAGACAGCTTGAGACCACCACGCTCCTTCAGCGATTGCGCCATCTTGCGTGCCTCCTCGAGCTTGGCAGCCTCCATCTCCTTGCGCACATGATCCAGTTCACGGCGACGGGCCTCTTCCGCAAAGCGGCGTTGCTCGGCCTCGGCACTGTCTCTTATACACATCTCCGAGCCCACGAGACGCTACGCTATCTCG
>OJLZ01000184.1_pt1 | contig 14242 bp, 10 predicted proteins | sample 1597091 | NCBI WGS metagenome assembly OJLZ01 (sample SAMEA3904684, study PRJEB24821) | metagenome | biome: Builtin; feature: hospital; material: surface | place: USA | collected 2013-06-06
GGGAGCGCGACGCCGATCTGTTCGCTAAGACCTTCCCCATGGACTTCGCCCCCGAAGCCCACGACATCATCCGCACCTGGGTGTTCTCCCGTATCGTGCGTGCCCATCTCGAGAACGGCGTGTTGCCGTGGAAACGTGCCGCGATCTCCGGGTTCGTCACGGATCCCGATCGCAAGAAGATGAGCAAGTCCAAGGGCAACACGGTGGTGCCCACCGAGATCATCGAGCAGTTCGGTGCCGATGCGGTGCGTTGGCGTGCGGCGATGGCACGGCCCGGCATGGATTCCCCCTTCGACAAGGCACAGATGAAGGTGGGTCGTCGTCTGGCGATGAAGGTCCTCAACGCGTCGAAGTTCGTGCTGGGTTTCGGTGCGGGCGGCAAGCTCACCGACGTGACGAATCCCGCCGACCTGGCAATGCTGGCTGGGTTGCGCCATCTCATCGTCACGGTCACCGAGGCTTTCGAGCAGTTCAACTACACCGCTGCCCTGGAGGCCTCCGAGCAGTTCTTCTGGACGTTCTGCGACGACTACCTGGAACTCGTCAAGGAACGTGCCTACGACTCCGACGGCGCCGATGAGGCCGGTGCGCTGAGCGCTCGCACCGCGCTGCGCACTGCCCTGGACGTCCTGCTGCGGCTCTTCGCGCCGTTCCTGCCGTTCGTCACCGAGGAGGTGTGGAGCTGGTGGAAACCTGGCTCGGTACACATCGCCTCGTGGCCGATTCCCGAGGAACTGCCCTGCGCCGGTGACGTGGAGCTGCTCGAGGACATCTCGGCGGCCCTGGTCGAGCTGCGCGGCGTGAAGTCCACCCACAAGAAGCCGATGCGCACCCCGATCCTGCACGCCACGGTGAGCGCCCCGGCATCCATGATCGAGCATCTCAAGTTGGTGCAGACCGATCTGGCGTACGTCTCCAAGACCGAGAAGTTCACCTGGGTCGAGGGCGGTGAGGAGCTGAGCCTGGAGGCTGAGCTCGGCGAGCCGCCAGCCAAGAGGAAGTAAGGCCGCATCGCTGACGTCCGTCAGAAGGACGCCAGCGCAGGACGGGCGTTGGTGTGAGGTTCGCACCAACGCCCGTTCCCACACCACGCACATTTCACGTCCCCGGCAAGGCATGTCACCGGCCAGAGACTTTGATCCCCTCCGGGGCCCTGACCACTCGACCTGGTAGGTCAGTGCTGAACGAGCGGTGCAGAACAGCCGAGCGGTACGGGCAATACTCGGTGCGGGACAACACGAGCAGTGCGGGCAACACGCAGTACGGGACACCACAGGAGGCACAGGGCAACACAGGTATGCAGGGCAGCACGAGTGGTGACCCGCCCCCGCGAGGCAGACGGGTCACCGCTGCATGTGATGGCTTCGTCAGCGCGGCACGACCCCGCCAGGATCGGGGCAGCTTCCGTCAAGGCACGGGGGCTGCCCAGGCGTCGTTGCGACGGTTCAGGGGCAGACCGGCCGCTTCGTCAGTGACGGGGCTGCCTCACCAGGATTGCGGGCTTCCTGTCAGGCTGCCCGCGGCTCACTCCTCCACCGGACCACCGAAAGCTGCCGGCGGCATGGCAGGTGGGATGGCAGCCGGCCGCTCACCCAGCTGGGCGATGCAGTAATCGATGGCGGCATCGAGCTGGACGTCGCGATCGGACTCCCAGTCCTCCGGGCGAACGGTCACGGTGATGTCCGGATCGACGCCGTGGTTCTCCACGCCCCACCCGTAGTCGCCGTACCATCCGGCATAGCGCGGCTGGGTGACCTCGGTGCCGTCGACCAGGTCGAAACGTCCGTCGATACCAACCACACCACCCCAGGACCGCTCCCCCACGATCGGGGCATATCCCATGGCCTGGGTGACGGCCGAGACGATGTCACCGTCCGAACCGGCCCACTGGTTGGTCACCATGACGATCGGACCGCGCACGGCATTCTGGGGATACGTGGCGGGGGTGTCATACCATTTGCCGAAGTCCCAGCCGAGCACCTGACGTGACAGCCGCTCCACGACGAGCTGGGAGGTGTGGCCGCCGTGGTTGAAGCGCACATCGGCAACAACCCCTTCGTGGCGAGTGGCCTCGACGATCTGACGGTGCAGCTCGGCCCATCCGTTGGAGACCATGTCTGGTACGTGCAGGTAGCCCAGCCGCCCACCGGATCGTTCCTCGACATAGCGGCGTCGAGAGGCGACCCAGTCGTGGTAACGCAATGGGGCCTCATCGGCCATGGGTACCACGGCCACCCGACGCATTTGATCCCCGGTACGCACGGTGAGTTCCACCGTGTGCCCGGCAGAGCCCTCCAGAACCTCGCCCAGGCTGAGATCGTGCCCGAGCTTGTTGCCGTCCACGGCCACGATGACATCGCCGTCTCGCAATGCCACCCCGGCGGCACGCAACGGTGACCAGGCCAGCGGGTCCGATGATTCGCCGGGCACAACACGCACGATCGGCACCCCATCGTCGGTGGGGACACCGTAGTCGGCTCCGAGCAGTCCAGCGCGCAGACTCGGGTCACCGTCGAGCCCGGCTGGCGAGACGTAGGAGTGTGAGGTGTTGAGCTCGCCAACGGTCTCCCAGAGGATGTCGTACAGGTCGTCGACGCTGTGGATACGATCGACCAGTGGGCGGTACCGACGCAGCACCGCCTCCCAGTCGACGCCATTCATGTCGTCGCGCCAGTAGTGGGTGGCCATGAGACGGCCATTCTCGTCGAACATCTGACGCCACTCGTCACGCGGGGTGATGCGTCGACGCAATCGCGTGAGATCAACGGCAACGTGGGCGGGGTCCTCGGCATCCACCTTGTGATCGCTGGGCACGACGCTGACCTCGTCCTTGTGACGCACGATGAGTCGTTCCCCGTCACCGGAGACGGCGAAGGTGTCGACGGCCTCGACGATCCTCTCGATGCGCCGGGAGGCGAACCCGTAATGCACGAGGGCGTCGGCGGGAGCCTCTCCGGTGACCCCGGCACGGGTGGCTCCGAGCTCACCACCCCGATCGGCCTCCTCGATCCACACGACACCGTCCTTGACGGCAGCCAGGCTGCGATACCGACCCGAGGCAACCGGGAAGGGCACCAGACGCTCCTCGAAACCATCACTGTCCAGTTCGCAGGTGACCGTGGGTGCATGGTCCGAGTCACCAGCGGCGTTGGCGAGGGCCTTCGCCTTGGCGTCCTGCACCTCGCTGATCCGCCATCCTTCGGGAACCGGTCCGAACGGTGAGGGTTCACTCGCCGACAGGGGCGCAAGCCACGGTCGGATGGTGTGCCCGAAGGACAGGTCGAAGGTCTGACCGTCGTAATGCGGGTCGAAGGTGCGTGCGGAGAGCATGACGAGGTACTTGCCGTCAGCTGTGAACACCGGGTTGGAGTCGTCGAAGGTGCCCTTGGTGAGTTGGAACGACTCACCAAGCCCGTGTTCGTCCCAGCAGAAGATTGCTCCGCAGCTGTCCTCACCGTCGCGTGCCTGACGCCACACCAGGTACCGTCCGTCCGGGGACCATGCCAATCCGGTGGCCTCGCCCTGTGCGGAGCGACCCACCTGACGTACCTGGCCGGATTCCACCGTGACGATGAGAACACGTCCGTCGTGGCTCACCACGGCGACCTTGTCACCGGCCGGGGAGGGCTCCAGCCAGAGCACCATGCCCAACTGCCCTGCGGCAATTCGACGTGGCTCCCCGGTGTCGCGGTAGCCACTGCCGTCCAGGGCAGCCACCTCCAGGCAGTCGTCGTCGGTGACGTCACTGGCCCACACCCCCAGACCGGTGTTGCCCAGCGCCCTGGGGGAACGCACTCGGGCCGTGGCGTCGGCGGACAGCGCACGTGCCGGGCCACTGCGATGGGTGAGGTAGTAGGCAGCTCCACGCCACTCGAGCAGGGACCCGTCCCCACCGAAGTCCGAGGCTATCGACTGCAGCCGATCCGTGGGATCGACCGGAACCGGGGCGGGTGCACCGATGCCCAGCTCCACGTCGATCTGGTCGGAATGGGCGTCCAAACCGTCCATGACGTACAGCTGGCCATGCGCATGGTAGACGATCGTCGTGCCGTCGGTGCGCGGGTCACGCACGTAGCCGTGTTCCTCGGAGTGGTGGGTGTGCTGGCGCAGATCGGCACCGTGGGCGTCAACCGACCACAGTTGGGCCTGTTCGGTGGGATTGTCGGGCAGCACCGCCCCCATGTCGGAGCTGAAGATGAGTCTGCCGTCGATCCAGCCGACTCCGTACCGTCCAGCCTCGACGTCAATGCCGTCATGGTCCTCGCCATCTCGCAGCAGACGCGTGAACTCGTCCTGCCCAGCGGCCCGCAGCCAGATCTGCCCGGCGGTGCCGCCTCGATAGCGCTTCCACTTGGAGCAGTCACCGGAGTTCGGGGTGACGGTGGCGATGTCACCCTCCGGTGAGATCGCCAGATCCATGCCGGGTCCGTATTCCAGTCGCTCGATCTGACCGTCCAGACTCACCGTGTACAGCCACATGAGGCCAACGTCATTGGTCTGGTGCGGGGAGCAGAAGACGATGTGGTCCTCGTCGAGCCAGCCGATCGTCAACAGTTTGCGAGCACCGAGCCAGGTGAGTCGGTGCTGTTGCCCACTGGCCAGGTCGAGTACGTACACCTCGGGACGCTGGGCCAGGTATGACGTCCACGCAATGCGCGTGCCCGACGGCGAGAATCGAGGATTGCGTACCGGGGCATGGTCAGTGGTGACGCGGCTGGCGCGTCCTCCGGTGACGGGGACCAGCCACAGATCGTCGTCAGCGGTGAACACCACCAGGTCATCGTGAATGTCGGGGTATCGCAAATAGCCAGATGCCATGAATTGAGCCTAGCGGAGCGATGGAACACTTGGGGAGCATCTCTCGATAGAATTGTCGATACCGTATTCGACACTGCTGACCCGTGAGACAAGGAGTGACCATGGCAGGCAAGTTCAAGGCGGCGAAAAGGGCAGTCGGAGCCGCAGCCGCGTTCATTCCCGTGGCCCAACGCGCCTGGGACACCCTCAACGAGAACGACCGTGCCGCCAAGGCCCTGCACACCGGAGTCGATGGGATTCGCCGATGGGCGATGTCTCGCACCCGCACGGGTCAGCTGACCCTCACAGCCGAGGCCATTCGACAGTATGCCCAGCAGTCGCAGGATCCCCGGGCCAGCCAGTGGATTGCCAAGGCCGACGAGATTGATCGGCTCGTCCCGGTGCTCGATCGTCAGAACGGCGCCCAGCGCAGGAAGACCTTGGACCAGCTCAGGAGAAGCGCCGATCAGGTCCTGGACGAGGTGGCACACCACACCAATCTCACGGACGTCTGAGGATCCAAGCTGGACCTGCTGCCACACCACGTCGGCTCCTCCCCACGACCAGGCGACCAACCCGGTTCATGGCGACGCCGGCGCAGGCACCGGGCAGGCAAGGCCCGCGGGATCGAATCCGTCAGGCGGACGCCTGCGGGGCCGAATCCGTCAGGCGGACAGCCTGCCGCGGGCCACTCGGGCCCGGGAGGAGTACTTGCACCGAGCGAGGCCACGCACGGCGTCTGCGGTGACGACGACTCGTGCCACGTCCTGACGCGACGGCACCTCGTACATGACCTCCATGAGGGTCTCCTCGAGGATGGCACGTAGTCCACGAGCGCCCGTGCCCCGTTCCAAGGCCTTGTCGGCAACCGCGCCGATGGCCTCCTCTGTGAACTCGAGTTGCACGCCATCAAGCTCGAAAAGTTTCTCGAACTGCTGAGTGAGCGCATTGCACGGCTCGGTGAGAATGCTCATGAGAGCTTCCCGATCCAACGGGTCCACCGTCGTGATCATGGGCAGTCGCCCAATGAACTCCGGGATGAGCCCGAACTTGTGCAGATCCTCCGGGGTCGCCTGGGAGAGCAGGTCGTCCTCATCGACGACGTCGCAGCCGTCATCGACGTTGAACCCCACCGGACGGACCCCAACACGCTGGTTGATGATGTCCTCCAACCCAGCGAATGCCCCCGCGACGATGAAGAGAATGTTCGTCGTGTCAATCTGCAGGAAGTCCTGGTGCGGGTGCTTGCGTCCACCCTGGGGCGGCACCGAGGCAGTCGTCCCCTCGAGGATCTTCAGCAGGGCCTGCTGGACGCCCTCACCCGACACATCACGGGTGATGGAGGGATTCTCGGACTTGCGGGCGACCTTGTCGATCTCGTCAATGTAGATGATTCCGGTTTCGGCGCGTTTGATGTCGAAATCAGCGGCCTGGATGAGTTTGAGGAGAATGTTCTCCACGTCCTCACCGACATACCCGGCTTCCGTGAGAGCTGTGGCGTCCGCCATGGCGAATGGCACATTGAGCCTGCGCGCCAAGGTCTGGGCAAGATACGTCTTGCCACATCCGGTTGGTCCCAGCAGCAGGATGTTCGACTTGCCCAGTTCGATGTCGTCGTCCTCGGCACGCCGGGCGTGGGACACCTCGGTGGCGGCGTGGATGCGCTTGTAGTGGTTGTACACCGCCACGGAGAGAGTACGTTTTGCTCGTTCCTGACCAATGACGTAGGTGTCGAGGAATTCGCACATCTCCCGTGGCCGAGGCAGATCCTCCAAGGAGGTCGTCTGGGACGACTCGGAAAATTCCTCCTCGATGATCTCATTGCACAGGTCGATGCACTCATCACAGATGTACACCCCGGGCCCGGCAATGAGTTTCTTCACGAGTTTCTGACTCTTGCCACAGAAGGAGCACTTGAACAGATCACTGCTCTCTCCCAGACGCGACATGCGGTTTCCACCCATCAGGATCAGATGTATTCGTCACGCGGAACACTGAAGAATACTTTTTACCGTTCAATGAATTTTAGCTCGCGGTGTGGTCCGGACAAAAATATCGAATTGTCTGTGGACGAAACCACGGCATGGGGTACGCAAGGTGGTGGACAACTCCGGTGCCCACCACCTTCAGCACGTGCTCAGGCCATCACGGCCTCTCAGGCCACTCCGAAGATCTCGTCAATGAGACCGTACTCCTTGGCCTCGGGCGCCGTGAGGTACTTGTCGCGGTCGACGTCCTTGGACACCTGCTCCACACTCTGCCCAGTGGCCTCGGAGAGCATGGTCTCCATGAGACGACGAATTCGCTGGATCTCGTTGTCCAGGATCTCGATGTCAGTGGCCTGACCGTACGTGGCCTGACCCATCGCCGGCTGGTGGATGAGGATGGTCGAGTTCGGCAGCGCGAACCGCTTGCCCTTGGTACCAGCAGCCAAGAGCACGGCAGCAGCCGAGGCAGCCATTCCCAGGCAGACGGTCTGCACGTCGGGACGCACATACTTCATCGTGTCGTAGATGGCGCTCATCGCCGAGAACGAGCCGCCGGGTGAGTTGATGTACATGCTGATGGTGCGCTCCGGATCCATCGACTGCAGGCACAGCAGCTGGGCCATGACGGCATTGGCGATGTCATCGGTCACCGGGGTGCCCAGGAAGATGATGCGATCCTCGAAGAGCTTGGTGTAGGGGTCGACCCGGCGCACGCCGTAGGAGGTGCGCTCCTCCCACTGCGGGATGTAGTAGTCCATGGACGGGTTCATCGGCGCGGTGCCGGACGGTGTCGACTCGGATTCGCGCAGTGCAGCACCCGCCTGGGCTGCGTTGAAGTCAGCCATGTCGAAAAGATTCATGTCAGTCCTCACTTGCTGGGAGCGTCCTGGCTCAGATGAGCCGCGCTGGCATAGACGTGGTCGATGAAGCCGTAGTCGAGTGCCTCGGCAGCGGTGAACCAGTGGTCCCGCTCGGAGTCCTCGATGATCTTCTCGACGCTCTGGCCGGTGTGCTCGGCATTGATCTCGGCCATCTCACGCTTGGTGTCCTTGAGGAACTTCGCATTGATGGAGATCTCGGTGGCAGTGCCGCCCACACCGCCCAGCGGCTGGTGCATGAGGATCTTGGCGTGTGGCAGGGCGTAACGCTTGCCCTTCGTGCCAGCGGTGAGCAGGAACTGCCCCATGGAGGCAGCCATACCCATGGCAACGGTGACGACGTCGTTGGAGATCCACTCCATGGTGTCGTAGATCGCCATGCCGGCGGAGATCGATCCACCTGGGGAGTTGATGTACAGGTAGATGTCAGCGTTCGGGTCCTCGGCATTGAGCAGGAGCATCTGCGCGCACAGGGCGTTGGCATTCTCGTCCTTGACCTCCGAGCCAAGGAAGATGATCCGGTTGCGCAGCAGGGACTGGTAGACGTTGTCCGTCATGCCGACTCCAGCAGACGCGGCGTCAGCCATCCGGGGCATGTCCGGCGCAGTGGGTGCATTCATCTCGTTCACGTCTACGAAACTACCGCGTCAGATCAACACATTCGACGATCGCCCCACCTTTTCGCCACAAGCCGGTTCACACTCAGACCATTCGGGGTGATCGTGGACCGTCCGCATGATCGTGGGCCCTCCGAGCTCGTGCACCTGGTCCGTGCGCACGAGAGCATTGGTCGGGACCGAGCTCGTACGCACTGCGGTCAGCCCCCAACCCCCGTCGTCCAGTCCCGTCACCGAGACGCCCGGGCCGAACTCATGGAGCCGAGGTCAGGAATGCTTCGACGGTGCGGGCGGGCCCACCGCCTCCTCGGGGTCGTTGGAGATCAGCGCGTTGACCCACCGCGAGTTGGGGTCGTGGTCCAGCAGCAGCGACTTCACGAGCAGCGAGCAGGGCAGGGCGATGAGTGTGCCCAGTGCTCCGAAGCACCACCCCCACAGCAGCAGGGAGACGAATGACATCGTCGGTGTGAGCCCCACCGCGTCACCGGCGAACTTGGGCTGGATGATCGACTGGATGACGAAGTTGAGCACGCTGTAGGAGACGATGACAGCCACGCAGGCGACCCAACCGTCCTGGAAGAAGGCCAACATGGCCGGGGGGAGCAGTCCGACGATGAAGCCGATGTTGGGAATGTAGTTCGTGAGGAAGCTGAACAGTGCCCACACCCCGGCCAGCGGCACACCGATGATGATCAACGCCACCCAGTCGAAACCCGCCACGATGAGGCCGAAGACAGTGGTCACCAGCCAGTAGCGGCGGATGCCGTGGGCGAAATCACTGAGTCCCAGTGCCATCCGGGGCTTGCTCAAGGCGGTGAGCTCAAGGCGTCGGTGCATGGACGGGGTGTCCATCACCATGAAGATCATTCCTGTGAGGATGACGACGATGAGGGTGACGACGCTCGACGTGTCGGAAAGCACCGAGGACGTCACCGAGATGATCTTGCTCGTGTCGATTCCCTTGAGCTTCTCAGCGATGGCGTCCTCGCTGAAGCCGATCTTCGCCAGCCCTCGAACGCTTTCCTCGTAGGTGCTCACCATCTGTGGCATGTACTTCTGCAACTCGGTGACGGTGGCGGCCACCGACCACCCCATCCCGACGAATCCCAGGGCCAGGACGATGAGTACCGTCAGCCCAGACGTGAGGGCGCCGAGCCAGGAAGGGAAGGAATGCTTCACCATCCATCGGTGGATCGGGTATGCCGTGATGAGCATGTTGAGCGCGAAGAACATGGGCGCAGCGACGTCGGAGAGCTCGTGCAGCAGGCTGAGCACCAACCAACCGGCAGCAGTGGTGATGAGGACTACGGTGATCGACGGCAGCGGTCGATGGACGACGGCATCGGGATCATCGGCGCGACGCTTGTCGACGGCGTCCACCAGGGCGGAGGGCCGCCTTCATGATGTCGCGCTGGTTGGCCTCCTCGGTGGCCACGACCTCCGCACGCAGCTCTTTCTTGAACTGCTCGGTGGATTGACGCACTGCCTCGTCCTCGGCGGCCTTGCGCTCCCTGCGGGCCACTTCTCGGCGTCGAGCGTTGTCGTTGATCCGTGTCCCTGACCAGAGGTCTCGAAGCTTCTGAGGCAATTCCATGTGCTCTCCTGCTGCAGAAATAGGGGGACGGGACCAGCGCACGTGTGTGGCCGACCCGGTGAGAGATGCGTCATGACGGATACGCCAGTCTCATTCTGACAGAGTGGCAGCCAGTGCCCAAAGCGCGTCAAGTGACAGCTCCCTGACGAGGATTTCCGCACCGGACCGAACCCATCTTCTCCCGGGAGACGGCACGGGCACCCCACTGCTGTGGAGTGCCCGTGATTCTGCGTCACTGTGCCGAGGGATCAGTCCTTCTCGACGTCCTTCTTGTCCGCGGTCTTCTTCGCCGTGGCTTTCTTGGCGGTCGACTTCTTGGTTGTGGTCTTCTTGGCGGCTGGCTTCTTGGTCGACTTGGCCTTGGTGCTCGACTTCTTGGCCTCGTCATCAGCCTTGGAGCTCTTGGCGTCGGCAACCTCGTCAGCGGTGTCGGGCTGAGGATCCTCAGCGGGCTTCTCGTCCTCGGCCGGCTCGATGACGGCCCCGTCGGGACCGATGTGCTCAAGGTCGAGGACGGTGCCATCGGAATCCTTGACGGTGGCCTTGGCGACCATGTCGGCGAGGGCCTTGCCGCGACGAATCTCCTGCATCCACTCACCAACGAGGTTCTGCTCCATCATGCGCTGGGCCTCGACCTCCGGGGAGGTGCCATTGGCCTGGGCCTTCTGGAAGAGCAACTGGGTGAGGTCGTCCTGCTCGATCTCGAACTCGCCGTCCTCGGCAGCCTTGTCCAAGATGAGCTGGGCACGCAGGGCGTCGATGGAACGCTTCTCGATCTCTGCCCAGAAGTCGTCCTCGTTGTCGATGTCCTCCTCGGAGTCCTCGAGGTACTGCTCAACCGTGAGGCCGGCCTGGGCGAGCTGCTGGGTGACCTGCGTGCGGCGAGCCTCGATCTGGGACTCGACGACCTTCTCGGGCAGGTCGAAGGACGTCTTGCCGAGCAGGGCCTCCAGGACGTTGTCCCGGGCGTCGGCAACCTGGCTCAGACGAGCCTGGTTCTCCATGGACGTGCGCAGGTCCGCGCGCATCTCCTCGACGGTGTCGAACTGGCTGACGAGCTGAGCGAACTCCTCGTCAACCTTCGGGAGTTCCTGCTCTGACACCTTGGTGACGGTGACCTTGATGTCGGCCTCCTCACCGCGCAGTGCGCCACCGACCAGGGTGGAGTGGAAGGTGGCGTCCTCGCCGGCCTTGAGTCCGATGACGGCGTCGTCAAGGCCCTCCAGCATGCCCTCGGCACCGACCTTGTAGGTGATGCCCTCGGCAGTGGCGTCCTCGAGGATCTCACCATCCTTGGAGCCTTCGAGGTTGATGACGGTGATGTCGCCCTTGGCGGCGGCACGATCCACCTCGGTGTTGGTGGCGAAGCGCTCACGCAGCAGCTCAACCTGCTTGTCGATGTCCTCGTCGGCAACGGTGAGCACCGGCACCTCGGCGGTGACCTCGGAGGCATCGGGAACCTCGAAGTCAGGACGCACGTCCACCTCGGCGGTGAACTCGACGAGTTCACCATCCTCCAGCTTGGTGACGTCGACCTCGGGCTGGCCCAAGGGAACGATCTCATTGTCCTGGATGGCCTGGTTGTAGGCCTCCGGGAGAGCATCGTTGATGGCCTGCTGCAGCACGGCGCCGCGGCCGAAGCGCTGGTCAATCACCGGGGCGGGAACCTTGCCCTTGCGAAAGCCGGGAACGCTCACCTGAGAGGCGATGTCCTTGTAGGCCTGGTCGAGAGTGGGCTTGAGCTCATCAAACGTCATCGTGATGGTGAGCTTCACCCGGGTGGGGCTGAGCTGCTCGAGGGTGCTGGGCACGAAAGGTCTCCTGAGTGGTCCGATATTTCCTCCGCCGGTTGGGCGGACACATGCTCAGCAATTCTAGCGAGATGGGTGGATGGTATCCAAGCCCGGTACCCACATGGGTCCAGCCATCACAGGACAATTCAGTGTTCGCGGGCTTGACTGGTGGGTTCGTCGGTGCCCACACGTCGCAGACATGGGATGTTCTGGAAACTGGAAAAGGCCCCTTGCGGGGCCTTCTGGAGCGGATGACGAGAATCGAACTCGCGTAGCCAGTTTGGAAGACTGGGGCTCTACCATTGAGCTACATCCGCATGTTCCGCACGGAACTTGGTCAACTGTACACGACCTGAGCGGACGCGTCACATCGTGGAGCGCCGTGTCATGACTCCTCCAGCAGCGGCAACGATCTCAACCCCCGTTCCAGATGCCAGGTGACGTAGGCCGAGACCAGGCCAGCCGCCTCACGGATGACCACCATCGGCACGTCGCGAACCGCGGGCCAGTCCCCCACCAGCAGGGCCTGAAGGTAGGCAAGGGTTTCTGGACGCGGATGTGGGGTGGCGGGCGGCTGGCAATCCGCACACACCACTCCCCCCAGGCTCGGGGAGAATCCGGCATGCGGTCCGGGACGTCCACACACGACGCAGTCCTGCAGGTCGGGTGCGTACCCGGCTGCCGACAACGCTCGCAGCAGGTAGGAGTCCATGATGGTCTCCGCAGGGCGCCGCCCGTCAGGGGTCCCATGACCCAGGGTGCGCAGTCCACCGGCCAACAGACGGTACTGGACCGGGTCGGGCTCCTTCTCCACCGGCACCAACCGATCGGCGGTCTCCACCATGACCTCGGCGGCGGTGAACAACTGGTAGTCCAGCCGCAGCGGACGTGAGTACGCGGTGATCGTCTCCACCTGCGAGACGACGTCCAGACTGCGTCCGACGACCAGCTGCAGGTCGACGTGGTTGAACGGGTCGAGTCGTCCGCCAAACTTGCTGGACGTGCGACGAACGCCTCGCGCCACGGCACGAATCTTTCCGTGGTCCCGCGACAGCATCGAGATGATGCGGTCGGCCTCACCGAGCTTGTAGGTGCGTAGCACGACGGCACGATCACGATAGGTGGGCATGCACCCCATTATGTGCCCACATCACCTGCGCACCGTCTGCGTCCTTGCGAGCAACACCGTTGCGTCAGCTGCTCGCCTTGTCAGCAGGGGTGCCCACCGAGTCATCTGAAGTGCTCACCCGTCTGGAATGTTCACCGGGCAACTGCAATGGGACGCGGCCGGTCACGAGGAGCCGGTCACCGCTGCTTGGCAAGTGCTTTGGCCACTCGGAGCCCACCAACTAACATGGCCCCATGTGAATTTCGGTGTTCTTCTCATGCTCGCAGTGTCCATCTCGATCCAACTCGGAAACACGTTCGCCGCAGTTCTCTTCCCCACCGTCGGCCCGATGGGAACCATGACACTGCGCATGGTGATCGCAGCACTGCTGCTGGCACCGGTGGCCCGTCCCAAGATTCACAACCACACCCGCTCCGACTGGATCTCGGTCCTTGAACTTGCCGTGTGCCTGGGCGGTCTCAACATCTGCATCTACTACGCCCTGTCACACCTGCCCATCGGTGTCGCCGTCACCGTGGAGTTCCTCGGACCGCTCACACTTGCCGCCCTGGGCAGCCGCTCATGGCGCGACGGCATCGCCATTCTTCTCGCCCTCACCGGTGTGGCAACGGTCTCCGGGGCGATCAACGCCGACTGGAGCCAGCTCGATCTCTTCGGACTGGGCATGGGACTGGCCGCCGGAGCCTTCTGGGGCCTGTACGTCAATGTGGCCCAACGAGTCGGACGCACCTGGCCACAGGTCGAGGGGCTGTGGTGGGCCATCCTCATCATCGGCATCGGCGTGACGCCATTCGGCATCTCCCAGGCGGGCTCCAACCTCGTCGCACCGAAGATGCTGCTCGCCGGCGCAGGAGTCGCCCTTCTCAGCTCGGCACTGCCCTACAGCCTCGAGATGTACGCGCTGCGCCGCATCAAGCAGAAGGTGTACGGGATCATCGTCGGTCTGGAGCCCGTGGTGGCAGCCCTTGCCGGCCTCATCGTGCTGCACCAGCACCTTTCCGGCACCCAGATCGGCGGTATCGCCCTGGTCATCGTCGCCGGCTGGCTCGTCCTGGCCCGCGACAAGTCCGAGGAGCAGACGCTCACCGTCGAGGCCGGGCAGGACGATGGGACCGAGGACGTGACTGCGGAGGATCCGGCACCTGCCGGAGCTGCGACTGCGGCCACAACAGAGACCGATGCACATGCCCACGCTGACCACTCATCGGCATCTGCCGAGGCGCACAACAACGCATGATCCCCTGTGGTCGTGAGGTTCTGGCCCCAGCCAGTCCGCCCCACGTGCCTGAATCTGCCTCGTGTCTGAGTCCGTCCCCGTGCCTGACGTGACCGGCCCTGCGCCTCGCTGCAGCTGACGTCGACGGCCAAGTAGGCTGGCTCCATGCCATCGTCGACCTCCCGTCCTGCCAAGCACGGCCCCACCCCCCATCCTGTCTCTTATACACA
>OJLZ01000186.1_pt1 | contig 14184 bp, 9 predicted proteins | sample 1597091 | NCBI WGS metagenome assembly OJLZ01 (sample SAMEA3904684, study PRJEB24821) | metagenome | biome: Builtin; feature: hospital; material: surface | place: USA | collected 2013-06-06
TCTACACGTAAGGAGTCGTCGGCAGCGTCAGATGTGTATAAGAGACAGGGCATGCATCGCACGCTCAAGCTCCGACTGGAACTCTGTCACGAGCCGCTCGTTAAATTCGCGCGCTGCGGCTTCAGACTGCGCAAGGTGCTCGGCCATACCCTTAGTATCCACGCCTGCCATCTGCTTGTGTTTGTCAGGTCGCGACTGCAGAATGCTCTTGTACAGCGACGAGGCCGCCGACTCCAGGTCCGAGACCTGTGCGCCCGCCGAAAAGGTCGTTGTGGCAAGTTTCTGCATGGCTTGTTGATCGACCTGGATCGTCGATAATAGCGCCTCGACTTCCTGCAGCAATAGGTGCTGATTCGACGTCTGTACCTGCAAGCCGCGATTCTGGCTCTGAATGAAGCCAATGTCTTCCGAGCGGCTGAGCAGCTGCATCTTGTAGCCTGCTACACTCGCGTCAAGTCGATCGAGCTGCAAAAGCGCGTTGTCAATATCCCTGAGCACACGCGCAACGCGCTCATCCGGTTCGATCATGGCGTGGATCCCTGACGACTCGAGCGCGGCGAGCTCTTCCAGTAAGCGTTCCTCGATCACATCCGCCGTGCCAAATCGTTTGGGACGCACATCTGGTGCCGCATGCCGTGCTACTTTCCACTCGAATCCCTCGAGCATCTCTTCCACCTGCGACAGTGTCGAATTTTCGTCATCTCGTGGCGCCACGAGCGCCGTGGATGCTTGTGCTGCCGTAGGCCGAGTGAGTCGACGCTGTAAGATGGGCCGCGGCGGCGCTGTGGTCACGGCAGGTGCGGCTGATGCAGACACTTCTTCGACCAGGGCCGGCTGCTGCGTGCGTTGCGGGACTGGCTGAGGCTCACGACGAGGCGTGCGCTGCGGCACACTGGGCGAAGCAGCCGTAGGCGAGGGTGGCTGCGTCATGGGCGGCTTTTCAGGTGGCGGCTTTTCTAGTATAGACGGCTCATACGACCACCCACTTATTTTGGGGAGCGCGCCATGGGCACGGTGCACGATCGTAGCCAGGTCATTGAGAAAGGGTATAGGGTCCTGCGACGCGTCAATTTCCCAGCGGTGCGTGATCGAAAAAGTGACCAACACGTTCGAGCCTTCGCGCACTATAGAGCGCACATGCGATGCGTCCCATTCCTTTCCGATACTGTATGTGCCATTGGCATTGCGTCGCGCCTTGTACACAAACGCACGCTGCTGACTCGGACTCACGCCCAGGATAATATACCGCGTCTTGCATGAGGGCGCTGCCTGAGATGCCGCATTGGCATCCGCATACTCTCGCACCTTCAAGTGCGATATGTATTCATTGTCTGCCACGCGGCTCTTGAGCGCCGCCCTGATCTGCTCGCTCATCGTCGGTGGCACAACCGCCACGAGCCGCGTCGAGTCGCTCCTATATGTTACGTAATACGGTCGCAGGGCCTGGGCCACCGACTCGTTTGCCGACCACCGCTGGGAGACGTGCATGAGTTCACCGAGCACGTTGTTTGTCGGCGGCGTTCGTGCGCGACTGTGGCGCGCACCACAGCCGCGTGCTGCCATTTTGTTTATTTGTGGGAATCCTGGTGTGACATCGTACTATACCGAGTACCTCACCCAGCTGTACGACGCCCTGCATGGCCAGTGCACGATCCTGTGCAAAGGTTCGCTCGGCATCGACGAGACAGGCCCTGAGGCGCCGCCACCGACCGGCGTGTGGCCGTTTAGATACTATGGACTAGAGGACCAAATTGCATCGCAGAGCAGGGCGCTGGACACGCTGCGGGATCTCGTGCCTCCATCCACGCCCCTATTTGTCCAAGGCCACAGCCTGGGCGCATTCATGGCACTGCAGCTTTTGAATATGCATGCCGACAAAATTCATGCCATGTATCTTTTATTTCCCGCGATATGCCACATTGCTCAAGCGCCCCAGGCACGCATTACACGCACCTTTCTGTTCATGCCCGTCTTTGCGCTGGTCCATATGATGTGCTGGATCCTATCGCGCATTCCACGTTCGTGGCTCTATTGGATCATTGGGCACACGTCGTTGCGGTACAGTCCTGATGCTACGGCCGACTTGGTGGCCCGCCCGTACGCCGTTGCGACAGCGGTATACATGTTCCACGACGAGCTCCGCATGATTAAGGACATACCGACACATGTAGCAGAGCGGGCTAAAGACAAAATTGTTCGCAGCTACTGGGGACAGGGCGACTCAGACTCATGGTCCACGTCATTCCACAGGCGACACGCGGAATCGGCTCTCCATCTTGACCGATGGCAGAACGTGATCCATACAGCACCCCCCTCGAAGCATACCTCGACTGAGTGTCAAGACGCGCTACCCCATGCATTTTGTCTTCGCCACAGCGAAGCCATCGCGCGCATTACGTCACGCTGGGTGCAAGCGGATGGGCCAGGCCCGCATGGGCCGCTAGGTTGATGTGGAGGCATGGCTGCCTTGCCACGTACTACGATCGCGTTGTCGGCCCATGTCGGCGGCTGCGCTTCCGTCGCTTGTCCAGCAATGGGCTTCGCTCGGTGCCTCGCATGCGCCAGCGGAGGATGTACCGAAAGACTCGCCTAGAATAGCTGCGGCTCTAAATACGTTTGCGTCGTACGTAGACGAGGCCAGGGGCCTGTACATCTGTGCCCAGGCCAGTGGACGTCGGGTCAATGTGTTTATGGACCGCAGTCAGTTGATGCAGAGCCTTTCATTTGATGATGTCAGGGGTGCTAAGAATGTAGTGCTGAAGGGCATCAGCAGTGTCGCACTCAGCAAAGATGCACCCGACTCGGACAGCCTCCTTCTCGCGGCCTCGTTTGGCGGGATCATCGCGATGTGGCGTCTCGATGCTATCAACCTCGCCAAGATGGGCCAGGCACCAAAGTATGGAAGATGGCGCCTCGAAGGCACGCTTCCCCTGCGTGGACAGCTCGTGTCGTCCTTGTCTGTTCGGCAGGGCCTCTTGGCCACAGGCAGCAATCAGTGTGTGTCGGTGTGGAAGCGTGGCACGTATGCCAATGCGCCATGGAAGCAAATTTGGTCAACACGAACGCCCCGTCCACTCTTGCGTGTGCAATGGTCACACGATGGCCAGTTTCTCGCGGCCGTTCCCCTGCACGATACACGCGTGCTCGTGTGGCATGTACAGGATAAGCAGGTTCACTTGGTCAGCAAGCTGCGTCATACACGCACCGTGCATTCGATTCACTGGCGACGTCCGCAAATGCCTGATGATAGTCGTCCACCTGCGCTCGTCGTGATTACAACGAATGCCACAGCGTTCGTATATGCCATTATGCCGACCGAGCTCACTTTCCGGCACTGGGCGACGGTGGATGCATCTAGCTATGCGGACGACATGTCCATGGCCCAGCGTGTCATTTCGCTCATGTATTGCGATGGATACCACGCGTCTGTGGCTCTGCGACACGATCTTCAACTTCTCGAACAGCAGGAGCAGTTGGCTCTGACGGGCGTTGCTTCATCGTCCGATACTGAGCGACAACGCCGCGCATCACGCGTAAAGCAGCTGCAGCAATACCTCGCGCAAGGTCCTGATCTATTCTTTGCGCTACTGGCAGATGGATCTATGGTCGTGTATGGCCTCTTTCGTATGGATGAGCCAACGCCGTCGCTATGGCACGCGCTGCTTACCCTGCGTGTCCCACCCTGCATTTCCACCGAGTTTTCGCATGCACCGCTCATGCTGGAATTCATGCCGCTCGCACCCAAGTCCTTGGACGGCTCGCGCATATATCCCACGGCGTTGATTCATGGTCAAACAGCCACGGGACTTCGAGGCACCATGGCCGTATCTCTCTTGCTCTTGCTCGATGGCGACATTCATGGCCTCTTTGTGCAAAACACCATGACAGACACCAATGTACCTGCGCATTCACAGTCGCACACCCACACATTTCTGCATGCAGAGCACCGCTCCGATATTCTCTCGTTGGAAACGACGCAGCAGGCTCGCTCGCTCCTCAGCTTTTCGCGCGATGGCGTCATGATATGGTGGACTTTGTGTGAGAAAGGCACGATGGCGAGTCTCGTGTCTGAGTCGCAGTTTCGACTTCGTCGCGCCTTTGCTGTATGCGCTCTTGGCGATGGGCCGAGTCTATGTGCGCTTGATGCGTCACACTTGAATGTCGCTCTTTTCGATAAGGCGTGTTTTGTCCCCCACGACGAAGATGCCATTGCCCTCAACAATGTGATGCTTTCGCGTCGTGAACTGCCCCAACCTGTGTCGCCAGAAAACGTCGTGCTGTTCCGCTGCATTCAAGTTGACGGCAAAGATGTGATTATGCTGGGCCAGCGCGATGGTACGCTGTATACGTGGACCTGCACGTCGACGCCGTCTGGCCTGTCTCTGGCGTCTCACGAGACGCATGCCCTCATGGACGGCGTGGTCTGTGCGGCCGTTGTGCCATACTGGCACCCACAGACATGCGCCATGGCTTTGCTGGCTATCTCGCCCGATGGCTCTCTGGGCGTGTGGGACACGTTGTCGTGGACGCAGCTGCATCATGTGCACGTGGGCCACGGTGCCGAGCATGTGTGTGCGAGTGATGACGGTCATCTCGCCGTGCTCCTCCATCATGACGACACGTACACGGTGTGTGTGCATGATCTGCGGTTATCGCCCTTTGCTAATACTTTGGTCCATGTGCACGACATGGGCTGTACATCGCCGAGCATGGCGTGGAAGACGATGAAAGGCGGAGGTGCGGTGCTTGCTACAGGTGGCGATCAGCACGTCACTCTGCTGGCCGAGGGACGCTTGACGTGGACACCGATCGCCCGAGTGGAACTGCATGGTATGGACTCGGCACGTATTAGCCACGTCGAGTGGATTGCACCTCACCGCCTGCTTATCTCGTCTACATGCCAACTATTCTTGTTCGATACAGACAGGCATTCGTCTCTGGAAGACATGCTTGCCCGACACACACATACCCGGCCCTACTATGATGCCACGGCCCTACTGCGATGCGTTCAGTTTGGACTTGTGCACGATGCGCAGCAGACTCTTCAGATGTTAGATCGTGCTGCAGCTCATGGATCCTGGGGCCGAGTGCACTGGACCTTGCAGCGAGCGTCTCTCGCCTCGCTGGAGGCACCGACACCCATTCCACCGCTCGTTGAGCGCCTGCACGAATCACAACTACCTGGTGTCGACAAAGCTTTGTGTGCAACGTTGCAGGGTGTGCACCATGCGATTCACACAGACGTCGATGTGCCTGGCATGCAGTACCTCCTGGCCTGGTATGCTTCCCAGCACACGAATGCGCCGATGGTGTGGGCCTACGTCAGTGAATCGCAAGACGCACTCCTCTCCAAGGTCACGAGTGTGTGGAGCGACCGTGTTTCGTGGCCCGTGGTCCGTGACTCGGGCGTGTTTGGTTGGATGCGGAAGCGCGAGCCGCTACTGCCGATCATGGAGCAGGTGGCGCGGTCAGCATTCACGGCTGGCGACGATATTGATCCTGTGCAGTGCTCCCTGTTTTACCTGGCGCTGAAAAAGACTCATGCGCTTCGCTCGGTATGGCGTCGTGCGATCGGACACAGCGACCAAGCAAAAATGCTGGCGTTCCTTGCGCACGACTTTTCCGAGGAACGATGGCGTATTGCCGCTCAGAAAAATGCGTACGCGCTCATGAGCCAGCGCCGCTTTGCGTTCGCTGTCGCCTTTTTCTTGCTGGGTGATGCTCTTTCTGATGCTGTGCATATATGTGTGCGAAAACTGGACGACGTGCCACTGGCCATGGCCGTGGCGCGTGTGTACGAGGAAAGTGATTGTGGCCCCGTGTTCCAGCGCATCGTGAAGCAGTATGCCATACCCCATGCTCATGCTACCGGCGATCGATGGCTCGGAGTATGGGCGCATCTTCTTTTGGAGGAGCATGTGGATGCCGTGCGCACGCTGACAGCGTCCCTTCCCGCACCGGCAGATCGGCGTCCCATGCATGATCTACCTGATCCCAGTATGCTGCTACTGCTCGAATACTTCAAGCAGCAGTACTGGTGCTATGAGGCTTTGGATCCTTACACAGAAACACAGTGCGTTTCTTTCTATGCACGCTTGCTGTGTATGTCAGGATGCGATTGGGTTGGCTTGACGATGCTGCGGTCTTGGTCCTTCGCCCGAGACGCGCCGGAACCAACAGCACCAGCTCCCTTACCGACAGAGAGTGCACCTGCGCCCACCAAGATCGGTTCACTTATGGGCGAGCGTCGTCCACCGCCTGCTCAAACGATGGCAGAGTTCGACATGTCGGCCTTTGGCTTGTAGTAGCGCGCCTGCTCAGACGTGCCTCGTGGACCTGGCAGGGGAGCATCGACTCATTCCTGGGTATGTAAATCTGTAATTAATTTCGCCAGGGTCGGGTGCCTAGACCCCAAATGAAACCACGCCATTTTTTGGGCGGACACATAGCTCCTTGATACCATGAGTGCTATGCTTACGCGTGCTTCGCGCTTCGCGCTCGTCTCCAAGCCATTTTCTCAGACTCTTCGATTCAAGTCGGTGTGGTCGGGCGTGCAGGCCGGTCCTCCTGACGCCATTCTCGGCGTGACGGAGGCGTTCAAGCGTGACACGGATCCACGCAAGATCAACCTCGGTGTGGGTGCGTACCGTGACGAGGCCGGTCTGCCCTATGTGCTGCCAAGTGTGCTTGAGGCTGATAAGCGCATCGCCAACATGAATCTCGACAAGGAGTACCTGCCGATCACGGGTCACTCCAACTACCAAAAGCTGGCTGCGACGTTCGCCTATGGCGCTGACTCGAAGCCACTGAAGGAGAACCGGATCGCGACGACCCAGAGTATCTCGGGAACAGGATCGCTCCGTATTTCAGGCGAATTTCTCGCTCGTCACTACCCATACAACAAGGAGGTGTACCTGCCCACACCTTCGTGGGGCAATCACCGCCCGATCTTCCAGAACTCGGGCCTGCAGGTGAAGCAGTACACGTACTATGACAAGGAAACCGTGGGATTGAACCTCGAAGGCATGCTGCGGGACCTGAAGAATGCGCCAAGCAGGAGCATCGTTCTGCTTCATGCATGCGCGCACAACCCGACAGGCGTGGATCCAACGCAGGAGCAGTGGAAGCAGATTTCGGACGTGGTCAAGGAGAAGGAGATGTTCCCCCTCTTTGACATGGCATACCAAGGTTTCGCCAGTGGTGATCCAGACCGCGACGCATTTGCCGTGCGCTACTTCGTGGAACAGGGCCACCAAATCGCGCTCTGCCAGAGCTTCGCCAAGAACATGGGTCTGTACGGTGAGCGCTGCGGTCTGTTCTCGCTCGTGACGGCCAATGAAGACGAGGCTAAACGAGTAGAAAGCCAGCTCAAGATTACCATTCGCCCCATGTACTCGAACCCGCCAGTGCACGGTGCCCGTATTGCCGAGCTCGTGCTTTCGGACCCTCAACTGTACGCTCAATGGCTCAAGGAGGTCAAGGGCATGGCTGACCGCATCAACAACATGCGCCGTACGCTCAAGACGCTGCTGTACGAGAAGCACGGCTCCAAGCACAACTGGGAGCACATTACGAACCAGATCGGCATGTTTGCCTTCCTTGGTGTCACGCCAGAGCAGGTCAACAAGCTTGTGAACGAGCACCATGTCTACCTGACCCAGGATGGCCGCATTTCTGTCGCTGGTATTACGGACCACAACGTGGGCCACCTCGCTGCCTCGCTGCATGACGTCACTTCGAACTAAGGGTCGGCATTCCGTAGTGTGGGTGGCATCCATGGCAAGCCCAGCATGTCAAAGACGTGCTCTTCCGTAGGCGTGACAAGTGTGCGCTGTGTATGCAAATCGACGAGACCCATTTGTGAAAACTGCATGTCAGGAGAAAAACACGTACAGAAAAGCCTCGGGCCTGGGCCCATCGCCGCAGATCACGTTCGTAGAGGGAACTGCCCGTCCATGCAAGAATAGCTGCGCCGTATCGGTTTGGAGCGGCAAATACTATGTCCACTCGCCGATGAACCGGGCCATGCAAAGCTGTAGAGGCCACATAGACCACCTCCGCCACATCCACCTCCTGGTGATCCTCTTGGCGTGGGACACTGAGTATGTGTGATACTCTGCCAAGACGTTGTAATGTCTGCACCAGACTACACAAGATAAAAGATGCTGAGTTGCTAGTTGTGCCCGACATCACCATATCCACATCCCCAGATGCTGCCTTACCGCGCCGAAAACTTCCCGCAATCGTGGCATGAGCATCAGGCACCATAGATTGGAGAGTATGGTGAATGGCCGCAGCGATAGACTCGACTTGATCACGCGGAATCAATTGAGACAGGTCTGGAAGCAGGGTCAGACTTGTGACAGGCCCGAGTCGGGCAGAAAGGTCGGTCTTGCAGCGCCGCGTGACATCCTCCAGCGTCCTGCAGCCCTCATTGTAAACACGCTCTGCTGTGCGGGGACCGATGCCGTACAGCTTCATAAAAGTGAGCATGGTTTGCACTGCAGGGTCAGATCGGATCATACAAGCTTCAGGAATATAACCTTCCTCATAAAATTGGCGAATGGTAGTAGCCATTTTCGGCCCTACGCCTTTGATCTGACGAAGATCTGCATGGCTAGTGGTGGCCAAAGAGTGCGGTACAGCTTTGACGGCACTGGCTGCGCGAAGATAAGCCAGCTCGCTATGCACGTCATGCGCAAGACGTCGGTGCGTTCGAAGCAGCTCTAGCTCATCCACCAGGGCCTGGTTCCACGGGCTACGCAAAGGCGTGGGACGACATACGGCATATTCCGAATTTGTCCAAGTTGGCGCAGGGCTAGCTTCACGCGAGGAATTCGAAAACGGGGAAGATGGGGGAGGTGTAGCATCTGAATCGCACATGCAACATTGCGCAGTAGGATCCTGCTCCTTGACCCGTCTTGGTTGCCATGCTAGGAAGCCATCAAAAGCGAGGCATTTCTTCTGTCGGGCAGACTCATCGAGCCATTCTGTTTCTAATATGGGCATACAATCTCTCTCTTCTGCGCTCGTATGCATCTCTATGCGTTTTGGGGCACGAATACCAGTGAGCAGCATATTGGCATCGCGCCGGTCTGTGCAAACAACAGCTCCCAGCTGCTTCGCCAAAGCACAAAGGCGCGAATACTCACTTGGGTTTATTTTTTCTTCAAGTATAAAAACACGTATCGCATGTGTCAAGATGCGGTCAGACGCGCCTCGCTGCCTCCATTGTGCCTGCCCCAGCACATCACCCGACATCGACAGTCGAAAGCATGGGCCAACTTGGGTAGCGATTTTTTTTTGTACTCCACCCATTACATGGGGGGTCTGCGTCGATCTTTTTTTCTCGCCTGTGATTGTGCGGATGACAGGGGTTGGTCGTGTACGGCACGACGCGACTCGAGTATCACCATACTCACCCAAGCCAAATGTAAAAAATCCTTCAAAGAGTCCAAGGCGCTATCTGCATTCTGCATTTGATAATTTGTACGTTGTTACATCGTTGACCATATTAGCTATGATTTTTTTATGGAGAGCAATGTACACGCTGGCGCCCCATCCATCCGACCTCGGATAACACATACGCGACAAAGCTCACTACGATCTTCTTCCGAAGTTTCAGATGAATCCATGTCAGATGAGGACACAGGAACGCTTGATGCACTCAGTAACGACACTAGATCATGGGGCCAAGTGCCTATGCAATCCACGCCACGTCCACGTGCTCAAAGAGAGATACTAGATGATTCCTTCCTTGACCGACTTATGACAGGGGCCAAGGATGTCCCAAAAGCGCCAAAAAGAAAGCGTGGACGCCCGCGTAAAGAAGAAGCGGCCTTTACATTCCATCCATCATCTATACAGCCTCAAGCATCCGTGTCTGCATCGTTTCCGAGGCGTGCCACTCAAACCACCAGCACACCTGTGGAAGACTCGACTGAACAGCCAAAACGAAAGCGTGGGAGGCCGCGTAAGCGTGAACTTGCGCCGCATGAAGAAATCGCCCTTATTGCCTTTAAACAGTCTGGCCATATCCCCCCCTGGACTGTCATAGCACCTGTGGACAGGCCACCTCAATACCCAGAAACCCATGTTTATTTCCGTGTCCCGCAGACAAGGCGGCACCCTCCTTCTATACTCGACTCACCTGAAGCCCCAAAGCCACAGCCCTCGCGCTGGTGGCACTACAAGCGACCACTATTAAGAGGTATACCGGCAAGACGGCCTGATGGTCAAACGCCTGAGCCACTGCCACTCGCCCCGCCAGGACGTCGACCACGCACACGTGTGGACTATGCGGCTTTGCAACATCTCCAGCTCGCGAACCGAGCGCGTGGAGCTCAACTTGATGTACAAGCACTTTGGCAGCATCGTGTGTCTAAGGAGAAGGCACGATTCACGAAGGCTGCCACCACTGGTGATGCTACAACGGCAGCATGACACGGTAGAATATACGAAATAATGACACCTGTGTAAGTAGCCATGGAATAACGTACTAGAAACACCACCAAATACACCATCACTGAAATGAAGTTTAGGCAAATGAGCGAGGTCTGTAAATTACAAAAGGGGCTCTTGTCAGAAATGTTCGCATTCGTATCCTGGTACGCATGCGAGTAAAATGGAGACGAAGATTTGATACATCCAATCGTCGATGTGAAATAATTGTCAAAAGATAAAGCCAGCTCGGCGGACCATAAACAAACGAACACAAGCTCCAACGTCATGTACCAAAGCTTGGAGCTCGCTTTCCACAAGCCGATCGGACGGCTTTTGTATTCAAGCCATATTTGAAACAATGCATACGCAAGTGAAAGGGGTGCAAATATAATGGCTGTCAAAGGACTTATCCCCACCGAGGATTCAATATCATGCTGAATCAATTGGCGCCGGAGTCGAACACCCACAGCGAGGGTGGATGTCAGCACGGCAATGTTTATTAGACGCAACAGGAGCGGTACGAAAGGGTTTCGAAGCAAAAACACAGCCAGCTTTCGATGCCAAGGCACTCGAAATGCGCCTTTATGAATACGTGAGCCAACCAGTGTATTCCCAGCCACATGTGCGTTTGAATCGGCTCCCAATGCGTCTTTAAAGGCCCATGGTTGATTCCACGCAGCTAAGGAGCTTTTGTACTGTGTAAGAGTATGCTGTCCATCCAGTGCCATTTTCTTTTCATCATGAGGAGATAAGAAACTCCAGCCGATCATATCGTGTGGAGCTCGTCGTGGCTTTGACGTGTCTAGCGACTCAGCTGGTGGCCTTACCAGCTCTGGCCTTTGACCCCGATCTGCATGTTGGGCATAAAGTCTGTGTACTGATTGCTTTTGGAGGGCGTTCCAGTTCGATACGTCGGCGCTGGTATATGGTAGGTGAAGTGGTAAACGAATGGAGTCACGGTCGATATAGCATGTCGTAGAAACACTGGGCATCTCATCCTCATTATCCCATGGGACATCTTCTAGCACAGGACGCAAGTTGACTGGAAAGTGATACCCTGGCCGCATCATTGGCTCTTCGTTAGGCGCCATGGAAACATCGCACCTGTCATCTTTCGAATGCACATTCATGACATGGCAAAGGAGACTAAGAAACTGATGCGCCTAGACTCGAGGCCCATGTTGCCTCCACATTTACGCCCATTCTGCCAATTCTACAACGAATGCCATGCTTAGCTTCACAAACCGAAGTAGGTGAGGAAAAGAGAATCCTGGTATATCATAGCGATCAAGTGAAGTCTGGACGTGAGAGACAAAAACACATACGTGAATCATTCGTAAATTACAATCCTCAAAGGGGGCTTCCATAACAAAAGCGCTAGGCCAACCCGCACGGGTCCAACTCGCATGATCGCTCGCACCATAATGCAGTTTCGTGTGCACCATAGGAATGTCAGAATAATGCTTCGCTAGAAGCTCGAGAAATTGAGTAAGCTTGGGTGATACATAGTCTGTAACCAGTCCGAATCGTTCCTTTGTGTCGCTTTTGACATAGGCTGTCATGTCTTGCTGCATCATGGCATAGACTCGAATATGACGTCGGACATAGTCGTCGACGACGGCCTGACTCCCGAGCAGACCACCCTCTTCTGCAGAATACCAATGGAATTCAACATCGGATGCAGGTTTCCAGCCTGCCTTTCCCAGTGCACGAAGAGTTTCCAACAGAGTCACAGTGCCACTCCCATCGTCGTCTGCACCCGGCGCAGCAAACACAGGCACAAAATTCACACTATCCTGGTGAGCTCCTAGGATTGTAACTCCACGTTCCTCGGTCAAAGTCTCATTGCTTCCTTTGACATGCAGAATGATAGTACTCTGAGGCCACGGATGTTGAAAAACTTTGATCGATGTATGGGCCTCGAGCATGCCAGCGAGTAGCCCTACTTGACTTTGTAGCCATTTCTGGCTCAAATATCCAGTGTGGGAGCGATAGTAGCGAGTGAAAAAAGATGTGAGTTTCTTGAGATCAGAGCGGGGACCAGCCTCGCATACATATTGGAAGGCTCGCTCAAGTTCAGCATCAAAACGGACCTTGGTAGGATATGTCGGCGCCTCATCACCCTCGATGACTGCATGCACTTTTGTGTCCGTTACATCGATAAATCGAATGCCTCTGTATCTGAGCCATGTCTTGTAGAGCTCAGGAACTCGCATGATGCGCCCATCAGACACTGCCGTTAGCTAACAATGGAACGCACGTTCTAAATGACGCATACTCCAAGATGTTAGGAGAGGAGCATTTCGGTATATTGTGTACTCTTCGTGGGAAATATTTGATTGTATCGTGTATGCTTGTTGCACACCCAATGGTTTGGATAGCACATAGGTGCTGAGTAGCACTAAAAGGGCTACGACGCGAACATACCACATGGTCCGAACCCTACCATGGTTCCTGGCTGGCCTGTGGCCCCATGTCGATTACCTCAGCATTCGGCTTAAAAAATTTTTGGCTGCCTGGTGCTTGGTTTCGCTCGCGACGCTTTGCCTACCTCACAATGAAGCGCAGTAGCTCCTCGCCCGGTTCAGGCGAGTCACAGCGCAAACGCAAGGCATCGTCTTCAAATGAAGCAGTAGTTGCCCCAAATATTGCTGCTAGGCCTCAGCTACCGACTTCGTTTCCTCGAGGTGGTGGTACTGGACTCACGCCAGTTGAATACCGTCAGTCTGTTCTTGAGGGTCGCAAAGAATCGGCTGCTACTGATGATCTGTTCCAAGAGTCTATGAGTGCATCTAAAAAGATGCGTGGTACAAAGCGCAAAAAAGAAAAAAAGGCTTCGGTAAAGGCTGAAGCATCAAAAGATCGAATTCGTGTCGAGCTTTTGAATTACAAGCGACTTTTGCCGGGAACCAAAATATTGTGTAATATTCAGGCTATTCATCCGCTAGCCCTCGTCGTGTCTATGTGCGATCAGATGCTTGGACATATCCCTGTAACGAGCGTTAGTGAGAAGCTCACGGAACGCCTCCAAAACGCTCTGGATCAGGATGACGAGGACGACGAAGAGGAAGACGAAGAAGACGAGGACGAAGAAGACGGTCCACCTGAGCTTCCAGACATTTTTTCGGTTGGCCAGTGGGTGCGCGCGAGTGTTGAGTCTGTGACTTCAATTGGCTCGAAACGCCAGTGGGGAATGGGCCGTGAAGGCGGTGAATACGAAAGAGAAAGCCAACGCGTCCAATTAACGATGGAGCCCCGTATTGTGAATGAAGGTATTCGTGCAGATGATTTGAGTGAAGGTTACCTTTTATCCGCGACGGTGCAGAGCCGCGAGGACTACGGATACTCATTGGATTTGGGTGTGAGCGACGATGTGCATGGATTTATTCCGACCAAGGAGATTCTTCGCGTGGGTGCTGTTCTATTAGTCCAGGTGGCCTCGGTTGATGGACGAGCGGTTAAGTGTAAGCAAGTCCAACAGGCAGCGCCTGTTCCCGTATCCACGCCTCCTTCACAAAGCGCGATTCTTCCTGGCTTGCCTGTCAAGGCTCTCATTACATCACATGTACCACAAGGACTTTGCGTGAAACTTTTCGGCATGTTAGATGGTACAATCGACTCGTTCCATCTGCCTCGCGATGTGGATGAGAAAGATCTAGCGCCTGGCAAGAAGGTGATCGCACGGGTGCTATGGAACATGCCCGGCGATTTTGAGCAAGCCCAAGAAGCGAGCGTAGATGC
>OJLZ01000194.1_pt1 | contig 13987 bp, 10 predicted proteins | sample 1597091 | NCBI WGS metagenome assembly OJLZ01 (sample SAMEA3904684, study PRJEB24821) | metagenome | biome: Builtin; feature: hospital; material: surface | place: USA | collected 2013-06-06
CAGTGGGTTCCTTGGTCGCCTTGGCGCGACGTTCGTCCGAAAGCTCAATGATGCGGTTCTCGAAGCGGTAAGCCTCAGACTGAGCTTGCTCATGGGTGAGCTGCGGAAGGCGCTCTTCGAGATTCTCAACAGTGCGCTTGCCGTGCGAGTTGGTCAAGAGGTCGTTGAGGTCCATGTTGTACTGCTCGCAAAACTCTGCCCACACAGCGCTCAGAGCTGCCGTCGAGCTAACGAGGGTTCCATCCATATCAAAAAGAAGAGTGTCGGTTTCAACTTCGTAGGTTGGCATTGTGATGAATTGCTGTAGTCTGTGAAGAGAAGGGCTCCGCACTGATACTTGGATTTAAGTAGCGGCGCACGGAACTTTCCCCAAGCGTGCACGGCCGCCAACTGCCATTGGTGTCATGCATGGAGATACCTTCTCGTATGTGATTGAGTGATTTGTATGAGGTAAGCGTCTCTAACTATCTGATCGTGCAGATGAACGTGCATCGTACGGCACCGATCGGCGTCTGGGCATTTTGTTTATACATGTACGTATAAACAGCCCTATTTCTCCCGCACTCTCTATGTGCTGTCCATGCACCTGAGAATAGACACATGCATCGGCCAGATGGACTCCGCATGCGCACAGCTCTTGTCTGTGCGCTACTGTTTTAACACGTGATAACATCAAATGCGTGTCGGTGCCTCTTCAGTATCGATCGTAAGCACGAGACGGTCGCCATCAAGCCATTCGGCTTGCACATAGCTAAGGTCAGGCACCACCCAATCAGCACCTTGTTCCCACATGCGCTGACCCTCATGTGTCGTGCGCAATCCAAGGACCCGAGCACCCGCTCGTTTGCCGCTGAGAACACCTGGCGGTGCATCTTCAACCACGATGCATTTTGATATGTCCGCCTTGCTCAGCTCCGCGCCTTTGGCGTAAGGCTCGGGATCCGGTTTGCCATGGGCACACACGTCTGATGTTACAAAAGTGTCGGGCGGTGTTGAAACATTGCTGGCCACAAACGCTTTTTGGGCATAGGCACTTGTAGCTGATAGTTAGTACGACCGATTACGCACCGCTTGTAACGATGGCCCAGCCTGCCCGGCGCGCAGGATTCTTATCGCGACCGCACTGAATCTGCTCTAGCAACGGGCGTGCACCGGGCATGGCGATAATCGTGCCATCGGCGTTGCCCGTCTTTATTGCGCGATCCATGTTTTCCTGAGCGATTTCGAGAATGCGGCTTTCGAAGCGCACGACTTCTTTCATGAGAGCATCACCTTCAAGACTGGGAATGTATCGCTTGAGATTTTCCACTGTACGATGGCCGTGCGAGTAATGTAAAACGTGGTCAATATCTAGGTTGTATTCCTTCGCAAACTCGACCCACGTTGCATTGACTGCCGGGGTGGAATCAATAAGTGTGCCATCCATGTCGAACAGGACGGTATCGACGTCGACTTGGACTTTCATGTCGTGGATGTGGGTAGAAAAAGCCACTGCCGCGATCCAAAAACGTGGAGGTTCATGCTAGGATTTTTCTCACTACGAAAGACTGTCCGCAACGAGCAAATTGGGATAAGGCTGATAGGGCAAAGGGTAGAAAGCTTTACATATGCACGGGACGGTACAGTACTGTAGTTACGTATTTGTGTTTGTAGCGGGACACTGTACCCATAGCCAGTACACCATTTTTGATAGCGCCTGTAGCCAGGTGATTTAGCACAGCGTGATTTGGCGCAGGCAGCACACTATTATCGTCCACAAGAGCTGCCTTGGCATGAATAGGTTCATGTTTACTGGATATACCAGCGTTAAGGATAACTTTTTCGAGTTGTCGGGGAAGTTGTGGTGGCCGTGGAAGCAGCGACGATTCGTTTTCCGAGACATGGTCAGCCTGCTCCAGCATGTGTTCTTCGGCTTCTTGGGCCAATTCCACGGAGGACGGCACATGACTCGTCCATATCGTTTCAGAAAGACCAGGCAATTCGTCACTCAGCTCTTCCCACTCGCCACGAGGCGACAAATGAGCGGTTTTGAGCTCGTGCATCGCTCGCTTCCATGTGTCATCACGCTTGGCATTCATACGTGTCATGGACGTGCGGGAATGATCTTGGAGGTTAGGTATCTCGACATAGTTCACGAGGGTACCATCGCCATCTGTGGCCGTATCCATGTCTGAAGACACGCGCCAGCGGTCGTCCACAATAAACTTGAGCCGATGCGTGCCTGGCGGGAGGTAGACTGTGCCCAAAAATGGTGTTTGCGGGCGCAGTTGGCGGAGAGGAATTTTGCTTTGCCATTCGTCAGCAAATGTGCCGGTTACATAGACGCGTTTTCCGCGGCCACGCCAAATCAAATTAACGGGCGTGAGAGGGACATTGGGCGTTGGGTGCGTGGCAGAAGAAACGGCGTCTTGCTTGGCATCAGGTACAGCCGCTGCGCTTAGACCAAGGCCTTGGAACTCGGCAGACAACGACTTTAAGTCGTGCGGCGTGGAACCGATAAGCGGCGCGGATATGGCGCCAGATTCCGGTTCTCTGTTGGGTGTCTTGGTGTCGTGAGGCCGAAATTTGGACGCACGACTCGAATCGGCAGCTGCACCAGCGTCATCAAAAGCGATGCGCGAGCTTGTGAAGGAGCGTGGAATAGCCGTAGGGATTTTGAGGTATGATGGGAGTGATCTGAGCCTAGCATTGACATGTGGATGTGTGTCGTCATCACTGTCAGGCTCCCTAGAACCGGTGCGCGGTGTCTCGTTTACATTCCACGGAACATCATCGCTAAACAAGACAGAAGACCGCTGTGCGATTCTCATGCTGCGATCGTCACCACTATTCCCTGGGGGTGTCTTGCACATGGAGTATGAGGCAGAGACACGGGGTGTCTTGACGTCCAGCGTCGAGGGTGTGGAAGGCAAAGGTTCGTGGTCCGTGTTGACCTCAAGATGCACGCCGGTCGCTCGCCGTTGCAAAATCTCGCTGCGCTCGATAGGGGAATCACGCGATGGTGCATCAATCTCAGAGAGCGACACGGAGCTGCTGGCATCTGACGACGTACTAGCTGGCTCGTTCAAGCTCGTATCACTGGCGCCGTAGCGAGCAAATTGTGAGCCAGCTACGATGGCTCTCGAATTGGGATGGGTAGAGTAGGCCAAATTTCGCTGATCAGAAGCTTTTGCCTCCATGTCAGGGCATGCCTCGAGACTGAGTGTGTGAGAGTACAAGTGTCCCGGCTGGTGTGTCGTCACAACAGCCTCTGCCTCACGACTTGTCTGTGAGGTGGACTCGGATGGTGTAAGAGGCCGCGTACCATCTCGGTTCCTATCTTGGAGATGGTAGAGTGACTGCGTGTTTCCCATAGTGCATCAAACGACGCCTAAGGCTCACGCTGCCCAACGCCCTCGCTCCTTGTGATGCGAGACACAGAGCTTGTTGGTGAATGAAGAGCTCCAGCGACGCGCCGCAGTGGAGGTGTGTATGGCTTACATAGCCGCGCTTTACGATCTCGCGCCCAAGGTCTCCGGCCATCATGAAGGTGCACATTAGAAACTGGCACCCCGTTGGCTACTGGCGTACGTACTGGTAGCACTCACCCAGACTGGAACGTGCGTGACCCAGACGATGTTTGCGGCATCTGCCAAAATTATTTCGATGGTGTATGTGGTGCTTGCCGTGATCCTGGCGATGCATGTCCACTAGGTGTGTTCGCCATCTGACGTGCTAATGCTTGCAGCTGTCGGCGAATGCACGCATGAATTCCACATGCATTGCATCAACCGGTGGCTTATGGAACGCCACGAGCCACTGTGCCCATTGTGCAAACGCCCATGGGGTATGTTACTTACGCCACTCACACGCAGTCGAAGTGACGGCTCAAGCCCTCACGGCCTCTGCCTAGATACCCACCATAGCACGCGCCGTGCCCCCGCGGTGCCTGGCCACGAAGTAGGTCAAGGCGTGTCTCCACGCAAACACCACGTGACGTCGACGCGATCCGTGGGCGTGTGTTGGTCTCTCTCCCACTCCCAGACTGCATGCCACCGACGCGGACGCGATCGGCTTCGCCGCAGCGCGTGCGTGCACGCCGCGTGGGAGACGCGGGTAGCCGCGCTCCCGCCAAAGCACCACAGGCAGCGTCGTCTGATATGCGCCATCTCTTTGCTCTCGAGGCTCAGCGCATGCAAGCGACGCGTCTTCGAGAGCGGGCGGCGCAGGAGCAGCGGCGCGAGCGCACGCGTACTTTGGATGAGCAACTGGATGAGGAGCGCCGGATTGCGAAGGAAAATCGACCACCAGGTCATGAGTGGCGTGGATACCAAGACTATGAAGTCGAGCTATTGCGAGCACAGTGTGAGGAGCAAGTAGCGTCGCTGCAGGCTGATGTGCTAGCTCGTGACGAGGAAATCAAGAGGCTACGAGACTTGCTGGAGCAACATACACAACAAGCATCAGAGCAAGCGTCGGCGCAGCATACTTGGGCAGCACGCGTCTCTGATCTCGAGGCACAGCTTCGGACGCACGATGCACGGACGCAACAGCTGCGTACCGAGGCCTCGGATGCCCTCGCGCATACCCGTGATCTTGAGGCGCGCCTAGCTGAGGCTGATGCATTAAGGCGTCACTTGCACAACCAAGTCCAGGAACTGCGTGGTAATGTGCGTGTCTATGCCCGAGTAAGACCCGCGGCGCGCGCTGATCCCGTGGCCGAATGGCGGTATCCTGACGCGGCGCTTCTTGCGACGCAGCTCGAGGTGCATGTGCCATCGGAGAGCGCGATGGGCCATGCATCCGTCAAGACGCACGCCTTTGCGTTCGACCACGTATTTCCACCTGCGGCGACGCAGTCGGATGTGTTTGCTGAAGTCTCAGATTTGCTGCAAAGCGTGCTGGATGGCTACCATACGACCATCTTTGCCTACGGGCAGACGGGGTCAGGCAAGACACACACGCTCGAAGGCGGTGCAGGCATCGACTGGCAGCATGCTGCCCACGCCTTGGACAACGATGCCGGTCTGATTCCACGTGCTATGCACATGCTGTGGCGCACCGCCGAAAAGCAGCGCACACATGGCTGGTCATACACCTTTGAGGCCCAAATGGTCGAAGTGTACCTTGACCAGGTATCTGACCTGCTCAGCGATGCATCGCGCCGTTGTGAGATCAAGCACACACCGACACACACGCATGTTGAGCATGCGGCCGTGGAGCCCCTAGCAAAGCCAGAGGACGTGTATGCGCTTCTGGCGCGCGCGCAAAAGCGGCGCCAGGTGGCAGCAACGCGAATGAATGAGCGTTCAAGCCGCAGCCACTCGATTTTCGCGTTGCGTGTGCATGGCGAATGCACACGGCCGGATGCCACGGCCACTACGCATGCTACACTCAATCTCGTGGACCTAGCCGGCTCTGAGCGCCTCGCGGCAAGTGGCTCAGCCAACGATGCACAGCGCCTGAAAGAGGCGCAAAGCATCAACAAGTCGCTCAGCAGCCTCGCGGATGTCATTTCCGCCCTGGCAGCTCAGGCCAAGCATGTCCCCTACCGAAACTCGACACTGACATGGCTCCTGAAGCCGTCGCTCAGCCGCGGCGCAAAAACGTACGTACTATTCACTTACAACCCACTACAGGCTCATGCTGCTTGCACTCTCACCTCTCCAAGCGCACCTGAGCGAAACTTTGTGTTCCCTGCGCTTTGCTGCACAAGTACATGGCACACACCTCGGACCACATCGACATCCCCCCCGGCCTTCTTAGGCCGCCGCAGGCGTCTCCTTCGAGGCCGTCTTGGCCTGCAAGGCCGCAATCTTCTCCTCGACCTTCCGCATATTTTCCTGTGTCTGATGCGGCTGGTTCGACACAAAGTACTCGCGCTTCAGCTTGATGTTGTCCACGAGGCGAGGAACGTCAGCCTGGTTCGTGGGCGGCGGGATACTCAGGCTCAGCAGGGCTGACAGCATGCCAAACGGCACGTTGAACGCGCCACCAGCCTCGTCGCTGCCGTGCGCCTTGGCCGCCTGTTGGCCGCTCTTCTTACCCTTGCCCTTCTTCTTGCCCGTGCCCGTGCCGGCAAAGTAGTCATCTTCATCGCCCTTCTTGCGAGCCACAACAGCGCCCTCCGGCACAGTCGCATCCGGTTTAGGCACCTCGGGCTGCGAGTTGGACGCGGACTGTGTCACATTCTCCCCCTTCGTGTCTTCTTCGGATGCACCACTGAAATAGCGGATCAGCACATCGCAATCCTCAATTTCCTTGGCGAACGCAGGCAGCGCGGCATCCTCACGCAGAGCCTGGATCTCGGCCTCCTGACGCATCTTGTCGGCTTCTTCGCGCTCCTTTCGCTGAGCCTCTTGACGACGCTCGCGTTCCGCACGCACACGCGCAAAGAACTTGTCGTTCTCGGCGTGGTACGCAGTGAGACGGTCACGGCGGGCCTGATACAGCTCGTCCAGGTGCTTAGACAGCGCCGTGCGCTGCGACAGTAGCTTGCCACGGTTGCCAAACAACTTTTCTTGCTCCTTGGACAGCTCGTCCATCTCCGCCTTGATCTCCTCGTAGCGCTTGTTGGCCGCTGCCATTTCGGGATCGTCAAGCGACAAGCGCAGGTCAGCCACATGCGCGCGGAGGTCATCGATCTCCTTTTGTTGCTCGCCGAACTGTTCCACAGACTTGCGCGACCTTTTCAGCGTCGAGATGTCATTTAGCGCCTTGCGCTCCTCGACAATCTTCATAGAGCCGGACTCGATTTGCGCTTCAATCTGCGCCACCTGAGCGTCCAGCTCCGACACAGACTTGAATGGAGCCTTCGACTTGGCCTGCTGCAGCGCCTTGATCTTGTGCGCGATGTCGTCCTGCACCTGCTTTAGCTCGTCAAACACCTTGCCACGAGTGCCCTTACGGCCAGCCTGCTGATTACGCAGTGCCGTGAGCTCATCCTTCAGAGCACTTCGGCGCTTACCCGATGGGGAATCAGCCAGCGATTCACCAGACAGGGCAGCACGGATCTGCGCGATCTTGGCGTGTGTCTGGTCTATCTCCGACTTGAGTCGGTCCATTTCACCATTGTGGTGCTTTTGGTCCGGACGACCACCTGGCTGCTTCACAATCTCAACGGTTGGTGTCGGCGCAGCAGCCACTGCACCATGGGTCTTTGTCGAGTCTACCATGCTTCAATGAACGCTCCAGCACAATTCACGCTTCGCACTGAACAGCCGTGGGGGGTATCGTTTCACCACACGGCGCCCCTCGTTTCTGTACGCGCCCACTTCTTCGTTTTATCACGTGATATATACGTGGCGTGCTGCCTGGTGCTAAGGAACCTGCTTGGAGGCCTGGTGTTGGGCGTGGCGCAGCGCAAGCTTGGATTGCAGTTCATGCCATTCGCCGTCGAGAGAAGATAGAAGCTCGGCGGGTGGCTCAGGCGCTGGTGCCTCGCTCGTGAAATAGGGGCATTGGAGTGCTTCGCACATGCTCAGACGCCGCCGAGGGTCGTACGCAAGAAGTCCTTCCGCTAACGACATCGCTCCCTCCGTGAGCAAACCGCCAAAGTCGCTGTGAAACGTTCCCACAGTAGAGGAGCTTTGGGTATCTTTCGAGGCATCGTTCTTGTGTTCGAGTCGCATGAGCTCGTACCACGGCATATATTGGACGTCGGGCCACGCCTCAGGCGATAGTGGACCGAGCACTCGCGTCATGACCTGCAACTGGTGAATTTCATCACGACCCTGGAATACTGCACGACGCTGAAAAAGCTCGAGAAAGAGGCAGCCCGCGCCCCATGCATCGACTTCCGCGCCGTATTGCGTAGCGCCAAGAAGCAGCTCTGGTGGCCGATACCACAGCGTCACAACACGGTTCGTATAATCACCCTTCTTGCGCTTGTAGTACGTTCGTGCAAGACCAAAGTCGGCAATTTTGAGTATGCCTTGCCGGTTCAGCAGCAAGTTTGATCCTTTTAGATCACGGTGTAGTACAGCTCGATAGTGCAGGTAAGCCAAGCCACGAAGCAGCTGCTGCGCTAGAGACTTGATATGCGCGTGCGTAAAAGACACTTCCGGATGCACGAGTAAGCCATTCAAATCATGCTCCATGTACTCAAACACCATGTATACAGATCCCGTGCGGCTCGTCATAGTCTCGTGCAAACGAATCACGTTTTCATGGCGTAGCGCCTGAAGCAATTTCATCTCACGCATAGATGTGACAGGGAAACCTTCTCTCGCATTGTCCATTCTGATCTTTTTTAGGGCCACCAATCGGCTCGATGAGCCAGCACTTGCCTTGTAGACCTGGCCATAAGTGCCCTCGCCTACCTGCGCAACAATTTCGTAGGCATCAACAAGAGAAGACGTGGTGTCCGAAGGAGCACGTTCGAGGCGACTGGGCTTGGGTTTCATCGGCGGCGGACCTGGAGGCGGAGGAGGCGGTTTCGCTTCCTGAGCATCCGGTGTTGTTTCATGCTGCAGAGGTGGCGCCTCATTATTTCCTGATCGCCACCTAGAAGTAGGCGTATGCCGTGATCGATCAAAGTGTCCTTGCGCGGACAAGTCATGATTTTGTCTGCGAGTCAAGTGACGATTCTCGTCGCGAAGTGGCGGTTTTGAGCGGTCGAAGCGAGTAGAGGGTGCCTGTCGAGGAGGCGGCGGCGTATTATCGCGTCGACGCTTTCGATCTGGTTCGTCTGAGCGTCCATGTGGGTATCGATGCCACGACCTGCCGCTGGCGCTACTCTGCGACGGAGAGAATGACCGATGGTGGCTGTTGTAACGTGGGTGCGTTTCCGCCTCAGGAGGCGGTCGTGGATGGGCATATCGGGAGTTACTACGCCATGAATTCTCATGGCGACGCTGGTACGGGCGCTGGCCAGGCGCATGTGCTCCGCGCCCGCGCGCATTTTCCGGCCGCATTGTTACGCACGCGTAATCGTACGCCGATGAAATGCTCAGCACGCATCTTTCGAGGCGAGATTTTGTCCACGTGACTTGGACGCTTAGGGCGCCGACTTTTTTGGATCCGCCACCTTGAAGCGAGTCGTTCTTGTGCGTGGCTTATCCGAGTAAGCGCTGTAGCTTGCCATTGAATTGGGTAGAAGAGAGCCAGATCTACTGTTACATATGGAAGAACTGGACTTTCTTGATTCTCAAAAGCTTCAAGCGCATTCTATGACGAGTACATCGACGGACTCGGACGCCGCCACTCAACCGCCACCGCGTAAGAGAACCAAGGCGCATAGCTGCAATTCCTGCCGCCGAAGAAAACTCAAATGCGATCGTGGGTGGCCTTGTGGTGCGTGCAGAGACAGAAATGAAGCGCACCTGTGCACATGGCAAGAAGGTGTCGTGCCAGAGCGTGTTGGGCGGGATGCACCCGACAACATGATGCTGATTCAGCGCATGGCATCGCTTGAATCCAAATTCGATGCTCTTTTGGACAAGATCGATCGAATGGGAGACAGTAAGTCTGGCAAAGAATTGAGTACTGTACAGAGCGAGACGCATAATTTGGAAGAGATGCAGTCGAATAGCATCTCCGACGCATCCTTCATGCTCAGCATGTTTCTACAACCGACCGATTTAGCACAGCGCAGGCGCGTCCTATCAAGAATGTTGCTAAATACTCCCAACATTAAGCTTTTGGCCTCAATTCTCGACTCGTTCAATGGGCAAATGCACTGGATCAATTGTATTGTGGACAAAAAATGTGTCGAGGCCTACCTGAACGATGTTGTGCTTCTCCAAAATGAGGTGATGCACAAGAAAGATTTCGTGGAAAAGCTCAATAAAGATGAACTTACGCGATACATATATTCAGTGTCGTCCTGTTTGGCCATTTGCTCCCTTTCGCTAGTCATTTCGCGAGACACGAAACTAGACATTCTGCGCAATGACAAAGATTCGCTCCCCTTGTTTCAGCGCTACATTCGTGAGTCTCTTATTGGCCTTTCGTCATTACCCGTGCTGGACGAGCCCAATATCAACTTTGTCATCATCATGGTCACCCTGGTGTGCTGTTTGGGCTTTTCCCGGTCGCCAGGCATGGCCAGTTGTTTGATTGGACACGCGGTTCAAGTGGCATTTTTACTCGACATGGATGTAGAGCCGCCTCCCGACATGCCATTTGAAGAGGCTTCGAGGAGTGTGCAGGTATACTGCGTCCTTTGTACGCAAGACTGGTTCGCGACCATGACAATCAAGCGGTACCCGCTGATTCCCTTCGACAAGGAACGTTTTCCCTCCATCTTTGGTACCACAGAACAGCGATCTAAGTATTTGACACCATACCAGCAACTCAAGTTCAAACTGGCGCACTTGTACTGCCGTTCATCGCCACTCATGATGCCAAGGGCAGAGAATTACGCCTACATTTGCCAGCTGCACGATGAGGCCATGGAAATTTTGTCGGTGCTGCCCAGCATGTGGCCCTCTACAAGTGATCATGCCGTGAATATGTTCGAGTCGTCCGAGAACTTTCATCGCATGATCGGGTTAGGTGCTGTGCATTACCTCTTACTGCGCATTCACCTGCCTTTTTACATGCGTGGCTGGAATGATTCGAACTACGTCACGTCGCGTGAGACGTGTTACAGTAGTGCCCGGAGTCTGCTGCACTTATTCCGTCAAGCGTTCAGCTGGAAAGTCGGCAAGTCACAGAATGGCGATCCATCCGAGACGCTTGTCCCTGACGATGTTTCTGTGCCAGCGCGCATGTGGTACTTTAGTCACTGGTGCACAGCTGCCGCACTTCTACTGTTGAAGCATCTGGCGATGCTACATGAGCGCAGTGGTCAGCAGAGTTGGGATCATGAGCGCGAGTGTATCGTGGTGGATCTGTGCATCATGAGCCGCCTTTTTCAATATCTTTCGTCTATATCGAGTTTTGCTCGAGAAGGCTACGATGCCATGCAACGTGTAGCGTCTCATGCGCTCCACAATGATCATGAGGCCAAACCTTTATCTGGCGAGAATTGTGTTACGCACTGGGCAGATCGTATCATGCCCAGCAGGACGGGCTCGCCTTCCTTCGAACCCATGTCGGTTCTAAGCACACTGTCTAAGCGCAACGAGTTCAAGTACATTCCTGATAAGGGCCAAGAAAAAGCAGCTTCCAACAGCGGCTCAAGCGATTCCTCGCTCAGCTCTGCGGTTTATCCTCCCACTCAAAGTCCTGGCTTCTCCACGCCCTCCAAGTCGGTGTCCGATTCCACGTCGCCGTCCGTGTCTGATGAAGAGCTCGACACGTTTTGGGCGAAGTTTGTGGGGTCTACGTCCAAGCAGGGATCGATGATCAGCCCTCTATCCTTGGATATGAATGCTTCATCCGGATTGCCCGAGCCGTCTGCTTTCTTGATGCAGTCCCATCATTCAGCCCCTGTGCGCGTGGATCCTGATATGGCCCTTATGTTCCAACAGGAATTTACCGAGTCTGACCCTTTGCACCTAAATTCGAGTACAATTACGCCATTCACGGACGACTTCTTGCGCTCCATGGATCTTTCTTTCGCTCTGGACCCAAGTCCTGCCACGGTACCTATTCCCCAGACATGACGATAGCCATGTAGATGTCCGACTCGTGCATGTGGAGGCGATGATGAATTTTTCGCTCGCTTGGAGAACGACGACCGGAGCATGGCGAGGGCTTCAGCGAGGGATGAAGCGGGAGACGCGATGAACGTGACCATGTCGGAAGAAGAAGACATGGAAGAGGTTGAAATGGAGGACGTCGGTATGGACGAGGTAGATATCGAACCGCACGCGTATGCCGACTTGTACCACGAACATACACCCGGGCCCCATGAACCGAAGAATGCCATTGAAATTACACTTTCCAAACCTAAAGAGACGCCGAAACGCAAAGCACCAATCGCTACTCCTCAAGATCGAAAGAATCGAGTGCTTATCCATCAGATCCATGTGGTAACTATACTCGCAGCGGCGCGACTTCGAAATCAATGGTGCAACGACCTTTCATTGCGCAATACGCTGCAAGATATGGTGCCAGACATACTGCTGCGGAAACTGCAGGCCATACAGCCTCGACATGAGCCAGAACGCCGTCAGCGTGTGCGTATGTTCGAAGCCTTTATGACAGATCTGATTCACTGGTGGCACGGCCGTTTTCATGTCCATACCCGTGTGGCTACAGCGGCAGCTTGGCGACAGCCTAGTATTGATACGTTTCAGCCTGTAAGAATACCGCCGAACACATGGGTCGACGGATGGATCGTTGAGTCTCCTTCACAGCGTATGCAGCGGCACAAGCAAGAAGCACGGCATAAGCTGCATCCAGCGACGGAGGTGTCCATCTTCCCGCCAGGTGCTGAGACTTCCACGCCGACGTATTTTTGCTTACTTCCGCCACCAGAAATTTGTGCGTCTCCTACGGATCTTGTCGCGGCTGCACATGCCCAGCTAGGGTCGCGCGAGACCAAAGCCATCCTGTTTTGTGCATTGTGCCGCTCCTTGGGCGTTCCTGCTCGATTGGTCGTAAGTCCTCAAGTTAGCTCCTATACGTTTTCGCAATCCCGTCCTAAGCCCATACCTGATGCTGCTGCTGAAGAAGAAGAAGAAGAAGAAGAAGAGACGCTATATATCGAGCCTTTGGACGAAAAAGCGCCGCCCACCGTCTGGGTCGAGGTATACAGCAAGCCGTACCAGCACTGGCTCACGGTAGATCCCGTGCGTGGCTTTTTAAAGGCTACAGGTCTGCGTAATATGGAGCCCCATGCATCGCAACGTCAAAACAAGCTGGTTTACGTCGTTGCTTTCGAGGAAGATGGATATGCTCGCGACGTGACAGCCCGGTACACGCGCCAATTGCATACCCGTGTCGCGCGAATGCGTCCTTCTGGACGACACACAGACTGGTGGGCCAGGGTTGTCAGGGCCCTTCATCGGCCCCAAAAACTTGACCGTGATGCTGTGGAAGACGTGGAATTGCAAGACCAGGCGCGTCGTGAGCCTATGCCTACCAGTGCAGGCGCTTTTAAAGATCACCCAGTGTACGTTCTTGAGCGCCATTTGCACCGCGACCAGGTGATTCATCCGCTGCATCGTGTGGGTACATTCCAGGGGCAGCCTGTATATCTGCGTGCTCATGTGGTTCAGCTTCGATCCGCTCGGCAATGGTACAATGTAGGCCGTGACGTCAAGCCGGGTGAAGAGCCGTTAAAATGGACGAAGCAACGATCTTACACGACCACGGGAAAGCGTCTGGAAGAGCAGGTGCGGGCAACGACGGGCGAGGATGCGATGGAAGGTTTGTTTGCCGAGTTCCAGACGCGCCTGTATACGCCGCCACCTGTCGTGGATGGCCATGTGCCTCGAAATGCGTTTGGTAATGTCGACTTGTTTGTTCCTACCATGTTGCCGGCAGGTGGCACACATGTGGCGCATCATTTAGCAGCACGAGCGGCCAAGCAACTGAATGTAAGTTTTGCGGATGCTGTTGTGGGCTTTGAATTTCGTCGCTTTCGCAGCTTGCCTAAACTCAATGGTATTGTCGTACCCACTGGCTCGGCGTCCTTGGTCTGGGACGCTATTCGGCAGCTGGAAGCTCATGAAGTCCAGAATGAGCGTGCCAAAGTACAGAAACGGGCATGGAAAAACTGGGACAAGCTTATCACGGCACTATTGGTGTCACGGCGTGTGCAAGATGAATACAAAAGTGTGCTTACTGTACCGGAGCCTCAGCCAGAGCAGGCACCGTCTTGCGTTCCGACTTGCGCAGCGCAGGACGTGCCTGGAGTGAAGCACTTGGATGCAACAGAGCATACTCGCGGCTGGATTCATCGACTTGGAATTCAGGATTGGTGAACAACTCTTTGAATCGGTCATCGTGCAAGAGTGATTCGCTGCCATCTCCGGCATTTTGTGCCAGCTTTTCGGCTAAAGGACGGTTCACTTGCACATGACGACCAGGCTTCGACACTTGATGCACACTGCGGACGCGGCTCTCGGCCTCGCGCTCCAACTTTGCTTGGATCGCTCGCTGCTTGGCTTCG
>OJLZ01000200.1_pt1 | contig 13809 bp, 10 predicted proteins | sample 1597091 | NCBI WGS metagenome assembly OJLZ01 (sample SAMEA3904684, study PRJEB24821) | metagenome | biome: Builtin; feature: hospital; material: surface | place: USA | collected 2013-06-06
TTGGGAGAGAGAATTGAAGGTGATATGGCTACTGCAGCGAAGGATCTCCTCCATCTCATCCGGACGATAGACCGGAGCATAAGTATGGGTCAGTGCTCCCATCTCCTCGTAGCCCAGTCGTGCCTCCGAGAGGGAGCTGGCAGTGGTGCCACTGATATACTCCCTAAATATCGGGAAGGTCTTCCAGAGAGCAAAGGCCTTAAAGGCCAGTATGATCTCCACGTCCGCCTCGACCGACACGCGCCGTATCAGCTCCAGATTGCGCCTCAGGAGCATCTCCTCCATCACATAGGAGGGAGAGGGTATGCTGTGATATCTTTCGTTCATTACTCAAAGGTACCAATTTCTTATGCTCATACCATTTCGTACTGCAGAGCACACGCATTAGGACCACGAGGCGGTGCCCTCAGACTAATATCGGTATTAGTGATTACTATAGTCGGTATTAGTCGTCACTAATACCGATAATAGATTAGTCTAATACCGGCATTAGAAACGAGCCATCGCTATCTATTGGTTTTCAGACTGGTGCGTAGAAGATGCTCTAAGATTATTACCATCGTCAAGCCAGAGCAAGAAAAAAGGGATGCATCCCGCTACAGGACACATCCCTTTGTAAGTCTTGATTAGTCTCTACGTATCAGAGAGAGAACATGGTCAAAAGGGTAACGAGGAGCGCCAGAATAGCGTAAAGCTCCGGGAAGACCGCCTCGACCATGGAGATGGCAAATACATTGTGACCATCAGCGGTGGCTGCAATACCGTGTGCGAGCACCTTGCCCTGCTTGATAGCGGAGAGGAGACCTACCGACCCGAGGAGCAGACCACAGAGGAGGATTGCTGTGGCTGAGAGCACAGACATATCGGCAGCGATATGCTGACTGGCGAAGTACCAGCCCACAAATCCATAGAGACCCTGGGAGGAGGGAAGCGCTGAGAGACCAATGTACTGACCCATCTTGGAGGGATCCTTGCGCATAGCCCCGATAGCGGTGATACCGCAGGAGGAGAGACCGTAACAGCTACCGATACCGGCGAGACCGACCATCAGTGCGATACCCAGGTAGGCCATTAGAAGTGTAGTAGACATAAATTGATTTACTTATTGAGTTTGTTATTGTTTTGTCAAGAATAATATATCACTTGGAGACCTTCTCCTCAATCGGAGAGTAAGGTGTGCCCCCGCCCTCGTACTCGGAGTTATTAAAGTACTCCACATAGGTCAGTCGAACCGGGTGGACAAGCGAGCTGATCATCGTTAGGCAGAAATTGAGTCCGTGACCAAAGGCGAGGATCAGCAGTCCAACAGGGATCGCTGCCCAGATGGGCATAGAGGCGGTGACGGTCTCAGTGAGTGTATTGAAGACCCCACCGAGGATACCGCCCGTCAGACCGATGGCGAAGAGGCGGATATAGGAGAGAGTATCTCCCAGAAGCCCCGACGCGGTATTGTAGGTGTCCCATAGTCCTTTGCCAAGATTGACAAAGACGTTCTTGCCCGGAGAATTGAGGAAGAAGACTGCGAATACACAGAGTCCCACAACGCCCCAGAGGGTGTACTCAAGCCACTGTGGTAGCTGAATGCTGAGGGCGGGCAATCCAACCACAAGTCCGATGAAGATCACCATAGTCGGCCAGGCGAAGCTGGCGAGCGAGGCGCGGGTGCCGCTCTGGTGTCTCACCTTGAAGGCAGCCACATACTTTGCAAACAAAATCTGGACGAGTCCAAGTGCCAGGGAGATCACCATCAGGTTATCCGACGAGAGGAAGAAGTCCTTGATGGAACTGAGGAAAGGAACTTCAACGAGCGAGATACCGAAGAAGGTACCGGCAAGGAATCCCATCACCACGCTGGCTCCACCGAGCCACTGGAAGAGCTCGAGGTACATCTTGGCACTCTCGCCCACCTTGCGCTTAAAGATCGTCGCAAGGATCAGCACCACCAGCCCGTATCCTGCATCCCCGGAGCACATGCCGAAGAAGAGCATGAAGAAGGGTGCGATGAAGGGTGTCGGGTCAAACTCCCAGTAATTAGGGAGCGAGAACATCTTTACGAGAGGCTCAAAGGCCCTGCCGAAGCGACTATTGGAGAGCTTGATGGGCACATCCTCCCCATGGACAATTTCCTCCTGGACGTAGGCGATCCCCTCCTCTGAGAGCGCTGCCTGCATGGCGGCATCCTGCTTGGCGGGGACATAGCCCTCCAGCACCATTAGTCGGTCGTCATAGAGGCGATCCGCCTGATAGTAGGCATTGTCCATCTGGTAGGTGTCGGCGAGGCGAGCCTCCTGCCGGTCAAGTATCTGATCGTGATGAGCGAGATAGAGCTTGGAGTCTGTCAGGAGCTTCAGGTCCTCCTCCACACTCTGTCTCTCAACCCTAAGCGAACTAATGGATCGGTCGGGTAGACGGACCTGCTCGGCAAACTCGAGCTCAGGCTCCGGCTCGTCCTCGGAGGTGATGGTGACGAAGTAGGTGGAGCGACCGGCAGTCTGGATAATCTGTGCGTGGTAGAGCTCCTCCCACTCCTTATTGTACCTCTGAGAGAGGACGGTCCAGAAGGTCATATGAACGCCCTTAGCCCTCAGCTTAGAGATCAGAGTCGGGTCGAAGTCGCCCCAGTAGGAGAGCTCATGCTCCTGGGACTTTAGGTCAGAGAGGATCCTCGACTTTTCCTTGATACGAGAGTCAAGGTCACTGATCTGGCTCCGATATGTGTCGTAGTCTGTCAGGGTATCCTGAGGGAAGTCGATGTGAGGGATATCCTCAGGGGTCTGATCCTTCTGTAAGGGATGCTGATCCATGAGGAAGCCGAGGCTCTTACGCAGATCGGCCAACTCGTCCTGTCGAGCCTTGACCTCTCTGATGCGGTCGAGCTCATTGGGGTCCTTATTCTGTCGGACATGGATCACGCCTAAGGAGCGCAATTTCTGTAGGAACGTCTCGTACTCCGGCTCAAAGACCAGGAACGAGTACTTATTCATCGTCTCTATCATACTATTGCTTCCATTTCTGATTCTGCCTCCATGGCGTTACGGCGCTTCTCCTTCTCCTCATCGAGATGAGCGCGCATGATCTTCTGAGACGCCTTAGAGAGCGATTCTTCGTCCTCGAGATAGCGCTTGATCTTCAGGATCGCCTCCTTTAGACCGGGGATCTGAACTTTCTCGAAGAGGTTGACCTTCTGCGTCGTCTTACGTCTGGCATGCTGCAGGATGTCCAGCTCCAGACGTCCGACCTCTGCCTGGATGCCCACTGTCGCGAGATCCTTGATCAGCTGGGTGCCCTCCATGTACCAGGAGGGGGTATTGAGGAGACTAAAGGGGCGCACCTCAAAGTCTACCTCTCCCAGCACAGGTACGGGAATACCGGCCACCTTGCGGGTCTCGAGATGGACGTCCTCCACTCGGACGAGAGAGGGATCAAACTCACTCCAGAGGGCGGTCATGGTGTCGAAGTTCTCGATACTCTGCTCTACCTGAGCCTCGAGATCCTCGACCTCCTTCTTGACCCGTCGCACCTCAAGTCGAAGCGCACTCTCCTTACTCTTGATCGTAGGGAGGATTCGCTCTCGGAGCTGGAGATCCTTCTTCTGCCTCTGGAGGGAGGTCTTGTTGTATTGAAACTTTACAGCCATACCTCAGTCATAACCGGGATTACTCTTCCTCCTCGGAGTGACCGACCATCTCTACATCCTGTGGCCAGTACTTGTCGACAAGAGACTGCTTTATCGCCACCTCGGCAGGTGTAAAGTGCCGAGCGAAAAGCCGCCATGCCGTATCGAGCATCTCTGTGGTATTGATATTGACGTCGATGGCAAGGAGGTCATTGGCATACTCCTTGGCGAAGTCGAGCGTCCGCTCGTCATAGTCGGTGAGGTCAAATCCGTTCTCCAGCTTGGTTTGTGCATTGGAGGCATCGGCGAAGAGACGGACCCCGGCATTCATCACCTGTGGGTGATCCTCGCGAGTCTTCTTCCCGATCACCTGCTGCTTCAGTCGAGACAGGGAGCGGAATGGATCAACGATAACCTTGCCAATAGTGCTGTCGGTGCGGAGATAGAGCTGTCCCTCGGTAATGTATCCGGTGTTATCCGGAACTGCGTGGGTGATGTCTCCACCCGAGAGCGTCGTCACGGCGATGATAGTGATGGAGCCGCCGGAGGGGAACTGGGCAGCCTTCTCATAGACCTTCGCAAGGTCGGAGTAGAGGGAGCCGGGCATAGAGTCCTTAGAGGGGATCTGGTCCATCTTATTGGAGACAATGGCCAGCGCATCAGCGTAGTTGGTCATATCCGTTAGGAGGACAAGCACCTTCTCATTCTTCTCCACAGCGAAGTACTCCGCTGCTGTGAGAGCCATATGAGGGATCAGTACCCGCTCGATGGACGAGTCCTCAGTGGTATTGATAAAGGAGACAATACGATCGAGTGCGCCTGCCTCTGCAAAGGTATTGCGGAAGTAGAGGTAGTCGTCGTTCGTCAGTCCCATACCGCCAAGGATGATCTTGTCGGACTCAGCGCGCATCGCCACGGTTGCCATCACCTCATTGTAGGGCTGATCCGGGTCAGCAAAGAAGGGGATCTTCTGTCCCGTCACGAGGGTGTTATTGAGGTCGATACCTGAGATACCGGTCGTAATGAGCTCTGAGGGCTGCTCACGACGGACCGGATTCACGGACGGTCCTCCGATCTCTACCTCCTCTCCCTCAACGATCGGACCGTCATCGATAGGCTCTCCGTAGGCATTCATGAAGCGCCCGGTAAGAGAGTCGCCCACCTTTAGGGCGGGAGCTTTCCCGAGGAAAGTCACCTCGGCATTAGTCGGGATGCCTTCCGTGCCGGAGAAGACCTGCAGCGTCACCACATCGTCCTCGAGTCGAACGACCTGAGCCACACGACCATCGATGAGAGCAAGCTCATCGTTACCCACACCGGTAGCACGCAGAGAGCAGGTTGCCTTGGTGATGTCGGAGATGTGGGTGTATATCTTTTGGAATGCTTTCTTAGTCATAATCAGTCTACCCTTAGGCGTTAGCCGTTTCCTGTACAGCGCGGGACTTGTCCGCCAGACGTGTCTCCACCATCTTCTTAGCTCGCTCGCGGTACTTATTGTAGTCCTCGCTACGGAACTCGGAGTAATTCATCTGCCTCAGCTCGTTAATCAGCTCCTTGAAAAAGACGGAGACCTCATTGAAGTCCTCAAATGCAAGGTCACTCTCACAGATGTCTATCACAAGAGCCAGCATCTCCTGCTGACGCTCCAGAGGACACATAGCATCGATGGCATCAAAGGCATCCTGCTGTAGGATGACGAAGTCGATCAGCTCTGACTTCCAGAATGTGACGTGGTAGTCCACAGGCACACCGTCATCACCGAGGATGTTGATCTGCTCGGCGATCTCGAGTCCCTGACGCATACGTTGCTTGATCTGGCCAACCATCTCCAGCCAGTCAGGAGACGCAGCCTCAGCAACATACTTCTGAAACTCCGGGTACTCCAGATACTTCGAGTAAGAGTCGATAGGATTGACTGCCGGGTAGCGCTTCTTGTCTGCGCGATCCTGCTGGAGGGCGTAGAAGCAGCGTGCCACCTTTTGGGTGTTCTCCGTCACCGGCTCCTTAAGGTTACCACCGGCAGGAGAAACAGTACCGATGAAGGTGATCGATCCGGTCTTGCCATTCTTCAAATGGACATAGCCGGCACGTGCATAGAAGGCAGAAATAGTAGCCGAGAGGTCCATTGGGAAGGCATCGGGTCCAGGCAGCTCCTCCATACGATTGGACATCTCACGGAGTGCCTGAGCCCAGCGAGAAGTGGAGTCGGCCATCAGCAGCACCTTCAGACCCATCGTTCGGTAGTACTCGGCGATCGTCATAGCGGTGTAGACTGAGGCCTCACGAGCCGACACCGGCATATTGGAGGTATTGGCGATGATGATCGTGCGCTCCATCAGCTTGCGACCTGTATGAGGATCCTCGAGCTCGGGGAATTCCTTAAAGATCTCTACCACCTCATTAGCTCGCTCACCGCACGCAGCCATGATCACGATATCCGCCTCAGCCTGCTCCGAAATAGCATGCTGGAGGACCGTCTTACCGGTACCGAAGGCACCCGGAATAAACCCGGTACCACCCTCTACCATAGGATTGGAGATATCGATGCAGCGGATCCCGGTCTCAAGTAGCTTAAAGGGTCTCGGCTTATCCACGTAGCAGGGGACAGCCTGACGGACAGGCCACTTCTGAGTCATAGTGATGGAATGATCCACCCCACTCTCGTCCGTCAGCACAGCCATCTCGTCGTCCACAGTGTACTGTCCCTTAGGAGTGAGTTTCTTGACCGTATATATACCCTTAAATGTAAAGGGAACCATAATCCTATGGGGCTGGTGATTCTCCTCCACGAGACCAATCCAGGATCCGGCCTCGACAGTGTCGCCTACCTTAGCAGTCGGCTCGTAGTCCCACTTCTTATCCCGATCAAGCGGATCGGTATACTCTCCACGCTTGAGGAAGAGTCCGGTCATCTTATCCAGATCATTCTGGAGACCATCAAAGTTCTTAGAGAGCAGTCCCGGACCGAGGGTCACCTCGAGCATATGTTGCTCAAATCGGACCTGATCACCGATCTTCAGCCCACGAGTACTCTCATAGACCTGCACATCCACCAGGATCCCCTCGATCTTGATGACCTCAGACATCAGCTCCGAGCCATCATCGAGGATGACGAAGCAGATCTCATTCTGTGCGACCGGACCATCTACCTCTACAGTCACCAGGTTGGAGACCAACCCTACCACCTTACCTGTAGTTTTCATCTATATATCGTTTTTTATTATTGTCTATCCCAAAGCTTAGAGACGGTTATGTTTCTTGGCCTCTGCCCGAAATTTCTCCAGGTCAGACCGACTCTCGTGATTGAGCTGATCCATAATCTCCCTGAAGCGACTCTTGCCCATCTCTGCGTCGAGCGAGCTCCAGCGGCTCAGCATCTGCAGCTTGAGCAGATAGGCGAGCATAGTATCTATGGAGAATGTGTCAGCAAAGGTGAGACTGTCTAAGTAATCCCACTTGAGCTGATCTATCCGATGCTCCCTCACAGAGAGATCCTGCTCCTCTGATATCTGCAGCACTTGCTGCACCACCTCTCCCTCCTCGAGGAAAGTGATATCGTGCCAGTTGCCACTCCTCAGGAGACGCACCAGGTCACTATCCCCGACGATCAGCCTACGAGCGTCGAGGTCGTGACGCTTGATAGTGATGGCTGCCAGCACAAGGCGAATGGATCGATCGAAGCGAACCCAGGTGCGGACAAACTTATCCCCCCGCTCCATAACGTAGCGGAAGTAATAATTATCTAAGATATCCTCATAGAAGTGCTCTGCCGGGCGGTCGATCTCCTGATCGTGGCGATACTCATACATAAAGTCCACCAGGTAGGAGGGATAGGTCTTCGGATCGAAGTGAAGCTCCTCGCCTACCATCTCAGAAGTAACCATACCTCTCTCCGCGGCGGTGACCAGTCTGCGCAGTTCATCCGGTCCCACCACGTATGGAGTCTGTGGGTCGGGGATCGGTCGGTCGTAGAGCAGTGCTACCAGTGCCCTATTGTCCTCACTGAGGAGCAGAAGATCCAGGAGCTGGTTGTCTCGGCGGCTAAGCTGCCCGCGCAGAGTCTCCACATACTCCCAGGGAGTAAGCGGAGGATTTTTCCCTATCTCCGGTCTCAGTGTCGGCAGACCTGCTCCTAAGGCATAATACTCAGCCATAGAGGATCACTCCTTGTCAGGTGCCGTAAAGAGAGCCTCCCGAAGCTGAGGACGCATAAAGTCCTTGAAGTACTCCGTCAGAGCCCTTATCGGCGGGGGCGATGGCAAAAGAGGCTGCCCTACCCTGGACACTCTTGATCTCAAGTCCCTTCTCAAGGATCCCGGCGGCATGGTTCATAAAGTACTTACGGAGAGCCTCACCATCCTCAGTAGATACGGTGACGCTATTGCTTCCCTCGTCGAAAAGCTTCTGACATAGTCTCAGCACTACATCGTAGAGTCTCTCAGGATCGGCAAATGCCTGGTCAATCCCCTTGCTGACGGCACGGTCATTGATCATATCACCGATCTCCGTCCTCAGCGCATCAGCTGCACGATCAGCCGAGAGCTGAAGCTCCCTAAGGGAGCGCTCACGGAGGCCGGCCACCTCGCTCTTTGCTCGGGATAAAATCTCCTTAGCCTTGGCCTCTGCCTCAGCAAGGATCTTATCTCTCTTCTCCTCTGCCGCTGCTACGATCTCCTCTGCGCGAGAGTCAGCCTTGGCGATGCCATCCTTATAGATCTTACTCGCCAGCTCTTGTACTTTGTCGTCCATACAAACTCACTCGATATAGTTGCTTAACTGATTTTCGTACTCTACGTGGACAACTCCACGCATAATGTTAGCAAACTTACAAATATTTCCCATTAAGAGAAGCCTAATCCCAATACAAAAGCTCAATTATCCAAGATATTATCCCGGCCGGGCTAAGAAAAATGAGAGACAACGGTAACTTACCGCTGTCTCTCTATACTTTACACCTCCTCAGTGCTATATTATATTCTACATGGTCTACTCACCTCGTGTGATAGGCAAGTATCACTCCATCATCTCTCTACGCATATTCTCCACGTAGCGAGCCTTCTCCATCTTACGACGGCGAACGTCGGATGGCTTGCGGAAGTTGCGATTCTCGCGCAGACGGCGCATGGTGCCTGTGCGGTCAAACTTCCTCTTGAATCTCTTCAGGGCGCGCTCAATATTCTCGCCCTGGCTTACTGGTACAATGATCATATAGATATATTTCAATGTCCACGGGGATCCATACGTCCCCGTTTCGCCTGCAAAGGTAACCTATTTAATCGGGTTTCCCAATACTATTCCCCTGATTTGACACACTCTGCCATCGGGAGTCACAAAGAGGCTCCAAACTAATATCGGTATTAGAGAAATCTATTACTGGTAATAGCGAACACTAATACCGACATTAGTCGCAACTAATACCGGTAATAGAATCGACGCAGATGGACAGGATCTCTCTCCGATCAGAAACCTCCTTACTCTTTACTACAGAATGTTTGTCCTCCGAGTAAAGTCGATGATCTCCGGTATGTAGCCAAAGGCGAGACCCGTGACGGAGTCGGCACATCCGTAGTAGACGGCTATCCGTCCGCTATCCGGATCATGAAGAGCGGCACAGGGGAAGCAGACGTTGGGCACATCCCCAGCACACTCATAAAGCTCCTGCGGAGAGATGAGGTACGCCCCACTGCGAGCAGTCACTATCCAGGGCTTATCTCTATCGAGGAGAGCTGAGCCGAAGGCGTAGACATACCCATTGGCACTCCGGAGCACTCCGTGGTAGATGAGCAGCCAGCCCTCCGAGGTCTCGATGGGGATGGGTCCTGCACCGATCTTGAGACACTGCCAGGCACTTACCTCGAAGTCCGCCGGTGCCATCACGTGTCGGTGGTGTCCCCAGAACTCGAGATCCGGCGACTCGCTGTAAAATATGTCTCCAAAGGCAGTATGACCGTTGTCACTCGGACGACTCAGCATAGCGTAGTGACCATTGATCTTACGAGGGAAGAAGACGCCATTACGATTGAACGGCAGAAATGCATTCTCCAGCTGGTGGAAAGTCTCGAAGTCCTCCGTCCACGCCACTCCGATGGTGGGTCCATGGTAGCCATTGCACCACGAGACATAGTAGCGACCATCGATCTCTGTCACTCGAGGGTCGTAGCCATAGACCCACTCCCCCACCTCGGGGATGTCGCACCGGAAGTCGATCTTATCCGGAGAGATGTCCCAGGAGAGCCCATCTCGGCTAAACCCCACGTGGAGACGCATCCTCCGATTGGTGTCGTCGCACCGGAAGACACCGGCAAACCCATCCTTAAACGGGACGACGGCACTATTGAATATACTGTTGCTTGTCGGGGTCTCGTGCCGACCAATTATGGGATTCTTACTGTATCTCCAGAGCGGGGCATTGCATCCCTGAGGACGATCCTCCCACGGCATATTGGGGAGAGGTCTCCCGGCGATTTTGATTGATTCCATATTCATTTAGTTAGTAAGTTTGTTTCCATTCCCATCGTAGGAGAAAGGTACCACTTTTGCACATATCAGCCCCGGGATCGACACAAGTACAGCGATAAGGAAGAAGGTGCTATACCCCACCGCATCGCTGATCGCACCACTGACCAGTCCGGGAATCATATAGCTAAGGTTCATCAGGCTATTAGCGATGGCATAGTGCGCCATGCGATGCGGTCCGGGTGCCACCTGCTGCATCATGAAGAGCGTCAGTCCGACGAATCCGAAGCCGTAGCCAAACTGCTCCACCACGATCCCAACCGCCGGCCACACCAGACTGGTGGGGCGGAAGAATGCGAGGAGGAAAAAGATGATGAAGGGGAGATTGAAAATCAAGGCGAGGGTGAAGAGGACCTTCCGAAGTCCATAGTGGCCAATGTAGTAGCCGGCCAGGATGCTTCCTCCAATGAAGGCTATCGTCCCGAAAGTCCCATAGATGAGACCAAAGTCCGAATTTGTCATACCCAGTCCGCCGAGCTCGGTGCTGGCTTTAAGGAAGAGAGGCGCTACTTTAATGGCTAGACCTTCTGTAAAGCGATAGAGAAAAATGAATAGTAGGTAAAACCAGATGTGCTTTTTCTCAAAGAAACTGACAAAGATCTCCCACACCCCCTGTAGAGTCTCTCTGGCAGATCGCTTCTCATCCACTACAGGAGTCTGACTGTGGGGTAGCACCGCCATATGCCACAGGCCAAGCAGGAGCATCAGTGCACCCGCCACCACTATCATACTCTGCCAGGAGCGGACAAGACCGATGGAACTCGTGAGGTAGCCCACGAGGTAGACCAGTCCCCCTTTGGCCAGCACCTTAGCAATGTTGTAGAAGGCACCCTGCCATCCGACAAACTTACTCTGAAGTGTCGGGGTGAGTGCCTCCATGTAGATCCCGTCCCCGGCTATATCGTGCACCGATCCTGACAGAGCCATCACTGCCATTAGGAGGAGCAGGAGGGGGAAGGAATCCTCTAAGCCAAGTGACGCGGCAATCAGACCCAGCATCAGCGCCGAAATGATCTCGGAGATGAATACGTACTGCCGCTTGCTCCCGAAGAGCTCCATCACCGGACTGAAGAAGGGCTTCAGGCTCCATGGCAGGATCAGGAGGGAGGCCCAGAAGGTGATCTCCTTGTCGGGAATGCCCATGTCCTTGAAGAGCAGCAGCGAGACATCCGAGAGCATCACCATAGGGAGTCCCATGGCGAAGTAGACTGTGGAGACCCAGGAGATAGGATTGAGATTGGTGGCGTTACTCTTCATATCTTATCGCAGCGTGGAGACGGGCATACGTGAGGCGTCCAGTCGCAGGAGTACAAAGAGGAGGAGAGTAAAGCTCAGCAGAGACGATCCACCGTAGCTGATGTAGGGGAGAGGAATACCGATCACCGGGACGAGACCGATCACCATACCTACATTCACCAAGAGGTGGAAGAAGAGTATCGAGGCAACTGAATAGCCGTAAACTCTGGCAAAGGTGTCCGGCTGACGCTCTGCAATGTAGATAAGGCGGCAGATCAGAGCAAGGAAGAGCAGTAAGACGACTAAGCAACCAATGAAACCTTCCTCCTCTCCAATGGTACAGAAGATAAAGTCCGTAGTCTGCTCAGGGACATAGGAGAGCTTGGTCTGTGTCCCCTGCAGGAAGCCCTTGCCGGTAAGACCACCGGAACCGATCGCGATGAGGCTCTGGTGAACGTTGTACCCCGCCCCGGCCGGATCATCCTTTAGCCCCAGAGAGACAAGGATTCGGGTCTGCTGATGAGGCTGGAGGATATTGTCAAAGAAGTAGCCCACACCTGCATACATCACGATGCTGACCACCACAAAGGCGATCAGGAGACCGATATGTCTCCCGCGATGATTGTACACCTGCAGTACCACCCAGGCAAGGAGGAACAGTAGAGACAGGACGGCGAAGATGGAGAAGTCCACAGGGGCCCAAATAGAGATAATGGCGGCTGCGAGCATCAGCCCGGGAGCAATCACCAGACCGGGCAGCCAGGCTCGTCTCAGATCACAGTATGCCTGGGCTGATAGTACCACGGCAGTATAGATCATCAGCATCACGATGAGCCGTCCGGCAGGCGTGACTCCCCACATCACTTCGGAAAACCGCAGCTCGAGGATAAAAAGGAGAGCACAGAAGACGCCGAAGAGGGGTACTGCGCTGCTGAGACCCTCCCGATAAAGGATGATGATGAATGAAGCGTAGACGAGTGCGGAGCCGGTCTCTGACTGCATGATGATGACCAGCATCGGTGCAATGATAATCGCACAAGCCACAGCCAAGTCCCTCGTCCGCTCCAGGCTGAAGTTGTACTTCGACATCCACCATGCCAGCATTAGGGCAGTGGTGAGCTTGGAGAACTCTGCCGGCTGCAGTCTCACCGACTCGGTAATCACTATCCACGAACGGGATCCCTTGATGTCCGGTGCGATAAAGATCGTCAGGATCAGCAGACCGATCATCATGAAGTAGAGGACCGGAGCGGACTGCTTTAGGAAAAAGGTGTCGATGAGAAGTATCGCGATGGCGGCAGATAGGGAGATTCCGATCCAGACCAATTGAGAGAGTGCTCTTCCCTCGATGCTGAAGGAAGTGTCAGTAATCGTATAGGTCCCATCGGCAGCGTATATAGCCAGCCAGCCGATCGCTACCAGTATCAGGTAGAGAAGGATTGTCAACCAATCCGCTCGGTGTCGCAGCCCCATGGTGCCTCCGGATGAGTATCTTGCGGACATATCGCTATGGGATTACAGTGGATAGCATCGCCTTCTCGTAACTGGTAGATGATGGAGTGATAGAGTCACCATGGAGATAGTAGTCCAGCATGAGACGACCGATCGGGACGGCGTAGGTGGCACCGAAGCCCCCATTCTCCACCATGACGGCAATGGAGACCTTGGGCGACTCCATAGGTCCAAATCCGAGGAAGAGAGAGTGATCCTTTCCATGAGGATTCTCAGCTGTCCCTGTCTTGCCACAGATAGCATAATCGGAGAGGTTTGCCTTGCGACAAGTTCCCCCTGTCACCGCCATTCGCATGCCCTCAGCAATCACTTGGAAATACTCAGATCGGATCCCTGTCTCCATACGTTCGACGTAGAGAGAGTCCTGCGGCATACCATTGATCTCCTTCACCAAGTGTGGGGTATAGTAATGCCCTCTATTGGCAAGGATAGCTCCGAAGTTGGCAATCTGCATGGGTGTAGCGAGGATCTCGCCCTGTCCGATCGAGATGGAGACTATAGAGCTGGAGGTCCAGCGACCATTGTGGATCTTGTCATAGACCTCAGAGTTTGGGATATAGCCACGGCTTTCTCCGGGGAGATCGACTCCGGTCTTGTGTCCAAAGCCCATCTTGACAATATAGTCTCTCCAGTGATCAAAAGCTTCTTCCACGGTTGCATAGCGCGACCGGTCGTCGAGGAATGCGCGCAAGCCCCAGCAGAAATAGGCGTTACATGAGGTGGCGATAGCGTGTCTGAGATCCAGCGGCGAGCCGTGCCCGTGGCAGCGAGGACGTCCTCTCAAGAGCGGGTATCCACGATAGCAAGAGTACATCGTCCCCGGAGTGATACACCCCTCCTGTAGATAAGCTGCCGCTTGTACTGTCTTGAATGTAGAACCCGGAGGATAAGCCGCCTGCGTCGCACGATTGTATAGTGGCTTACTTGGG
>OJLZ01000209.1_pt1 | contig 13661 bp, 8 predicted proteins | sample 1597091 | NCBI WGS metagenome assembly OJLZ01 (sample SAMEA3904684, study PRJEB24821) | metagenome | biome: Builtin; feature: hospital; material: surface | place: USA | collected 2013-06-06
CACCAAGAAGATCGGCAACCTCGGCCAACCCACCAGCTTTATTCACACCCGGCGCCGCAATTTCCAGTAATCCGCCCGAAAATGAGTAGGTCACATGCCCCTTATCGACGGGAATCATCGGTGCGACGAGCTGGTAGAGCTCTTCGCTAGTGACCTCAGGCGAGCGGAGCAGCAGTTTGACGGCCGGCTCAACCATGAGCTCCTCGGTACTCACCAGCGAAAATCCCTGGCTCTCCCACACGTGGTCAAAGTTAGGCTCAATGAGGAACTGATCCTTTTCGGAATACAGATCAGTTCCGACGCGCTCCACCCCGAATCCAACATGAATCCCCCGCGGATCCGCCGCGACGCCGTCCATCACCCGTCGCACCATATCAGCGACGTGCTCCGGGGGAATCTCATGGGCAGTGAGAACCTCTTCCCGCGCGGAATCGAAAATCACGGATCCGTTCGTACACACGCAGAGGGGGCGAAGAGGCAGCTGCCTGATGACGGGGAGCGTCCACCGTGCGGGGCGTCCTGTGGCCAAGACAAGCGACGTCCCAGCTCGAACCATACGGCGAATTGCCGACGTCAACCGCGGGGTGACGCGTTCGGCGCTCGTGACAAAAGTCCCATCGATGTCAGAGGCGACGAGCAGGGGCGCAGGGGCACGGCCGGCGAGGTCAACAGCGTCGGGAAGCCCCGCACGGGGGTCGCCCATCCGTTGCGGTCCGCTGGCGTCGATATCCACGATGGGGTTTATTTCTCTGCGGTGAGGCTCGATGAATCTGCTTCGTCTGCAGTATCCGCGTCCTGGTCCTCTAAGCGTTTCACAACATATTTGAGAACCTCGGCGACTCCGTCGTCCTCCACTGAGGAAGTCACCCAGGACGCATCGCGAATAAGATCCCGATCGGCGTTCCCCATGGTGATACCCGCGCCAACATAGGAGAGTAATTCGGTGTCGTTGGGCATATCACCGAAGGCAATAACGTGGGATGGATCGATTCCTTTGTTGTGGAAATACCATTCGGCACCGGTCGATTTATTCACGCCGATGGGGCCTAGTTCTATAGATCCATACGGGTTGGAATATGTGAGCGTACTTCTTTCCCGAACACTATCATCGAGTGCATCAGCGATATCTTCACTCGGCATATCCGCTTTAACAACAATTTTAACGGCGGTGTTATCGACTGTGCGCACGATTATCTCAGCATCGGGAATGTCTTCCTCAATTTGATGTGTGAGAATATCCGCTCCGCCTTCGAAAAAGCCTTCCACGTGGAGTACGCGTTTATTCTTCGTGTCATAAACCACGGCACCATTAGCGCAGATAACAACAGGAGAGATCGGGAGTTGTTCGGCAACGGGGTCAACTTCTTCAATGGCCCGACCGGTAGCCAGGAGAACCTCGACACCATGGGCGTTGAGCTGGTCAAATGCGTCGCGTGTAGCGTCGCTGATCTTATTCTCGTGAAGAATCGTTCCGTCTATATCGGAACAGACAGCAGCCACATCTGAAGGTAATTTCGATTTAATGCGTGCTGGAATTTTGTCACGAATCTGTTTCGTTTGCCCGATAAGCGACGTTAATGTCTTATCTAATGACATCCATTCAACATCACGCGTCGCGTCCGTCATTGACGAGGTGGCAGCCTGCACTGATTGAAGCAATTCTCGTGAGGAACGGTAGAAAGAATCTCGCGCTTCGATAATCTTCGAGGCTCCCTCGTGATTATTCTTTGAGGTCTCCTCATAAAGGGAATCGAAACTCGTCTGCAGAGACTCGACGATCTTTTCAGCACCATCGTCGCGCTTATCTTTTTCCTTCTTCTTCGAGGCTTTCTCAGCCTTCGCCTTCTCAGCTTTCTCTGCTTTCTCCGCCTTTTCTGCCTCTTTCTCGGCGGTCTTCGCTTCCTTTATTTCCTCTTTGCGTTTATTTTTTTCGAGCTTATCCGCACGTTTACGCAGCTTCGTTTCCTCATCGGCTTGCCACGGCATTTTCTCATTCAATGCCGCTGCGGATTCGGTCACGGAGTCACGGGCGCTCACCGAGGCAGACTTCACCGCATCGGAACTCTTCGCCCACGCGTCGGAGCTCATGCTCACACTCTTATTAACGATGTCGCGGGTTGTCGTCGTCACGACATGCGTCAAATTATTCAAATCGTCCCGCAGCTTGCGGATGCGGTGCCGCTCCTCCGCGACAGCATTGTCCTCACGCTGGGCAACTTCGAACGGTGGTGCAGCTCCGCCGTACCGGGCCGGAATCCAGTATTCGTCCCCCTTAATTGGCCCGTTGTCCTGCAGGTACATCTCCCACAGCCTGTCCAGGTCATTGACCATGACATCGCGGAGACGATCGGTCTCTGTCGCCGCGTCACCATCAGGATGGATAGGTGAGAGAACGTTGATATAAATCGGGGTCCGCGTGCGACCCAACCGCTTCGGGTGCCCCTTGGTCCACACACGTTGAGAACCAACGATGGTGACGGGGATCAAAGGCACCCCGGCTTCCTGGGCCATCCGCACAGCACCTTTGCGGAAGTCTTTGATCTCAAAGCTGCGGGAAATGGTCGATTCTGGGAACACCCCGACCAAGCGGCCCGATCGGAGATAATCCACAGCCTGGCGGTATGACTCGCTCCCGTCGATCCGGTCCACGGGGATGTGTTTCATCCCACGCATGATCGGCCCCGCAATGGGGTGATCGAATACTTCGGATTTGGCCATGTAGTGCACATATCGGCGGCAGCTTCGGAAGGGAATTCCCACGTAGGCAAAGTCAAGGTAACCGGTGTGGTTCATCACCACAACGGCACCTCCTTTGGCCGGTACATTCTCGGTTCCTGTCACTCGAAAACGGAGGCCTTCCAGAGTGAATAGGGTCCGAGCGAGGCCAATAATGCCGAAGTAAAACGGATCTGCCATAGGGCTCATCTTAACGGTGAGCTTATGGACACAGGAATTCACCAGCTTTTTGATGTTCACCACACGACGAATGCGTCATCTGTGGGCACTGCGGAGAAGCTTACTTAGCGCCGAAACCCATCGAACAGCCCCGATTCCTACCCCCGTAATGGGTTAATTTTAAGATTAATTTACCGCTCAATTCCGGACATTAACGGGCATAACTAACGAAAATAATGCGTCAAACAGACATAAATAAACCTTTATCAGCCATAGCTCCAGCACCCGACGAGACCGCCGGTAGTTCACACAGCCAAACTACTACCTACGCGACCGTAGGTAGAAGCTCACGCAGGTCCGCACCAGATGATAGCGTCGACACCGTAAATAATGTGACCTTCACATCTCATGGAGTGAGTACGAGAGCTACGTAACACAACGACGGTGAAAACCCCCTCCTGATCCAGACCCCTGGCACCAACAAGGAGGACGAATCACCTCTACACAGTGCTACTGTCAGCTCTTTCACACGTGCTCAGCTTGAAGGAGGAACCTAGCAACTATGGCGATCTCAGCCACTAGCACTTCACTGAACAAAGAACAGCGCGAACAAGCGTGGGAAGATTTCGGTAAAGAGCACTACGACATGGTCATCATCGGCGGAGGATCCGTCGGGGCCGGTACTGCACTAGACGCTGCAACTCGTGGTTTGAAAGTTGCCGTCCTGGAAACCCGTGACTTCGCTGGAGGTACCTCCTCACGCTCGTCCAAGATGTTCCACGGCGGACTCCGTTACCTCGCCATGCTGGACTTCCGGCTTGTTGCCGAGGGGCTTCGCGAGCGCGAGCTCAGCATGTCCGGCCTGGCCCCGCACCTGGTCAAGCCACTGAAATTCATCTTCCCGCTGGAGCACCGCATCTGGCAGCGTCCGTTCATGGCGTCGGGCTTCATGTTGTACGACCTCATGGGCGGCGCAAAGTCCGTGCCAATGCAGAAGCACTACACCCGCAAGGGCATGCTCAAGCTCTCCCCCGGGTTGAAGGAAGACGCACTCGTCGGCGGTGTTCGTTACTTCGACACCCTCGTTGACGACGCCCGCCACACCATGACCGTCCTGCGTACTGCGGCAGAGTTCGGCGCGACGATCCGCCCCTCCACGCAGGTCGTCGATTTCGAGAAGGACAGGGACCGAATCACCGGCGCGAAGATCGTCGACACTGATTCTGGCCGTACAACCACCATTCACGGATCGGTATTTGTCAACGCCACCGGTATTTGGAATGACGAGATCGAAAAGCTCGCCAGCGTCGAGGGCAAATTCCACGTCCACACCTCCAAGGGCGTTCACATCGTCGTTCCGAAGTCGGTTTTGCCTGGCGACGTTGCCCTCACGTTCGTGACCGAAAAGTCCGTTCTCTTCGTCATCCCGTGGGGTGAGTACTGGATCATCGGCACCACCGACACCGACTGGACCATGAACCTGGCCAACCCCGCACCGACGCGGGCCGATATCGACTACATCTTGGAGCACATTAACGCCAAGGTGAAGCGCCAGATCACGTACGACGACATCGTCGGCGTGTACGCGGGACTCCGCCCGCTGGTTGCCGGTTCCTCAGACTCGACGACGAACCTGTCGCGTAACCACGCCGTCGCCCGCGTTGCTCCTGGTCTTGTGTCTGTGGCTGGCGGTAAGTACACGACCTACCGCGTGATTGGTGCAGATACGGTCGACGCTGCCAAGGAAGACATTCCCTTCGATGTTCCGGATTCGGTCACGACGGATGTTCCGCTTCTCGGTGCCGACGGCTACCACGCACTGGCCAACCAGATCCCGCAGCTCGCCAAGCGGCTGGGGATCTCCGAAAAGACCGTGGAGCACCTGCTCAACCGCTATGGTTCGCTCATCTACGAAGTCCTGGCACCTGCCGACAAGGACAAGTCCCTGCTTGAGCCGATCCCGGGCGCACCGGCCTACTTGATGGCTGAAGCGCTGTATGCAGCTACCCACGAGGGTGCGGCTCACCTGGAGGACATCCTTCACCGCCGTATGCGCCTTGCGATGGAATATGACCACCGTGGCGTCGAATGTGCGGAAGCCGTCTCCAAGCTGGTTGCGGACACGATGGGCTGGGATGAAAAGGCCCGCAAGGAAGAGATCAAGGTCTTCACGGATCGTGTCGAGGCTCAGAAGAAGGCTGAAAAAGAGCTAACCGACGAGTCCGCTAACAAGATCGAGGCGAATGTCGAAGATACTCGCCCAGACGTCGATACTTCTCAGGACAGGTGAGATGGAAACGCTAACAGGCCACCAAGCCATGGGGTGGGAATTCTTCGGCACGATGATGCTGATGCTGTTTGGTAACGGTGTGTGTGCCGCGGTCAATCTCCGGACGTCCACGGCTCGCAACACCAACTGGCTGACCATTGCTTTTGGCTGGGGTCTTGCAGTGTTTATCGGCGCGAGTATCGCTGACAAAACCGGTGGCCACCTGAACCCGGCCGTCACCTTGTCCCTTGCTATCGACGACAAACTCGAGTGGTCACTCGTTCCCTGGTATTTCGGCGGACAGATGCTCGGCGCGATGGCTGGTGCGTTCCTAGCGTGGGCGGCATTCAAGCAATTGTTTGATGCCAACAACCTGGATGAGAACGGCAATGACGTCAAGGGAAACGCCACGACGCAAGGAATTTTCTTCACCGTCCCCGCTCATCCCAACAACTTTTGGAATGCATTAACCGAGTTCATCACCACGTACTCATTGTTGGTCTTCATTCTCCTCGGGCCGTCCGGTGGAGACTTGGGACCCCTCAAGTACTTCGGCGTTGCGTTCATTATCGTCGCTATCGGTTTGTCCCTCGGTACACCCACCGGGTACGCGATTAACCCCGTGCGTGACCTTGGGCCGCGCGTGATGTACGCCTTCGTACTGCCCATTAAGGACAAAGGCGCAGCACAGTGGGCATACGCTTGGGTTCCGATCGTCGGACCGATGCTCGGTGCTGTCGCCGCCGGCCTCACCGCCGTAGCCCTCGGATAAATCATGAATACAGTGCGCTCCGCCCGACCCCTCAGTGTCGCCCGGGGCGCGCTTGTATATACGCGAAGGAACAGCACTCCCCTCGACAGCCCCACGACCTCGACTCACACAAGCACGACAACGCAGTAACTATCCAACACACTTTTGGACCACACACTATTGGAGATCCCATGCCAGAGAAATATGTAGCAGCCATCGACCAGGGAACCACCTCCACCCGGTGCATTCTCTTCCGCCACGACGGGTCTATTGCCACCGTCGCCCAGTTCGAGCACAAGCAAATCTTCCCCAAGAAGGGCTGGGTTGAGCACGACGCCAACGAAATTTGGGACAACACCCGACGCGCAGTCGGTGAAGCCATGGCGGAACTGGACATTTCCGTCAACGACGTCGTTTCTGTCGGCATCACTAACCAGCGTGAGACGACGGTGGTCTGGGACAAGAACACCGGCGAGCCCATCTACAACGCGATCGTGTGGCAGGACACCCGCACTAACGACATCGCACAGCGCCTTGCTGGCGACGAAGGCCCGGACCGTTGGCGCAAGACGACGGGTGTTCGCCTGAACTCGTACCCCGCCGGCCCCAAGATCATGTGGATTTTGGAAAACGTGGAAGGTGCCCGCGAGAAGGCAGAAAAGGGCGACCTCCTCTTCGGCACAATCGACACCTGGCTCTTGTGGAACCTCACCGGTGGTGTCGACGGCGACAACGGCAACCCTGCCTTGCACATCACCGACGTGACCAACGCTTCCCGCACATCCCTCATGGACCTCAAGACGCTGCAGTGGGATGAGGATTTGTGCAAGGCGATGGACATTCCGCAGTCCATGCTTCCGGAGATTCGCCCGTCGATCGGTGATTTCCGTACGGTGCGTGCTCGCGGTTCGCTGGCGGGCGTCCCGATCCGTGGTGTGCTCGGTGACCAGCAGGCCGCTATGTTCGGCCAGTGCTGCTTCGGCAACGGCGACGCGAAGAACACCTACGGAACCGGTTTGTTCATGTTGCTCAACACCGGCGCAAAGCCGAAGTGGAGCGACAACGGTCTGATTACCACTGTGTGCTACCAGATCGAGAACCAAAAGCCGGTCTACGCACTCGAAGGATCGGTCGCCATGGGTGGCTCCTTGGTGCAGTGGCTTCGCGACAACCTCCAGCTGATTCCTAACGCACCCTCGGTTGAAAACATGGCCAAGTCCGTGGAGGACAACGGTGGCGTCTACTTCGTCCCCGCCTTCTCTGGTCTGTTCGCCCCGAGGTGGCGTCCCGACGCTCGCGGTGTGATCGTCGGACTGACACGTTTTGCCAACCGCAACCACCTGGCACGTGCGGTCCTCGAGGCAACCGCGTACCAGACACGCGAGGTGCTTGACGCCATGGTCACAGACTCAGGCGTCGACATTAACGCGCTGAAAGTCGACGGCGGCATGGTGATGAATGAATTTCTCATGCAATTCCAGTCCGACATCATCAACACTGAGGTTGTCCGCCCGAAGAACATCGAGACCACGGCTCTGGGTGCAGCGTACGCGGCTGGTCTGTCCGCTGGGTTCTGGGATTCACTCAATGAACTCAAGGAACAGAGCACTGTGGACAAGGTGTGGAAGCCGAAGATGGGCGAAGACGAGCGGAAGCAGCTCTACAGCGATTGGAACCGCGCCGTCGAGCGCACCTACAACTGGGAGGAGAGCACCAACGAGCCAAGCTAGGTAGGTTCGGACCCGCAAGCTCGGGCTCGTTAATCGTGGAGCCCGGGGATTATTTGTAATTCTTCCCCGACTCCCCCGGTTATTTAATTCACAATTTCGTCCAAGCTATTTTTTCGTTCACATCGGGGCATAGAAGTACGCCCGACATCGTTTATTCACTATTACATATATCCCTACGTGACAACATCCACCAGGCATTACTTTTGTCGCGTCCACATTCTTTAGCGTGAAACTCCATTTTGGGATAGAGCACAACCCATCGAGTTAATCGTTGTTCAGGTGTGTTATTTCTTACTCTCTCACCACAGCCTATCGCTCACGTATGCGTGACCAGATTTTTACTTTCACGGGAGATTAAGCACCCAGTCACCCCCGATCATTCACCGCAGGATCACCCTCTCGGTCACGTTTTAATCTCACCATCAGATAGTTCTTCTACCTGGAAAAAAGCGAAATAGTACTGCACTTCCAGGCTACACTAGGGCAAGCCGAAGCATCTCACCTCCCACTCAACCCGTCGATAGAGATAGCTCATAAGAGATAGCTCATATCTCAGTTCATTACATACCAGCCCCACACGGGGGTGGAACTGAACATTTTTTCTTCGTCAAACTTCTGAAGTGCATTAGTATTTTCTTTAGCGATATCTACCGATTGAATCAATATTCAGGTTGGGAACATCAGCCAGAGGTATAAAAACAGCGAGGCCCCGTCGAGAAGAAATCTCGATATAGCAACCTTCAAGCCTCTACGTTTCTTCCACTCTAAGACGTTCCCCACCATGAAACATTGAAAGATCGGATAGATGAAGTGGTTAATTTTCGCACTAGCTGTCTACTAGAACTGTGAAAGTTAACCACACAGACCATTGTTCATCTCTCCCCACACGAGGTTAAAAATGTCGTCCCTCAAGAAGGCCAGCGGCGCCGCCGTTCTCTCGCTTGCAGTGATCTTCGGTTCGGGCACCATTGCCGCCGCCGAAGCAAACCCCGACGGAGTCGTACGCGCCTATAACACCTACCCCGGCCGCATTACCGGCATGGTCGCCCCCGACACTCAGGTTGCTGATGGGACATTCACATCAACCGATGGCAAAGGTACCCAGATCTACTGGAAGAAAAATACCGTTCCCAATGCCAAGGGGAGCATTGCTCTTATCCACGGTCTGGCAGAAAACCAACAGCGCTATGACTACATTGCCTACCGTCTGAACCTAGCCGGCTACAACGTATACCGCCTTGACCACCGCGGACACGGCCGCTCAGCAGAGCCCTACAATAATGTTCACAAGGGGCTTATCGATAACTTCAACTACGTTATCGACGACATGAAGCAGCTCGTCGACATGATCCACCACGAACAATCCGGCAAGGTTTACATGATGGGTCACTCCATGGGCGCCATGACCGCTCAGATGTATTCCGTGGTTTATCCCGACACCATCGACGCTACTGTGACCAACGGTGGTGGAGTTCCGATCAACAACTACGGCGAGAACATGCTGATGCCGGAGTATAAGCACGCCGACGGGCAGTCCTACCCGTTCTTCGTCGGGCCGTACCTGCCTAACGACGGAACACGTCCGTTTGAACCACTCGACGCCATGCTCGGGTACAACGTCCAGGGTGTTCTTGACCAGTTTGGCTTGAAGTTGCCGCCGGACGCGGGCAAGCCAATCGAATCCCCCGAGCCACTCAAGACCATCGACGTTCCGAATGCCTTCAAACTCGGCGTGGTCTCAGACCCTGACGTTCGTGACCAGCTCTCGAACGATCCGCTCAACAGCAAGACGCTGAACGTGTCGACGCTGTACCAGATCGCATCTGCTCTGCTCTACACCGGCGCTCATGCGAAGAACTACACCAAGCCGACGCTTATCATGCACGGTGACACCGACGGTTTGGTTCCCTACCCGCTCGACATCAACTGGTACAACGCAGTCGGATCCAGCGACAAGCACATGGTGCTGTGGAAGGGCTCCATGCACGAAACCATGAACGAACCATCCCGCGATGAAGTCATCGACCGCGCTGTCGAGTTCCTGGATACCCACTAAGAGCTCATCCTGATGGCCGGCCCACTTCCAGGGCCGACATCGTTCTCAACACCAACTGATAGCCAATCCTCCTGATAGCCGGTGAAGAGACGCTTACCTCGCGTTACTTCACCGGCTTCAGCACGTCTTGCCCCACATACGGCTGCAGCGCCGCCGGGACTTTCACCGACCCGTCCGCCTGCTGATTGTTCTCCAAAATGGCCACCAACCAGCGGGTCGTCGCCAAAGTACCATTCAATGTGGCAGCAATCTGGGTCTTATTGTTCTCATCGCGGTACCGGATCCCCAGCCGGCGAGCCTGGAACGTCGTGCAATTACTTGTCGACGTTAATTCGCGGTACGTGTTCTGCGTCGGCACCCATGCCTCGGTATCGAATTTCCGCGCTGCCGAGGAGCCCAAATCGCCACCCGCTACGTCGATAATCCGGTAAGGAACTTCGACGGCGGCAAGCATCTCTCGTTCCATAGCCAACAGCTTCTGATGCTCAGTGACCGCGTCCTCCGGTTTGCAGTAGCTGAACATTTCGACCTTGTCGAACTGGTGCACACGGAGAATCCCCCGCGTGTCTTTCCCGTACGATCCGGCCTCGCGCCGGAAGCACGAGGACCACCCTGCGTAGCGCTTCGGACCGGCGGAAAGATCAATAATCTCTTTGCTGTGGTAGCCCGCTAACGCAACCTCAGAGGTGCCCACCAAGTACTGGTTGTCCTCCTGCAAGTAATAAATCTCATCGGCGTGCTGCCCTAGGAAACCGGTGCCCGACATCGACTCCGGGTTAACAATGACGGGGGTGATCATGAGTTCAAACCCGTGCTGCACGGCCTTTTGTGCCGCGAGCTGCAGCATGCCGAGCTGCAGCAGCGCGCCCGCGCCCTTGAGGAAGTAAAAACGCGATCCCGACACTTTCGCACCGCGCTCCATGTCGATAATCCCCAGAGATTCCCCGAGATCGAGATGGTCTTTCGGCTCGAAGTCGAATTGTGGCGGGGTCCCCACTTTTTCGAGAACAACGAAGTCTTCTTCCCCGCCGGCCGGTGCGCCTTCGACAATGTTGGAGATCTGCATCTGCAAGTCGTGAACGGAAGCTTCAGCACGTCGCTGAGCTTCCTCCTTTTCCTTCACGACGGTGGACAGTTCAGTCCCGCGTGCGCGTAGCCGTTCCTTTTCCTCGGGGGATGCGTCGCGCATCTTCTTGCCCATGGATTTGGTATAGGCCTTATGTTCTGCGCGTGCGGCGTCGGCAGCGGAAATGGCCTCACGTCGGGCCTGGTCAGCCTGGAGAAGGCGGTCGACGAGGCCGGGGTCTTCGCCACGGGTGCGCTGGGATTCACGGACACGGTCGGGGTCATCACGAAGCTGCTTCAGATCAATCACAGCATTAGCTTAATGGTTTTAGGACTGTCCAGCTTCAACCGGTCAAAAAGCAAACAAGTAAGGTACAGGAATAGTACTGGAATAATGATAAGTAGTGGGCCTCATGCGGCGGTGCATATGGCACCACGTGCCACGAATAAACGTCGATCGCTATTAGCCAACGACCCCCGGAAACGAAGGTGACGCATGAAACCGACAGTCCGACGTTCCTCAGTCATTGTCGGCCTCGTCGCACTCCTCTGTGGCGGATCAGCTGCGGGCACTTTTACCTACGCCCAGGAAAAACATTCCGATTCTACGTCGAACACCCCCCATACGGTGCCAGGGGAAGATAAAGAATCGAAAAAAAATTCATTTACCAATGCGGATGCTGGTCAGTGCTTGGATTGGAAGACCTCGTCCGACGGCGCTGTGTCCGATTTCCAAACCGTCGACTGCGCCAAATCTCATCGCTTTGAAGTATCTCACCGAGAAAATTTGGCTACCTATCCGGCTAGTGATTTTGGATCGAACGCCGGTATGCCCAGCCGGAAACGCCAAGCGGAGTTGAGCGATGAATTGTGTAAACAACCCACCCTCAGCTACCTGGGCGGGAAGTTTGACCCTACGGGGCGGTTTACCATTGCTCCTATTTTGCCACCTCAAAAGTCGTGGGCGGATGGTGATCGGACACTACTCTGTGGCCTCCAAGTGACGGGAAATAATGGACACGCCAGCGAGATTACTGGCAAAGCGGCTGATCAGGATCAATCCCCGGTGTTCAAACCTGGCGAGTGCGTGGCTGTTACAGAAAATAGAGACGACCAGAAGAAGCAGACCGACAGTGGTACGCCCGTGGACGCGACTGCTCAGGTTGTGGATTGTAATGCTGACCACCAATACGAAGTGACAGACATCATTGATCTGGGTGAAAAATTCAAAGAATACCCATCCACTGAAGATCAAAATGAGTATCTCAATAAGCGGTGTACTGATTCCGCCACGGCATTCATCGGGGACGATGACAAGCTCTACAACTCCACCCTCGAGCCTTTCTGGACAACGCTAACGGAGGATTCTTGGAAGGGAGGCTCCCGGAACGTCAATTGTTCTCTGATTAAAACTGGGGACAATAACTCACTATCCACTTTGAAGGGCTCTGCAAAAGGTGAGTTCACCATTAATGGCAATCCACCCCCGCCACAACCCAGCCGCGCACCCAAACGAGGAAGCTAGGTTTCTCCATGATCTCCGTATCCGATGAAGGTTCGATGAGCTCATCGATAAAGGCATTGAGCTTATCCCTGAACCACTCCTGCGCAATATGAATAACGTTGCGTTGGTTGTCGAACCGTGGAACCGCGATAATCCCCACACCTTGGGCCTATATGAGGGGGTTGCCCTCACCAGACGTACGTCGTCGTATAGCTTTGCTCTACCCGACAAAATCACCATTTATAAGGAAGCGATCTGCGCGTACTGCAATTCGGAAGAGGAATTGGTCCGCCAAGTTGCTGTCACCGTCGTCCATGAGATTGGGCATCATTTCGGTATCGACGACGAACGCCTTCACGAACTCGGGTGGGCATAAGGGCCGCGTGACCCGGCGCGATAGTCGCATGCTGGAGCGACGAGCGGTCACGCCATGTCCCGGCACGATAGCCGCATGCTGGCGCGATCATCGGCCAATTGTAAACATTTGTTAACGCGAGGGATTTAAAGCCGCTTTTTCCGTTAGACTCGTCTGAGCCGGTGCGTCGCCGAGCTTATGTTAGCGACGCCGCACGTCTTTTAATGACCCGACACCAGGGAGGTTTACGGTGCCAGTACCCCAGTCCGACGTTGGCCAGCGCGCCTATAACGACGATCGAGCCCACGTTTTCCATTCGTGGTCTGCACAGGCGGAGTTGGACCCGATCGTGATGGAATCTGCCCACGGCTCCTACATTGTCGATGCAGATAAAAAAGAATATATCGACTTCTCCTCGCAACTGGTCTATACGAATATTGGCCACCAGCACCCGAAAGTAGTGCAGGCCATCAAGGAGCAGGCAGACCAACTGTGCACCATTGCCCCTGCGTACGCGAATGACAAGCGTTCCGAGGCCGCGCGTCTGATCACGTCACACCTGCCCGATCATCTCAACAAGGTGTTGTTCACGAACGGTGGTGCCGATGCTGTTGAGCATGCTATCCGTTTGGCACGCCTACACACGGGCCGTTACAAGGTGCTCTCCCGCTTCCGGGGCTACCACGGCGCAACTCAAATCGCCATGAATATTTCGGGCGATAACCGCCGGTGGAGAAATGACTATGGCACGTCGGGCGCGGTTCACTTCTTCGGGCCGTTCTTGTACCGCAGCCAGTTCCACGCCACCACTGAAGAAGACGAGTGCCAGCGTGCCCTCGAGTACTTGGATAATCTCATTGCCTTTGAGGGCCCAGAGCTCTTCGCCGCGCTCATCATGGAGTCAATCCCTGGAACTGCGGGAATTATGCCTCCGCCGGCAGGATATTGGCAGGGAGTGCGCGAAATCTGCGATAAGTACGGCATTGTCATGATTTGCGACGAGGTTATGGCTGGTTTCGGCCGAACCGGCAACTGG
>OJLZ01000223.1_pt1 | contig 13086 bp, 7 predicted proteins | sample 1597091 | NCBI WGS metagenome assembly OJLZ01 (sample SAMEA3904684, study PRJEB24821) | metagenome | biome: Builtin; feature: hospital; material: surface | place: USA | collected 2013-06-06
GATAGCGTAGCGTCTCGTGGGCTCGGAGATGTGTATAAGAGACAGCATCAGTTTCAATGTCCACAATAGTAAGAAACACATGCGCACATCATGGTCGCATCTGGAACAAATCTTTTGCCCCCGCATCTACTGAGATACTTCGATCTAATGGGAACCTAAGTCTGCTTCCGCCAAAGCAAAGCGAGAGAATCTTTGGTTCATTGCAAATTATGTCCCATATCTTAAGAGTAGTTTCCCCCGGCACAAAGTGGCCTGAAAAAGTAACAGGTCTTCTTGGGGGCTCATTTTTGAATAACCCCCTCGTATCTAAAGAAAGCATGGGAATTCCATCAAACTGGGATAGATCCACCATCTAGCTAAAATATCCCCAAGCCCTATAATCATAGAATGCAGCTTGAGTACGCTCGGACTGATAATTGATCGAATTTGAAAGTTCTAATTCAGTTAAGCTTGAAAAATCAACAAGCCAAACAGAGATTAATATGACCATAAATTCCGGCGCATATGCGACACGGACTACATCCAATTGACAATAATTATTCAAAGAAATACCGGACGTCACTTCGAGTAGACTCTTTATACCCCGCCTTTAACCGTCTACGCGAGATTCCTTAACTGTATTGGCCAGTCGCTTTAGATAAGAACCTATTTACAAATTCCTGCTTAGAGATTGATGAATTTAGAAATCACATTTGCCCAATACAGGCCTGATAGTAACTTCGCCACTGGACTGCACCGCGGCCGACATATAGTGCATTGCCACGAAACCTAATTCACCCGGAATATCCAGGTAGACACCGGGATTCTAATCAAGTTCCACCTTTTAGCGAATACTATCCAGCGTTCCTTCAATAATAGGTATGAATGCCTAAACCCCCATGACTATCCTTGCGAGGAGCGTGCTACCCAAGATAGAGGTTATCGTTTGAAAAATTTTCGAACGATAACATGAGAAGCAGTCAGTAGCCTTTCATTAGCGAGGGCACTATATCTTCGGTCTGACTACTTCAGTGTGTTGCGGAGAAGAATTTCTAACCTTTAATTACTTTGGCAGCGGTTTCTCTAGGATCTGCCCAATTATGTAGACAAAAGTTTGCCATAGATGACAAGTGCCAAAATAAGGCGATGGCGATGCCGTCTGGTGTGATTACTAGTGCCCAGTCAGCCCACTCGGCCCCCAAAAGGTTCCTCTGCGAGTCTTTTACGACGTTGACTTCAGTTTTTGCGGGGAACCATATCGAGTAACAAACATCTCTGTCAGCTCGCGGCGTTCAGGTCGGTTTAAGTGTGGACTGAAGTTGGGGCATGGGATGGGGTATATAGAAGTCGGGCTCTCGACCACCCGCTGCAGTGTTCACAAACCATTTAACTCCACCGAACTAAACTACCGGCTAACATTATTTGAGCTTCATTGCCGTCAACAACAAAGAGATCCTCCATGCCTACACTTGCGAAAGATTCCATTGCACAACTCCGACACCGAGCGATGGAATTCGCTAAACGATGGGAATACCGCGGACAGGAGAAATCAGACGCACAGAGCTTCTGGACAGACTTGCTTCGTTCGGTCTTTAGATATGAAACGCCAGAGACTGTAGCTCTCTTTGAACAAAGCACCGAATACGGTGGGTGGATAGATGCGGTCATACCGAGCGCCAGAACCTTCGTGGAAATGAAAAGCCGGGGTAGGAATCTCGACGTACGCCAACTTCACCGCGGTAAGCAGGTGAATGCCTTCGAGCAAGCCTACGAGTATGTAAGAGAGGTCCCCGGTAGCCACCGTCCACGTTATATTGTGACCTCTAACTTTGACACTATGCGCATCTACGATTTGGATGAACCGCGTGCGTCTGAAAATTTTGAAGAGTTTGCTCTCTCTGAACTAGCTGATCATATTCAGCAACTAATCTTCTTAGACCCCGGGGTATCTGAGCGCACCAAGCATGAAGCGAAAGTCACTTGGACGGCAGGCAAAACCATTTCAAAGATTTACGGCCTTCTTCGTGCTCAATATCTTGACCCTGATTCTGCCGAAGCTCAGCACCAGCTCAATGTCTTGCTTGTACGCATTGTGTTCTGTCTCTACGCCGAGGATGCGTTGGTCTTCCCGAAAAACTCCTTTTATTCGTTCCTCAAAGGTAAGACCCCGGCCGATGCACGAAGCTCTCTTCTTCGTTTGTTCGATGCGTTAAACACTCCTGTACAGCAACGTGATCCCTACGACGTGGAAGTCAACGTATTCCCGTATGTAAACGGTGGATTGTTCAAGGAGCCGTCTGTAATCCCAAATTTAACGGAAGAAATCCTCGAGACACTCATTAGCGAAGCCGCGGGTGCAACAGACTGGTCAATGATCTCTCCGACAATCTTTGGTGGTGTATTTGAGTCCACATTGAACCCTGAAACCCGCAAGAAAGGAGGAATGCACTACACGTCTCCCGAAAATATTCATCGCGTCATTGATCCGCTATTCCTCGATGACCTAAAACAAGAGCTTGATGACATTATCAACATGCGCGGTGAATTGGAAGGTAAAACGCAACGAGCACAACGCAACGCGTTCATTCGCTTTCAAGACAAACTTGGTTCGTTGACTTTCTTCGATCCGGCCGCGGGTTCAGGAAACTTTTTGACTGAGACCTACATTTGCTTGCGTCGACTAGAAAATGTTGTACTTACGCATCTACAAGGTGGGCAGTCGATGATGGGCCTTGACGATGTCAACGCGTCTCCAATCAAGGTATCGCTACGTCAGTTCCACGGCATTGAGATAAACGACTTCGCTGTTTCTGTCGCACAAACAGCTATGTGGATTGCAGAACTGCAAGCTAATCAAGAAACAGCCATGATTGTAGCTCGGATGATTGACGATTTGCCGTTGCGGGATTCTGCGCACATAATCCAGGCAAGCGCTCTAGATATTGACTGGAACTGCGTTGTTCCAGCCAAGCAGTGCAGCTATGTTATCAGCAATCCTCCGTTTATAACTGGCGATGATTTGAGCGTAAAACAGAAAAAAGAACGTTCTGCATTATTCGGAAAGCACGCCGGTATTCTCGATTATGTGGCATGCTGGTTTATCCTTGCTGCTCGCTACGCCCGAGACACTGACTGTGAGTGTGCATTCGTTGCTACTAGCTCAATTTGCCAGGGCCAGCAGGTTCCTGCTTTATGGCAACCGATGTTCAAAGCAGGAGTTCGTATCAACTTTGCACACCGGGGATTCTCATGGGACAACGAAGCAGGTGTCCATGTTGTTATAGTGGGATTTGCGCATAAAATACGAGATGAGCGGTATATTTTCTACCCTGAGCTTGAAGGCACCGGCGACCACAAGCAGCAAGTCTCAAACATCAACCCGTACTTGCTCGATGCACCCGATGCATTTGTAGAGCGCAAACGCTCAGCACGAAAAGACATGCCTCGAATGTCCAAGGGATTCCAACCTACAGACAACGGAAACTTGCTTGTGGACAAAGCGACCTACGACGCGGAAGTGGCGTTAGACCCAGGATCGCAAAATACATCCGTCGGTTCACACAAGCACGTCAGTACATTGAAGGCGAGACTGCGTACATTATCTGGGTTTCTGATGACGATCTTCCCGATATCGCCGCTCATCCCTTCTTGAATAGGAGAATCAAGGCCAACAAAGAGTATCGCAGTCACGATAATCGACCGAAAGCAGGAGACGCGTACAAACTCAAAGATAAGCCTCACCGCCCTCGGCCTGCAGGTGCATTCGTCGATAACAAAGACTATCTTCTTATTCCCCGCCACACCTCACACCGGCGCCGTTACATTCCAATTGGCTTTGTTGAGAAGGCCAAAACAATCCCTGGAGATGCAACAAGCTTTATCCCTACCGACGATAAAGTGGTCTTTGGTTTGCTAGTTTCACGGCTTATGACGCTGTGGCTCGATATGACTGGCGGCAGATTGCGTGCCGATTACCGATTTGGTTCCGACACGGTGTACAACACGTTACCTGTTTTAAATTTCACGGTTGAAGACCGGGCACGCATTACCGAATGCGCCGAAAAGATACTGGCAGAACGACAAAAACTTATTGACCGCGGTAAGTCACTGGAAATGATGTACAAGCCCGGTGACGAATTGTATTACCCACGTCTTTTCGACGCTCACGACCAGCTCGACAAGGCTGTATACAAAGCTTACGGGTTGCCTATTGATATCAACGAAAAAGATGTTCAGGTTTTCTTGTTCAACGAGTACCTAAAGTCCAACAAAACCAAGACATCAGTCAAGAAGTAGCGAAGAGGTCAACAGGCTTTCGAATCACGACCAAACCGCAGGAATGAGAAGCTACGTTTAGTTTGTGGTGTTGTGGCTAAGTAGATTGCGAAAACGTTCGCCACCGCTTCTGTCGATGCTGCCTACACCTACTACAACCTCTTCAAAGAAGCGCAAGCGTCACTGCCAGAAGCAGAGCGCCTGAAGATCGCCATGATTTACTCATTCGCGCCAAATGAGGCCGAAAAGGATGAGTCACCGACGATTCCGTCGTCAAGCGAAACGAAGAGCGATCCGGCAGCTACTGCTGTGGCCGATGAGACAGGCCTGCTCCTTGAAGAGGGCATGGAGCCCGAGCAGTTACCCAAGGTTGCGCGCGATTACCTGGAAACGGCGATTGCCGACTACAACGGGTATTTCAAGACCAACTACGACACCTCGGCCGAGAAATTCCAGAACTACTACAAAGACCTCTCCCTGCGAATGAAGAACAGGGAAGTCGATATGACCATCGTGGTCAACATGTTCCTCACCGGATTCGACGCCACTACCTTGAACACGCTGTTCGTGGACAAGAATCTGAAATACCACGGGTTGATTCAGGCATTCTCGCGTACCAACCGAATCCTCAATTCCGTCAAGACGTACGGCAACATTGTCTGCTTCCGAGACCTTGAAGACGCCACAAATCAGGCACTGCGGCTCTTCGGCGATACCAAGGCGCAAAGCGTGGTACTGCTTAAGCCCTACGCTGAGTACTTTGCCGAATATGCCAAGCTAGTGAAGCGACTGCTCCAGGAATACCCGCTGGATAAGGTCATTGTTGGCGAGAAGGCGAAGAAGGAGTTCATCAAGCTTTTCGGCGCGATTCTGCGTGTCCAAAACATCCTGACTTCCTTCGACCAATTCGCTGATGACGCGCTGTTGACGCCTCGCCAGGAGCAGGACTACCGCAGTATCTACCTCGACCTGTTCGCGGAATTCCGTACTGAAAGCGACGGGGACCGGGAATCCATTAACGACGATGTGGTCTTCGAGATGGAGCTGATTAAGCAGGTCGAGATCAACGTCGACTACATTCTCATGCTCGTCGAGCAATACCGTGAAACCCACGGCAGCGACGAAAGCGAAGAAATTCGTGCTCAGATTTCCCGTGCTGCAAACTCCAGCCCATCGCTGCGGAACAAGCGCGATCTGATTGAAGAGTTCGTCAACACAGTGAGCCTGACACAGCCTGTTGACGAGCAGTGGGAGGAATTCATCAGAACCAAACGCACGGCAGAGCTCAATGCGATTATCACTGAAGAGAAGCTGCGGATGCCCACGGCGCAATCTTTTATTGAAGAGGCGCTGACCACCGGCATTGTCAGCACGCTTGGCACCGGAATTGTTCGAATTCTTCCGCCAATGTCGCGGTTTACCCCAGGTAATGAGCGTGAAAAGGTCAAGACACGGGTGCTGCAGCGCATCCAGGCCTTTGTCGAGCGCTATCGGAACTTGGGGTTCACGGAGGATGATGGAGAGGCGGCTTGATGGTTGCGGGCAGGCGTTTGCAGGGGCCTGTAAGGGGCGGGCGTGGCAGCTGGACAGGCGTAACGATTGGACCTTCACATGACAGACCGTTACCGCCCCACTCTCGCGCCACATCACCAAAACTACTTATGTAATTACCCCCGGTTTCTCCCATAACCGCAGGTGGGAGACTACAGCGAGTCAACTTCCTCCCCAGCACCCCTCAAATCACCCCCGGCAATCCGCCATTCGTTATAGAGTGACGCACGACACTTTACGACGAATCTGTGAGGTAAAAACACATGACTTCCGCCACCATTCAGCCGGGCGGCGAAGCCTTCATCTACGAGGCAATTCGCACCCCGCGCGGCAAGGGCAAGAAGGACGGCTCCCTCCACGAGGTACGCCCGGTATCACTTCTCGTCGGCCTCATCGACGAAATTCGCAACCGCTTCCCGGATCTGGATGAAGAACGCATCAGCGACCTCATCGTTGGCTGCGTCAGCCCGGTCGGCGACCAGGGTGCGGACATTGCCCGCACCGCAGCACTCACCGCAGGTCTGCCGTACCGCACCGGCGGTGTCCAGATCAACCGCTTCTGCGCTTCCGGCCTCTCCGCCATCAACTTGGCTGCTCAGAAGGTCCGCTCCGGCATGGACGAGCTCGTCCTCGCCGGTGGCGTCGAGTCCATGTCCCGCGTGCCAATGATGTCCGACGGCGGCGCAATGGCAATGGATGCACAGGTCTCGTTCGCGACCGACTTCGTCCCGCAGGGTATCTCCGCTGACCTGATCGCATCGCTCGACGGCTTTGACCGCGAGTCCCTTGACGAGATGGCAGCACTCTCCCACGCTCGTGCCGCAAAGGCATGGTCCGAAGGCCGCTTCGACCGCTCGGTCGTCCCAGTCAAGGACGCTAACGGCCTGACCATCCTCGACCGCGATGAGACCATCCGCGAAGGTGTCTCCGCAGAATCCCTCTCCGGCCTGCGCGCAGCCTTCACCATGATGGGCGAGCAGGGTGGCTTCGACGCAGTTGCACTGAAGAAGTACCCGCAGCTTGAGCGCATCAACCATGTCCACCACGCAGGTAACTCCTCCGGCATCGTCGATGGCGCTGCGCTGACTCTGGTCGGCTCTGAGAAGGCCGGCGCAGACATGGGTCTGACCCCGCGCGCACGCGTTGTCGCCACCGCCGTCAATGGCGTCGAGCCGACCATCATGCTCACCGGTATCGAGCCGGCTGTTCGCGAGGCTCTGGCCAAGGCCAACCTGACCGTCGACGATATCGACATCTGGGAAATCAACGAGGCGTTTGCCGCCGTCGTCAAGCACGCTCAGCAGAACCTGGGCATCGACTACGAGAAGCTCAACATCAACGGTGGCGCAATGGCCATGGGTCACCCGCTGGGTGCAACCGGTGCCATGATCACCGGCGCCGCAATCGACGAGCTGCACCGCACCGGTGGCCGCTACGCCCTCATCTCGCTCTGCGTGGCTGGCGGCATGGGTGTTGCAACCATCATCGAGCGCGTCTAAAGCAAACCGGAACGAAACTCACAGCGACAATTACCGCGGTCACACCGCGATAACCACAAAGGACTGACTGATTTATGAGCACAGATAACATGTTCCGGTGGGATCAGGACGACGCCGGAATCGTCACCCTCACCATGGATGACCCGAATGCGTCGGTCAACACCATGAACAAGACCTTCCAGGACGACATCCGCGCCACCGTGGAGCGCCTGGAAAACGAAATTGGCGACGGCTCTGAGACCTCCATCAAGGGCATCATCATCACCTCTGCAAAGAAGACCTTCTTCGCAGGTGGCGACATCAAGCAGATGTCCAAGGCCACCGAGGACGATGCAGCTGACATGTTCGGCATGGTCGAGGACATGAAGGCCTCCCTGCGTCGCTTGGAGAAGCTCCCGGTGCCAATTGTTGCTGCCATCAATGGCGCAGCACTGGGCGGCGGCCTCGAGGTCGCGCTGGCTGCTAACCACCGCGTTGCTGCCGATGTCCGCGGTTCCAAGATTGGCCTGCCAGAGGTCACCCTCGGCCTGCTGCCGGGTGGCGGCGGCGTTTCCCGCGTCGTACGCATGCTGGGCATTCAGGACGCGCTGATGAAGGTCATTCTGACCGGCGCTCAGATGAACCCGGGCAAGGCTCTCGCAGCTGGCCTCGTTGACGAGGTTGTTGCTCCGGAGCAGCTCATCGAAACCGCTCGTGCATGGCTGACCAGCGAAGACGCCAAGGCCGCACAGCCGTGGGATGAGAAGGGCTTCAAGATCCCGGGCGGTGACCCGAAGACTCCTAAGTTCGCAATGAACCTGCCGTCCTTCCCGGCAAACCTGACCAAGCAGCTCAAGGGCTCCCCGATGAAGGCTCCGCGCCTTGCGATGCAGGCTGCCATCGAGGGCTCTCAGGTCGACATCGACACTGCACTGCGTATCGAGTCCCGCTACTTCACCGAGCTGGTCACCGGCACTCAGTCGAAGAACATGATGCAGGCGTTCTTCTTCGACCTCAATCATGCTCAGGGCGGCGGCTCCCGCCCGCTGCAGGCTGACGGCACCCCGTACCCGAAGCGCGAGTTCAAGAAGGTTGCCGTTGTCGGCGCCGGCATGATGGGCGCAGGTATCGCCTACGTGTGTGCAAAGGCTGGCATGGAAGTTGTCCTGAAGGACATTTCCCTGGAGAACGCCGAGCGCGGTAAGTCCTACTCTGAAGGTCTGGAGGCCAAGGCTCTCAAGCGCGGTCGCACCACTGAGGAGAAGTCCGCAGCGCTGCTGAACCGCATCAAGCCGACTGAGTCCTACGACGACCTCTCCGACGTCGATCTGGTCATCGAGGCCGTCTTCGAGAACACCGACCTCAAGCACAAGGTTCACGCCGAGATCGAGGCTGCAGTTCCGGAGACCTGCATCCTGGGCTCCAACACCTCCACCCTTCCGATCACCGAGCTGGCTTCCCACGTCAAGCGTGAGAAGGACTTCATCGGCCTGCACTTCTTCTCCCCGGTGGACAAGATGCAGCTGATTGAGATCATCTCCGGCGACAACACCGACCCGGCTATCCTCGCCGCTTCGCTGGACTTCGCTGTTGCAATCCGCAAGATCCCGATTGTTGTCACCGACTCCCGCGGTTTCTACACCTCCCGCGTCATCGGCACCGTCATCAACGAGGCCCTGCGTATGGTCGCTGAGGGCTACGACCCGGCCATCATCGAGGCCGCTGGTCGCCAGGCTGGTTACCCGGCACCGCAGCTCCAGCTTGCCGACGAGCTTAACCTCAAACTCATGGAGAAGATCGCTGGCGAGACCCGCGCTGCCGCCGAGGCTGCAGGTCAGACCTTGGACGAGGGCGGCGTACCGGCTTTGGTCGAGGCCATGCTGCACAAGTTCGAGCGCCCGGGCAAGCTCGAGGGTAAGGGCTTCTACGAGTACGTCGACGGCAAGCGCTCCGGTCTCTGGCCGGGCCTGTTCAATGAGCTCCGTGAGGAGCTGAACATCGCCCCGATCGCTCCGGAGGACACCGACCTGCAGGAGCTGGTCGACCGCATGCTCTTCATCGAGGCCATCGAGACTCAGAAGTGCGTCGACGAGGGCGTTCTGCTTCACGACGCCGACGGCAACATCGGCTCCATCTTCGGTATCGGCTACCCGGCCTGGACCGGTGGTACTCGCCAGTTCATTAAGAACTACGACGGCGCCACTGTTGTCGACCCGGCCGCAGCTCACCCGGAGCGCCGCGGCGTCGCGGGCTTCGTCGAGCGCGCCGAAGAGCTGGCCGCTAAGCACGGTGAGCGCTTCAACGCTCCGGAGTCCCTGAAGAAGTAGGACTACCCCGAGCGCACCCCGGTTGCTGGAATTGTTCCAGTAACCGGGGTTTTTCGCCTTCGAGGCCACGTCAACGGCGTAGCACCGCTGAACGCACCAGCGCGCCAACCCCAATTCGGCCTACCCGTTAAACTGCGCACATGGCTAGAAACGTCGCTGATCTGCCCACCGCACTGCCTGAACTCGCTATCGACCAGCAGGGGTTTGATGCCCCATCGCCGCAGCTGGTCATGCTTAACGACGAGCTCGCGACCCAACTCGGCCTCTCCCCGCAGTGGCTTCGCTCGGAGGCTGGCCTGAAGTTCCTCACTGGCCACGGCGCCGATCACGGAGTCGGCCAGGAAACCGATACCCCACTCGGCGCATACACAACCCCGATGGCCACGGCCTATGCCGGCCACCAGTTCGGCAACTTCGCAGGCCTACTCGGTGATGGTCGCGCGCTCTTGCTTGCCACAGTTGAGGTTGAACCGGGGCTGACTGGGCTGCACTGTCCGCCTAACCAGCCCGACTGCCCCAAAGAGACAACCCACAGCGACAACACCCAGGCCTACGAGATTCAGGCGAAAGGCACCGGCCCCACGCCCTTTTCCCGTGGCGGTGACGGCAAAGCCACGCTGACCTCCGCGCTGCGGGAGTACCTCATCAGCGAAGCCATGTATGCGCTCGGCATCCCCACCACCCGCGCGCTGGCGGTCATCAAAACCGGCGAAGAGATTTACCGCGGCTCGCAAACCCCATTCGACAACACCGACCCCACCACCGAACTTCAACCGGGTGGCATCGTCGTGCGCGTAGCATCCAGCCACCTGCGAGTTGGCACGTTCGAGCTGGTCGCTCGCTCCGGAACGGACACCGGAATCATGGATCGGCTCATCGAGTTCGCCGCGCAGCGGCATGGCTACGAAGGTTCGGCGGAGTCGGTTCTCCGGGACGTCGTCAAGCGGCAAGCCAATCTCGTTGCGGCGTGGTTGGCCTGCGGTTTTGTTCACGGCGTGATGAACACCGACAATGCCAGCATCGCGGGCGAGACCATCGACTTCGGGCCGTGTGCGTTTCTGGATGCGCACGACCCCCGGGCGGTGTTTAGCAGCATTGATCGAGGCGGTCGATACGCGTTCGGCGCGCAGCCGACGATTGCCGGGTGGAATATGTCGAAGCTTGCGGAGACTTTGCTACCGCATTTCGCAGGCACCCCGGAGGAAGCCCTCGCACGCGCCCGCGACATCCTGGGCGAATTCGCCGACGAATTCACCGATGCGCTCAGCCGCAGGTGGCTGCCCAAGTTGGGGATTCTCCCCTCGCTTTACGACGACCCGCTGGCCATCCCCCTGGTGCAGCAGTGGCAGGCGTTGCTGGCGAAGTTTGGGCTCGACCATACGAATGCTCATCGGGCGCTGATTGAGGTTCTGGCCGATGGTGATGGGGATACAGTTGCTGCGTTGGCTGCGCTGACCAGGCTGACCGCTGATCCTGCGTTCCCCGCCGCCGCGGCTGAGTGGGGGCAGTTGTGGAAGCGGACGCGGAAGGAGCTGGGAATCGACCGGACGACGGCCCTGGCACTTATGGAGGAAACGAATCCGCTGTATATTCCGCGAAATCACCTGGTCACGGAAGCGTTAGCGAAGGCAGGGGCGACAGGAGAAGCAGGGGCGGGGGATTTGGCCTCCTACCGGCACCTGCTGGAGGCGGTAACCAACCCCTTTGAGTTGCAAGACGTCCCAGCGGGGTTCACTGAGCCGGCACCGCGGGAGTTGGGGGCTTTCCACTCGTACTGCGGGACTTAATGCGCTGGCTTGGCGGCGCTCCGGCGCCCCTCTACCAAGCCCCAAAGCCCACTTCACGACACAGGTGTCACCTCGTGTCAGCTGTGGAGGTGGCATGAGGTGACGTAGATGTCGTGAAGTCGCGGATGGGGCCCGCGGACGGCCAAAACGCGGACGGAGCCCGAGGATGGGACCAACGCGGGTGGCCAAAACGCGGACGGGGCCTGGCTGAGCGCCAGCGTCGCGGAGAGCCAGAGGACAACCCCTGCGGGGGTGCCAGGATGTTACAACGTTGCACCACTGCACAGGATTAACTCCCCAATCGAGGGTAAAAGACACCGTCAAATAAGGGATGATTCGCCTGATTAATACTCATACGTTTTTTGGACTTGTATGGTTAGAGACTGTATTGAACGGTCGTATCCAAACCTTAGAGTCCACCACACCCAAGGTTTCACCACCGCCATTGCTAAGCAGCTGGGAGGTGGGTAGCTGAGTCGTTTGGAGTGAGCCGATCACCAAATTCATATCGCCTAGCTGGCAAAATCTAGAAAGGCTCGCGATGCATAGACCCGTTGCCTCCGGCCCCTTCCACACCCGGCAGAAACTCCGGCGGAAGCTCCGACAGCGAGAGAAGTTCCGTGCCACAAAACTGCACGCAACAACGCTCAGCGAAAAAGGAAAGTTCACGCTGCATGTCCGCCAAATTCTGGCGGCTTTGCTGGTAATCGCCTTGCCAGGAAGCGCACTTGCTGCCTGCAGCACTGACCAGCAACAGGTCGGCGCCGGGTTCATTGTGGTTCAGAACTCCGAACCGTAGTCGCCGCTGTACACCACTGACACCAATGAAACCGGTGGTGGCGATATCCTCCGCATGCTCTACTCAGGTCTGGTGCGCTACGACACCGACGGCTCGATGACCCTGGACCATGCGGCAGAAATTAAGCCCAACGAGGACTCGACTCATTTCGACATCACGCTGAAACCGGGCTGGACCTTCCACAACGGCGAACCAGTCACCGCGCAGAGCTACATCGATGCCTGGAATTACGCTGCCTACGGCCCGAACCTGCAGAAGCAGCAGTCCTTCTTCGCAAACGTGCAGGGCTTTGATGCTGTCTCGGGAGAAAAGGCCACGGAGAAAACACTCTCCGGTCTGAAAAAGGTCGACGATCTGAAGTTCACCGTAGATCTGACCACCCCAGATTCCTCCTTCCCGCTCAGCCTCGGCTATGTCGCGTTTATGCCACTGCCGAAGGCAGCGTTCGAAGACAAGAAGGCTTTCGGTGAACACCCAATCGGCAATGGCCCGTACAAGATGGCCGAAGGCCGCGCTTGGCTGCACAACAACCAGCTAACCGTGGTCCGCAATGATGACTTCGCCGGTGAGCACAAGGCCCGTAACAACGGCCTGGTATACCGATTCTACTCGGACGTGGACACCGCATACGCAGACCTCCAGGCAGGCCGCCTGGACACGCTGCCACGCACAATTCCACCAACGGCGCTGGCCAGCTTCGAAACCGATTTCCCCGACTCCAGCGCAAACGTCCCGACCTCCTCTTCGCAGTACTTCGCAATTCCGCGAAATCTGCCAGGTTTTTCGGGTGAAGAGGGCAAGCTTCGTCGTCAAGCGATTTCCATGGCGATTGACCGGAAACTAATCACCGAGAAGACTGTCTCTTATACACATCTGACGCTGCCGACGAC
>OJLZ01000232.1_pt1 | contig 12908 bp, 8 predicted proteins | sample 1597091 | NCBI WGS metagenome assembly OJLZ01 (sample SAMEA3904684, study PRJEB24821) | metagenome | biome: Builtin; feature: hospital; material: surface | place: USA | collected 2013-06-06
TCGGAGAACTCCTGATAAGCCTCGTCGACGACGATCATGGCCGTGGTCCGCTCACAGATCTCGTCGATGACCGAGACCGGAATCGCGGTTCCGGTGGGATTGTTCGGGGTGGCGATGAGCACCACGGAGGCATGGGAGTCATTGATGGCCTGCACCGCGTCATCGACGTCGAGACCGAACCATCTGTTCCGCTCGGCAGTGACGTAGCGCGAATGGGTGTTCCGGGCATATTCGGGATACATGGAATACGTCGGAGTGAAACCCAGAACCGTTCGTCCCGGTCCGGCGAAGACCTGCAGGATCTGCACCATGACCTCATTGGAACCATTGGCTGCCCACACCTGGGTGGAGTCGACCCCGAAACCGATGTAGTGGGCCAGGTCCTTGCGCAGTCCCAGCGCCTCCCGGTCCGGGTACCGGTTGAGGGTCTCGGCCGCCTCGGCCACGGCCCGGGCCATCTCGCGTCGTATCGCGGGGCTCGGTGGGTACGGATTCTCGTTGACGTTGAGCGGTACGGGCACCTTGAGCATGGGAGCCCCGTAGGGCTGCTCGCCGACGAGCTCGTCACGCAGCGGAAGATCGGCCAGGGTGATCGGATTGACGTGCGAGATTTTCCCGAGGTCGCGCTCAGTCATGGGTGTCACCCTTCCTGGCTTCCCGACGTACGGAGATGGCATTGGCGTGACCGGGCAGGTTCTCGCTGTGGGCGAACCTCTCGACGCCCTCGCCGACCTGCGTCAAACCATCGGCGTCGTAATCGATGACGTGCATGGCGCGCATGAAGGAACGGACCGTGAGCCCCGAGGAGTGACGGGCAGCTCCGCCGGTGGGAAGAACGTGGGTCGATCCTGCCGAGTAGTCCCCCAGTGACACCGGGGACCACTCCCCGACGAAGATGGCCCCGGCATTGTGGATACGGGCGGCCACCTGCGCTGCATTGGCGGTGTGAATCTCCAGGTGCTCGGCGGCGTAGTCGTCGACGACGGCAATTCCCTGCTCCAGGTCACGGACCAGCACGATCGCGGACTGCTGTGATCCGAGTGAGGTACGGATGCGGTCGCGATGCGTCGTGTTCTCGATCATGGGGTCAAGCTCGCGACGCACCCGGTCGGCAAGCTCCGGACTCGTCGTGACGAGGACGGCGGCAGCCATCGGGTCATGTTCGGCCTGACTCATGAGATCGGCGGCGACGAACCGGGGATTGGCCGTCTCATCGGCAAGAATGGCGATCTCGGTGGGGCCAGCCTCCGAATCGATGCCCACGATTCCCCGTACGTGACGCTTAGCGGCAACAACGTAGATGTTCCCCGGTCCGGTCACCATGTCGACGTGGCGGCACAGTCCGGCAACACCGTGGGCGAACATGGCGATGGCCTGGGCGCCCCCCACGGCGTAGACCTCATCGACCCCGAGCAGACGACACAGGGCGAGGATGCTCGGGTGCGGCAGACCGTCGAACTCAGCCTGCGGCGGGGAGGAGACGGCGATCGACTCGACACCGGCCACCTGGGCGGCCACGACGTTCATGATGACGCTGGAGGCCAGTGGTGCCAGCCCACCGGGCACGTAGAGCCCCACCCGTTGCACCGGGACGATGCGTTGGCGTACGTGGGCACCGGCAGCGAGCTCCACCTGGTGCGAGCTCGTCTCCAGTTCGACGGCCTCGCACACGCCACGGCGGCGACGAATGGATTCCTCGAAGGCAGCTCTCAGCTGTGGGTCCAGATCGGCCAGGGCGTGGTCAAGCTGGTCGGTGGGAACACGAAGATGTGGGGGAACCACATGGTCGAATCGCTCACTGAACTCTCTCAGGGCCTCCTCGCCCCGGTCCCGAACCGCATCGCAGACTTCCACGACGTCATGCAACGCCGTCTCGACGTCGAACGTGGCACGGGGAACGATGGTGCGGTAGTCCTCGAGGTCCTTCCCGCAGATGTCGATTGTTCTCACCATGACGCAAGTGTACGAGGGCGTGGCCGTGGTGCTGGTTCGGCGTCACGTGGTGGGATGCGTGACATCCCGATCACTGCCCTGCTGCCCGCTCCCCTCGTCGCTCCGGTCCCGATGGCTCTGCTCAACCTCATGTGAGCCAGACTGGTCGATGTCAGCAGAACGTTGGTCACGTACGGTGTGGATCACTGCGAGGATGAGGGTGACGATCAGTGCGCCAAGGACCCACACGAGCAGGGAGGTCCATGTGTGCAGTCGGAAATCCACCGGGACCTCGTCGCCCGGTGAGGCTGCAGCCACTCGGTCGGAAAAATCGTGCGGGCCCATGAGGGTGCCCACTGCCCAGCACACCGTTGCACTCACCAATGCCGTTGCGATCGTCGGGACGAGCACGACCACTCCGCGATGGTGCAGGGCCCACCACGAGAGAAAACCGCACCCCACCCCGACGACCATCCCGATCAGGGCGAAGGTCGAGTCGATGGAGAAGATGGCGGTGAGCCCTCGCTCCGACGTCGTGGCATAGCCTTTGTCATCCACCTGGTAGATGGGAAGGTGGACGCAGGCGTGCCAGATGAGCGCGCAGACGACGCCCGCGATGACAGCGGCACCGAGACAGAGCACGACCGCCCGCCCCGGACGCTCCTCTGGAAGCTTCCTCACTCGGGCCCACACTCCCGCACGAGGGTCCGCCACCTGCTCTTGCCGGTCGGTCCCGGCGTGATGTCCCTGCCTTCCCTGCACACCAGTCACCGGGGACCGTGGGGCGGTGGAACGTGCGGTGGCGGTACCGGTTGGCTCCGCACTCGTGGATTCCTCGATCGTCCGTGGTTCGCCGTCTCCGTTGGTGAGGGTTCTGGGCGCATGACCTCGACCCACCGTCTCGTCTGCCGCCGCTGCGCCGCCGCCGGACCCCACCTGGCTGTCACCGACCCTCGTCTCACGGGAACTCGGTTGCCGGTCGCCGTCCCGGTGCGTTGTCGAGCCATCCGGCGGGGTGGCCGCCGCGAGGTCGTCCTTCGAGTCGTGGGAACTGCTCATGATATCCTTCCCGGGATGCAGTGCGGGCCGAGCAGAGCCTTGAGATCGGCCATGAGCGGCTGGCCGTTGGCCACCTTGAGCTCGTCGGCCAGCTTGAAGGCCGTGACCGACTCGTCCCCCAGCAGGCGCAGATGCACCTCGGAGGGACCGGGATGGTTGCGCAGTACCGCGCGCAGCTGCTCAACCACGGGACGAGTGCACCGGGTCTGGTGCATCTGAACGGTCACGGGCAGAGAGTCGTTGTCACGGATGTCCAGCAACCACACGTCGGAGGCGGACATCTCGACGGTCTCGTCGCGTTCACGCAGCCGCCCCCTGATCTTGAGGATCGCGTCGGTGGCGAGCAGTGGTTCGATGCGCTGGTAGACCTTGGGGAAACAGGCCACATTGAAGGTGGCATCCAGGTCCTCGATGGTCACCGACGCCCAGATGTCACCATTCTTGGTGGTACGACGCACGATCTGGGTCACCATGCCGACGACGGTCACCGTGCCTTCGCGTGGACCATCCTCCGACACCAGACGCGCCAGCGGAACATCCCGCTCCGCCTCGAGGATCGATTCCATCCCGCGCAACGGATGGTCGGAGACGTAGAGGCTGAGCATCTCACGTTCGAAGGAGAGTTTCGTGCGTCGTTCCCAGTCCTCCTCCGGCACCACCCGCTCGACCCCCAGTTCGGGTGGTGCGTCGGTGGCGCCCATGCCGAACAGGTCGTCCTGACCGTTGGCCTCGTTGCGTTTGAGCTCGGTGGCGGCGTCGACGGCCTGCTCGTAGACCGCCATGAGACCGCGCCGGGAATGACCCATCGAGTCGAAGGCACCAGCCTTGATGAGCGACTCGATGAGTCGCTTGTTGCACACCCCCAACGGCACTCGGTCGAGGAACTCGAAGAAGTCCTTGGCCGGGCCGTGTTCCTGGCGAGTGGCGATGATGTCGTTGACGGCGCTGGCCCCGACGTTGCGGATGGCCCCCAGGCCGAATCGGATGTCCTCACCGACGGCCGTGAACTCCAGGGAGGACGCGTTGACGTCGGGTGGCAGCACCTTGATGTGCTGGGCGCGCATGTCGGAGAGGTACAGCGCCATCTTGTCCTTGTCGTCACCCACACTGGTGAGCAGGGCGGCACCGTACTCGGCCGGATAGTTGGCCTTGAGGTAGGCCGTCCAGTACGAAACGAGTCCGTAGCCTGCGGCGTGGGACTTGTTGAAGGCGTATCCGGCGAACGGGACCATGACGTCCCACAAGGTCTGGATGGCGTCGTCGGAGTAGCCGTTCTTGCGCATGCCTGCCTGGAAGGGGACGAAGTTCTCCTCCAGGATGTGCTTCTTCTTCTTGCCCATGGCGCGACGCAACAGGTCGGCGCCGCCCAAGGTGTAGCCGGCGAGTTTGCGAGCGATCGACATGATCTGCTCCTGGTACACGATGAGGTGGTACGTCGGAGCGAGGATCTCGTCGAGGTCCTCCTTGAGCTCGGGGTGGATGGGGATGATCGGCTCGCGGCCGTTCTTGCGCTGTGCGTAGAGGATGTGCGCATTGGCACCCATCGGGCCGGGGCGGTACAGGGCCAGCACGGCGACGATGTCGTCGAACCCCGTCGGCCCCATGAGACGCAGCAGGGAACGCATGGCGGTGCCGTCGAGCTGGAAGACGCCGAGCGTGTCGCCACGCGAGAGCATGTCGTAGGTGTTCTGGTCATCGAGGGGGACGGCGTTGAGGTCGACCTCCTCGCCCCGGTTCTCCTTGATGATCTTGAGACAGTGATCCATGATGCCGAGGTTGCGCAGGCCCAGGAAGTCCATCTTCATGAGCCCCATCTCCTCGAGCTGGGGGTAGGCGAACCCGGCGATGATCATGCCGTCCTTGTCGCGGCGGTGCATCGGCACGAGGTCGAGCAGCGGTGCACTGGACAGGATGAATGCGCACGCGTGCACACCGGTGCCACGGATCAGCCCCTCCAGGCCACGGGCGGTGTCGACGACCTTGGCCACGTCTGGGTTGTCGGCGACGAGTTGGCGGAACTCGGTGCCCTCGGCGTAGCGCGGGTGTTCGGGATCGAAGATCTTGCTCAGTGGCACCCCCTTGCCCATGACGTCGGGTGGCATGGCCTTGGTGATCTTGTCGCCCAGGGCGAAGGGGTAGCCGAGGATACGGTTGGCGTCCTTGACGGCGGCCTTCGCCTTGATCTTGCCGAAAGTGTTGACCTGGCTGGTGTACTCGGCGCCGTACTTTCTGGTGACGTAGTCGATGACCTTGTCGCGCTGACGGTCGTCGAAGTCGAGGTCGATGTCGGGCGGGTTGACTCGCTCGGGGTTGAGGAATCGCTCGAACAGCAACCCGTGCTCCAACGGGTTCACCTGGATGATGCCGGTGAGGTAGGCGACCATCGAACCGGCGGCAGATCCTCGTCCCGGCCCCACTGGCACCCCCATGGCACGGGCAGAGTTGCAGATGTCGGAGACGACGAGGAAGTACGACGAGAACCCCAGTGGTTCGATGACCGACAGCTCCTTGTCAATGCGGTCCAGCACCTCCTGAGGAGGATTGGACCCGTACTTCTCGTCCAGCCCCTCGGCGATCTTCTTGCGCAGCCAGGACTCCTGGGTCTCCCCCTCCGGCACGTCGAACTGCGGCATGCGGTCGACGTGGGCGAAGACGTCGTCGTAGCTCTCGATCATCTCGGTGAGGGCCAACGTGTTGTCGGCGGCCTCCGGCATGTCCGGGAACAGTGAGCGCATCTCGTCGGACGACTTGATGTAGTACCCCGACCCGTTGAAGCGGAATCGGTTGGGGTCGTCCTTGTTGCGCCCCACGCCCACACACAGCAAGGAGTCGTGAGCGTCTGCGTCGTCCTCGTTGACGTAGTGCGAGTCGTTGGTGAGCAGCAGCGGGGCGTCGATCTTTTTCGCCAGTCGCAGCAGGTCGGAGCGAACCTGGCGTTCGATGGGCACGCCGTGGTCCATGAGCTCGCAGAAGTAGTGATCCTTGCCGAAGATCTCCTGGTAGGCACCAGCCGTCTCGACGGCCTCGTCGAACTGCCCCAGCCGCAGTCGGGTCTGGACCTCACCTGATGGGCAACCGGTGGAGGCGATGACCCCTTCGTTGTACTGGCTGATGATCTCGCGGTCCATGCGAGGTTTCATGTAGTAGCCCTCGTAGGAGGCCAGGGACGACAGGGTGAAGAGGTTGTGCAGTCCGGTGGGATTCTTGGCCCACATCGTCATGTGGGTGTAACGACCGCCACCGGAGACGTCCTTGCCGCCCTCGACGTCCGGATCACCGCCGTCACCGCGCCGACGCCCCCAGAACTCCTGCTTGCGGGAGTGGCGGGAGGAGGGTGCCACATAGGCCTCGATGCCAATGATGGGCTTGACGAGGGGGTTCTCGTTGCCGTCGTACTTCTTGGCGATCTGGAAGAACTCATAGGCACCGAACATGTTGCCATGGTCGGTCATCGCCACAGCCGGCATGCCTTGACGTGCCACCTCGGCAAACAGTCGCTCATTGCTCGCCGCACCGTCCAGCATGGAATACTCGGTGTGAGTGTGCAGGTGCACGAAGTCAGAACGCGCCACGACGATCCTTCCGATGACGGTCGGCCTTTTTTCAGCAGACCTCAGGCGATGAGCAGTTGGGGTCTCCACCCTAGCCGGCCGAGTCGACTGAACGGCATTCACGACGGCATCAGATGTTCCCTGACCCGGCTCACTGGCTCAACGTAGACTGATCACATGTCTGACACATCCACGTCCCGTCCGTTGAGCTCCATGTGGTGGCTCCCCCTCATCAAGGGAATTGTCGCCGTTGTCGTGGGCATCATCGCCATGGCGATGCCACGGGCAACGATCACCGCTCTTGTCGTGCTGCTGGGCGTCTATGTCTTGGTGGATGCCGTGATATCCGTTGCCAACGGTGCAGCCATGCGTGGTGTCGCGGGATCACGCCTCATGGTTGTCTGGGGAGTTCTTGGCGGCATCATTGCCATCATCATGCTGGCCCACCCGCAGGCTGTGATGAACCTCATCGTGGTCCTGGTGGGTGCATGGGCACTGGTGTCTGGAATTTTCGTCATCGCCATTTCGATGCTGCTCATCCCGATCACCGAGAGAACATGGATCTGGGGTCTGGTCTCAGGTGCGGTGGCATTCGTCGCGGGGATCGCGGTTCTCGTTCACCCCAGTTTCGGTGCGGTGGCCATGAGCTGGATCCTCGGGTTGGCAGTACTCGCTTACGGCGTGAGCCACATCGGGCTCGGAGTGGGGATCCGCAAGGTGAGCTCACAGGTGTCGTCCTCGTTGAATGCTGCTCGAGCCGGTCGGCCGGACCATACGGTTGTCGAGGGTGAGGTCGTCAATGAGCCAGGTGACAAGCAGCAGGGGAACGAAGGACCGCAGATCGCTGGCTGATCCCGAGGCAAATGCTTCTCGTCGCATTGGGTCAGGGATCGGGGCCATGCTCAGGTGCCTCACTTCTGTGGGCAGGCTGCCCGGCTGCCACCCGTTCCTCTGGATCAATCCGCGTTGACAGCACCCCTTCCTCGGGAGCAATCACGTTGTCAGCGTCCGTTTCTCTGGGGTATCGCTCAGGGCCGCACTGGTCATCTCACTTCTGCGGGGTAGATGCATCCCTTCGTATTGGGTCAGGGATCGGGGCCATGTTCGGTGCCTCGCTTCTGTGGGGCAGGTTGCCCGGTTGCGCCGTTCTTCGGATCGATCCACGATGATGACACCCGTTCCTCTGAATCATCGCTTCAGGACCCCAATCTTTTCGATCAGGTCTGTACTGGTCATCTCGCTTCTGCACGCTTTGATCGTCACCATCATTGGCCTTCCTGCCACGTCGGTTCGCCCTGGCCGCACAGTCGCTTCTGTGCGAGCTGCTCACTCACTTGGCGAGCCATTTTCCCGCAACCCATCTTCCATTCCATCTCCCCCAGTTCTAGCCAATCTTCCCTGCTTCTAACCCATCTTCCCAGCTGGTATCCCTTACCGCCGCTGTGGTAATTGGGTTTGCGATCGGTTGCTTGCCCCCGCGCATGGTTGCAGATGCCAATGCACGCAGGATTACCACAAGCTGGAAAGAGGATGCCATGCGCTGGACTTACTGCTCACAATTGTGAGTGATGCGGATCTCGATCTGCTGACCAGTGGCTTCAATCCGTCTGCGTCATCAGATCTTCTGGCATGACTGGTGTGCGCTCCCAACAACGATCATCTTCACCCCGTACTGCTCGTGCCTTGAAACTGGTGCTTCTCATGACGTGATACCTTCTTCGTCTCTCAGCTGTGGATATTTTGTTGCCAGCTGGCGGAGAGCCACGTGTCACAGCAGATGGGTTGATCGGCAACCGGATTACCACGGGCACTGTGGGGGTTGGCTGTCGTGATGCAACGAGGAAGGAAGCGACGATCGATATCTGAATTTGCTAGCTACTCTGAGGCTTCTTGGGTATCTCTGATTTCTCAGGTTCGATGTGACCGTTCATGATGCGTCGAAGTACGTGGTCACTGTATTGGCGTTTGGGCTTGTGCCGAGCGTGAAGGTAGGAGCTCAACCAGTCTAGGACGAAACGTGGACAGCGACGAAGCATGGTGGGCGTGACGTGGAGTACCTTCCAACCATGCCGGTCAAGATTGGCTGAACGCATCATGGTTGATTCGTAGCCCTCGGCCGTGCCGTGGACACAACGTCCATCGATTTCCAGCGAAATTTTCTCTGACTCGAAGGCCTGGTCGAGATAATAGAAACGATCCCCCACGTGAACTTTGTGGTTGGGCTTGTGACCCGTAGCCCCAGTTGCTCGCAATATCCGGGCCATCTCAAGTTCAGGGATTGACCAAGCAGCCAGGGCAATGTCCGCAAGAGCCTTGTCCACCTGGTGCTGTGAGTACCGACCAGTGAGGCTACGCCGAGCAGCCTTGCAGGAATCCGGTGTCACCAGGCGGAGGCGTAAAGCGTGACACACCCACTCCCATTCTCCTTCGATCGCAAGTATCAGTACCGAGACTTCTGCGGTGGCGATACGGATCTGGTCGCGTTCAGTGATGAACCTCCATGGGACGTGCCAGCGGTGCACGTGTATTCCGGGCCGTACCAGTCGACGGGTACATGAGAAGGCTTCAACTTGAGAGATGCCAGTGAAATCGAGTGATCTTCCAGATTGGGGTGACGTCATCCCCAACATCAACAAGGCGGCTTTCCCCACAAGTACGACATCACGGTGCCACAACCACAGTGCCCTTATCAGGGTTCTGGGATCTCTGGCCAAGACTGTGGCAGCGACCACACCTGGCAAGACGCGGATCGCATCTCCCTTGGCTACAGCTCGGTCAGCCTGGCCGCGTATTGGACTGTGGCGATGAATACGGGCCACGCCATGATGCTCAAGGTGCTCATACAAGCTCTTCATGCCTGTGGTTATCGTGGTCAAGCCCGGTATCCCGGCACAAGCCCGCCAGCTTGTGGAAAACCAGAGCCGGGATCAGATGTGTCGCTGTGGACATCTTGGTAGAGAAAACACTTACCAACATCCGTGCTGGCATCGCTCATGTTTTCCACCACGATCACCACAGACATGAAGGTACGAGACCAGCCATGGACGACGGGAGGGGATGGGGAGATTATGGGTGGTGCCGGGCGCATTTCGCCGTTGATATGCCACGACTTCATGAGCAGTCACCCATTGGCCGCACCACATTATGAGGATTCATGATCTAGGAACGTGGCAGAACGGTGACTGACGGTCTTGGCGACGTCTGTTCATCTTGGATGAGCGTGTTCACCCAAGATGAACATTTCTCCATGATGGGCACCAGGACTGTCCACATGCGTGGACGGCAGCAGGGGGAAAGATAGGCAGCCATGTCCGCTCATCTGACCGACAGGTGGCAGATGAAGCTGGTTCTTGGATCTCCAGGTCAATGGAGTCACATTTGCATCTGGCCAGTACACAAGGGAATGGTTAGGAATTGCAAAAGTTGTCTCATGGTTGGCCGCTCATCTGTACCTGGTCATGCTGAGGAAGTCAGCGAAGCTGAATCGAGGATCGAGTCATTGGTAGTGATGTGCCACCACCGCCGGAACAAAATTCATCAAACTGCCAGCACCTCGATCCCGTTACTCAACGCGACGGGACTTTGAGCTCTCACCTCGGTGGGGGACAGCTCAGATGTCAGTTCTTGGTGACCTCGGCCTCATGATGCTCGACGGGTTCCTTGCCATCGTGACGTCCGTACTTGGCCTGCAGAGCGATGAAGACGACGAGCCCTGCTGCCCACACGATGATCGAGGTGTACGAGTTGATCCGCCATCCCTGAACATGATTGGCAGGGTCGATGCGCAGTCGTTCCACGAAGAACCGACCTGTGGTGTAGACGACGACGTAGAGCGCGAAAAGACGTCCATGGTCGAGCTTCCAACGTCGGTCCACCAGTAGCAGAACCGTGGCACCCAAGGAGTTCCAGATGAGCTCATACAGAAAAGTTGGGTGAAAGGTTGCGAATTGCTCGTACCCGACTGGCCGGTGTGAGGAGTCAATGCGCAGCGCCCATGGAACTTCGGTAGGGCGGCCGAAAAGTTCTTGGTTGAACCAGTTCCCCAACCGTCCGATGGCCTGGGCATAAAGGATGCCTGGGGCGAGGCTGTCGGCGATGATGCCGAAATTCAGTTTGTGCACCCGGGTGACGACCCACACGGCCAGGGCGCCGCCGGCAATGCTGCCCCAGATGCCGAGGCCCCCTTCCCAGATGTACAACGCGCGGTACCACTGCCGTCCGGGACCGAAGTACAGCTGATGATCGGTGATGACGTGATATGCCCTCGCACCGACTATCCCGAAGATGATCCCCCAGGTCGCGATTCGATCGAATTCCTCAGAGCTGCCACCGCTGGCCTCATAACGCTTCGTTCCGAGCACATACGCCACGATGATCCCGGCGAGGATGCAGATGGCATACATGTGGATGGTGACGTGACCAACGCTCCAACCGCTCCAATTCGGGCTGGGAATGCTCAGTGCAACTGCGGGCGTCATGCCTTGGATCGTCATGAGATTTCTCCTTGCTGGTGCAGGTCGCACGGAACCTGTCAGGACGGATCTGGTGGCCAAGGACCAGTAGGTCGGAACCGAGCCAGACGCGAACTTGGCGGGCACCACAATGACCATGCGTCAGGAACGCTGCTGAGTCCAACTGGGTACCAAGTCAAACTGGCTGCTGGGTCAAGCTTCCAGATGACCAAACTGGTTATGTACCGTTTACTTCCCATGGGGTACCTTATCGTGATCTCGGCATGTATGAATTCTCGTGATGCGGCCTTCCCACAGCTTCACGCATCATGGGTCGCAAGGATGGCGACGAGCGCACCGGGCTAGCCCTCCAGCACTGATAGAGGCGCACTCACCTCAACAGGATCCGCACCTGTGGCTTGTCCCCTGTCAGGATCCTTCCTTTTGTCAGAAATCCCGGGGCAGTCCATCCTGAGAGACCGATCAAGTGCCATTGACATGGCTCGACCGATCATCAGAGTGGAGCAGCACATCGGTGTCGAAGCAGCTGTGTGTACCGGTGTGGCAGGCCGGTCCGGTTTGATCGACGATGAGCAATATCACATCTGCGTCGCAATCCAGTTTCACCTCACGAACATGCTGGGTGTGTCCAGAAGTCTCTCCCTTGACCCAGTACTCCTGGCGAGAGCGAGACCAGTACGTCGCACGCCGGGTACGCAGGGTGCGGGCAAGCGCCTCCTCGTCCATCCAGGCGAGCATGAGGACGTCTCCAGTGCTGGCCTCCTGAGCGATGGCTGGCACGAGACCAGCATCGTTCTTCCTCAGACGGGCAGCAATGGTGGGGTCGAGGCTCGAGGTGGGGACCGAACCATCATGAGCTGTGGTAATCGTGTCCCCACGGGTCGAGGATGCGTCGGTGCTGTGGTGATTATTTGGGTTGCACACACGATTACCACGCGAGTCGGGAAGTCGATCATCAGGCATGTCACACATTGTTGCCTCTGGAGCTGGCAAAATGGGGCAAAACGTGATGCGAGCATGTCCATGCTCCCGGGGAAAGGACACGACGATGTCTCTGGCACAGAGTGAACGAGCCGGGCTGGCGGGGGACCTGGATCGTCTGGGGCCCGATGCCCCGACCCTCGACAAGGGGTGGACGACCAACGACCTACTCACCCACATGCTGCTGCGTGAGAACGATCCACTGGCCATTCCAGGTATGGCGGTCGATCTGCTGGACGAGACGACAACTGCGCGGGCACGTCGCCTGGAGGCGTCAACGACTTTCGATGAGCGGGTGGCACAGTTCCGACGCGGCCCCAAACCGTGGAGTGCGTTTCGCATCCCACTTCTCGACCGGGTCGCCAATGGGGCGGAGTTCTTCGTCCACCACGAGGACGTGTTGCGGGCTGAGGAAGGGTGGTCACCCCGGGAGCTGGGGCATCAGACCCAGACCCATTTGGCAAGGATCGTCAAGCAACATGCCCGCCTGCTCCTGCGCCGCAGCCCAGTGGGTGTGCGGGTGGAGATGACTGGGCAGAGCGGTGATCTGCACACCCTCATGGTGCGCCCGGGATCCCGTATCGTCACCGTGGTCGGAGAACCTGCCGAGGTGCTGCTGCACTGCTATGGACGAAAGAGCGTCGCCCAGGTCACCGTGCTTGGGGAACGCGAGAGCGTCGAGGCATTCCTCCAGACGGAGTGCTCCGTCTGACTGCTGGAGCTGTCGGTGAACCCTGCACGGACGACGGGGGCAGGGTGGCACACCAGGTGGGATGATCGCCGGCAATCCAGCTTGGGTTGCATGTGGTGTCGCACCCGGATGGTGCTTACGGGACCTTGACTCCTTCGAGCTGGTCGCAGGTGGAGACCAGGGTGTCAGGCATGGTCTCGGTGGGCAGGGAGAGGATGAAGT
>OJLZ01000237.1_pt1 | contig 12861 bp, 18 predicted proteins | sample 1597091 | NCBI WGS metagenome assembly OJLZ01 (sample SAMEA3904684, study PRJEB24821) | metagenome | biome: Builtin; feature: hospital; material: surface | place: USA | collected 2013-06-06
GATCTACACGTAAGGAGTCGTCGGCAGCGTCAGATGTGTATAAGAGACAGCCCTCCCCTTCCATGGTCGAGCGTCGCTATCTGCACCGGACCATGCAGATTCACACAGGAAAATGTCAGGTCGGAATTCATCCATCTGCTTTTCCCATCTTTGCGGATCAAGAGAAAGCAAGTTGCATTCATGGTCGAAACTCTGAAAAGAGAATTCATCAAGAATTGAGGCGACCCGCAGATCGGAGAGCTTGCGCTCGCCCCTGCTTCCGGTAGCTTCGAGGAGAATCTCGTTCTTCAAGTAAAGTGCGTCGGACCATGAATGGACCTCTGCACGTATAACGCCAACGCCAGCGGGGAATTGGACGGAAATATCATTAAGGGTTTCTTCTGGCCCCGCTGCTAAGTAGCTAAAGTATCCGAATTTGTCAGACCGACTTGAGGTCAGTGGAACGTCGATTTTCATGCCTGCTTGATCGTAGGCACTGAATGCCACGAGTCCTGCCTTAGCATCAATTTCTTCGGAGTCGGCACGAGTGGCAATAGAGAACTCTAAACCAGTACAGTTTTCAACATCGATCCAAAACTCTGCACTCCTACCCTGCATGCGCAGGTATACAAAGGGCGGTACCTCCAAGTCGAGCTTAAAGTTTGGTGCTTCGCTCGAAACAGAGACGCTATACCCACCAATACTTCCTCCTCCCCTGTGCTGAGAAGCCACCCAGTCTAGCTTCCGGTCCACATCTTTCAGCCTTTGCACAAGTGCCGCATTCTTGATCCCCCCGGAAGAGACGGTACTAACACCAAGGTCCCCCGCCAACTTGTTGAAAGCGGTACGTTGCTCTCCAGCACGTGCAGCGTTCCGCTGAGCCTCTTTTTCTGCCCTAACGGTTTGAACTGCGGCAGCTGTTCCAAGCAGGGATACGCCAGCCGCAGAGATGAGTGACGCAGAGGTTTTCTTTCCCCGGGCATGAGTAGCGGCTGCTATAGCTAACGCACCATAGCCTGACGCTTCGAGTGCGAGATGAATTTTGAAAAGACGCGGCTTTAGCATGGCGGAGGTCCTCACTGAGAAGATAAGAAATGTACAGTGCGCAAATAGATTACTCCATACACTTGGCTCAGCGAGGAGGTTGCGGTCCCTTAGTGTGGTGTAACGCTTGCTGATGGTGGGCCCCAGAAAATAGGGGGCGGCCACCGTAAGTCAACCTTTCGACTCAACTACCACATCTCACCGAAAGGCGTATGACGATGACCGCTGCACCGCATTCTATCGACCCGACAACCTATTTGGATGATCTGCTCGCTCAAGCCTCTCCGGATTTGATGCGCCAGATGCTGCAAGGGTTTATCAACCAAATCCTCTCCGCCCAGGCCGACACTGTCTGCGGCGCCGAATACGGCGTCGCCTCCACCGAGCGGGTCAACCACCGCAACGGGTATCGCCACCGCGACCTTGACACCCGTGTCGGCACGATCGACGTAGCAGTGCCGAAGCTGCGCCACGGAGCGTTCTTCCCAGAATGGCTGTTAGAGCGACGCTCACGAGCAGAACGAGCCTTATCGACTGTGATCGCCACCTGCTACCTCAAAGGGGTTTCCACCCGCAGGATGAACGATCTGGTGGCAACCCTTGGCATTTCCAACCTGTCGAAATCGCAAGTCTCGCGGATGTCGGAAGAACTCGACGAGATGGTCGCAGACTTCAGAAATCGCCCCCTGGACCCCGGCGGGTACGCCTACCTGTCCTGCGACGCACTGACGATCAAAGTGCGCGAAGGCGGCCGGGTGGTCAAATGCTCCGTACTGCTTGCCACCGGTGTCAACGCCGATGGCTACCGGGAAATGCTCGGCATGCACGTCGCCACTGCGGAATCCAACGCATCGTGGAAAGGCTTCTTCCAAGACCTCAAAGCCCGCGGACTTCGTGGTGTCTTCCTTGTCACCAGTGATGCCCACGAAGGCATCCAGCATGCCATTTCCGAAGTGCTGCCCGATGCCTCCTGGCAGCGGTGCCGCACCCACTTTGCCAAAAACCTCTACGAGAAAGTCCCCAAAATGCAGTGGCCGATGGTCTTAAGCGATGTTCCAGACGATCTTCCAACAACCGGATGAGGAATCAACCTGGGCGCAAGCCCGTGAAGTTGTTGACTTGTTGGAACCGAAGTTTCCCGAGGTTGCAGCCTATTTGGAGGAATCACTCGATGAGGTGCTGGCGTTTACCGCAGCACCGAAACCAGTCTGGACAAAGGTGTGGTCGAACAACCCCACCGAACGGTTAAACCGGGAGATCCGCCGGCGCACCGACGTCGTTGGCATCTTCCCGAACCGCGAATCCATCATCCGGCTTGTCGGCGCGGTCCTCGCTGAACAGCACGACGATTGGATCCAACAAAAACGCTACATGTCACTATCTGCACTCGAACACACCAAACGCCTCATGCACCAAACAGGAGGTGATCATGGCGACCACCACCAACTAACCGCCTAACCAAACCCCGAACTTCATACCGAGCCGAAAGCACAAACGGCTACACCACTACACGGGACTTGACCCTGGAACAAGCCTGTGCACGCCTGATCGCACCTGATGGCACCAGGAGAGCTGTGTCGTATACCGCGGTGAAAAACATGATGGCCGCGGTGCGCAAAGACCAATCAACCCGCCCGACAGGCCATGATTTGCCAGCCACAACAGCGCCTGAAACACCACCGGTGGAACACGCACGCGATACCCGCGGCGCATATCTGGGTGGGTCTGCCCAGTTCAGTATGGAAAACCTCACGAAGAAAGGACCCCTACATTCATGACACAGCCACAACCAGCATCAGCATCAGCGCGCTTTCTTGATGAATCGATCCTGCCTGTCTTTACCGATCTACGTATGACGGCTTTTGGCCGAACCGTGATTGATATTGCAGCAGATCCCATCTTCGACTCGTGGAGCTTTTCTGACAAAGTGCTCTACGCGCTCGATAAAGAAGTCGCGGCCAAGCGTGAACGACGAGTCAACAAATTACTCAAAGCATCCCGATCGCCAAATCTCGATGCGTGTATCGAAGACATCACCTACGCACCCGGCCGCAACCTCAACAAAGAGCAAATCACCAGACTCGCTCACTGCCAATGGTGTCAAAAAGCACAAAGCATTGTCATCCTCGGCAAATCATCCGTCGGCAAAACATACCTGGCCCAAGCACTCCTTACCGCTGCTTGCAGAAACGACTACTCTGCCCGTTTCTTCCGCACAGACACCCTGGCCAACCAGCTAATGGTGCTACGCCATGATGACACAGCACGCATGGAGTTTCTTCAAGACTTACACCTGGCAGACGTACTCGTGCTTGATGACTTCTTAACAACGCCGATTGATGCTGCCACAGCACACCAGCTGCTCAACATTCTTGCTGAGCGTGAACACCGGGGATCAACCATTGTCACCTCCCAGTTCACACCCGATGAGTGGTACAAGTCCATCCCGGATGCTGTCATCGCCGAGTCGATACTGAATCGGCTTGTCGTTGGCGCTGAGATCATCACACTCGAAGGACCAAACATGCGCCTCGAAGCCAATACGCAGTAGCGGCTCATAGTCAACGCCCGGGTGTTACCCGATACTCACCCGGGCGTTACTGAATACTCACCACAGCGTTACTAAATCCGTGGTCCTAACAGCTATCGCGTCCCCATTCGTGGCCATGTCTCAGTCGTTTAGCAAGCAGGCGAATACGCTCTGGTACGAGATTTTCGATGTCGTCAAAGCCAACTCGCTGGTGGACTACTCGGGGCCGACTCCTGCGGATAACGTGATGGAACGGCTACTTCAGGCACGCTCATAGTTATTGGCGTAGTGCGGGTGCGGTGTGGGCGTAGATGACGACCACTGCAATCAAGGCGATACAGACGGCGAAGGGTGCCAGCGGGTTCCACCCGTAAAGGGCGGTCGAAGCCAGCGGGGCAATCGCGTACGCCAACCCATTATTAGCGTTGATGATGCCAGCCACTGCGCCTTGCTCATCTGCACTCATCTTCAAGGTTGGGCCAGTGTTGTACCCGGGCATCGCCAGTCCCATACCTACCCCCAGCACGATACACCCGACAACCAGTAAAGCGTGCGAGGAGGTAGGCCAAATGAGCACAGTTGCAACTAGTGTAATGGCCAGACCAGTACGTAAAAGCTTCGCTGCTCCCCACCCTGTCTTTGGAGCAATCACCGCTTGGGCAATGATCATGGTCACGCCCATGATGGTCAGGTAAATCGCGGAAATACCTGCGGTCGCAGTTGCCGACAGGGCGAAGCGGTCTTGGACAGTGAATCCAAAAATCGTAGCAACAGAAGAAAACACAAGAAACATCACCAGACCAGTTGCTAGCCAGGGAGCTACACGCGGATCAGTGAAGCGAATCCGTTGAGGCTTTGCAAAAAGTTGCCCTCGGCTTTGAGGTGCGAAACTCACCAAGAGAACAACCAGACCAATCACCATCACAACGGGCATGACCACCAAGGGCAAGAGCAGGCCACCAGCAGCGGCTAACACACCTCCAGTAACACCTCCAACAATGGAGGCCATCCCTTGAGCCGCTCCAATCATGCCCAGTGCTTTTACCCGCCCGTTCTCGCTGGCAGCATGCGTGACCAGGTGGGCTTGCGCGGTCGGGGCGATCGCTGAAATCCCTCCACCATAGAGCAAACCACGAGTGATCACAACACCAAAAACTAGTCCGACACCGCCAACTACCTGGTTCATCCCCAGGTAGGAGACAATACCGAAGGCGCTCAAAGCGATGATCGCGATCACAAGCCCAGCAGCGAGTACACGTTTAGCGCCGACACGTTGGGAAGCTCGCCCCCAATAAGCACTCAAGCTCGCTAGTACAATCGCTGCCAAAGAGATAGTGGCGCCAATATGCCATTCCCGCAATCCCATCTGTCGTGACAGTGGCGCGATGATCGGATTGAGAATCATTTGCCCCATAAAGGCGAGAAAAACGATTCCCACTACCAGGTTCGCTTGCGCTCCTGGATCAATAGAGCTCTGTGTCGGCTTATTACTACGAGGGTCGGGCATCACTACACTCCATTACTAGAACACTGTTTCACTTAGGGATATTGTAGAATGGTGTTCTAGTAAGGGTCAAGGAATAAGTTAGGGTCACCTTATGAACACTGTGCTAACGGGGCGAAGGGCTGGGCTATCACGCGAGCTGATTGTCAAACAAGCTGTACAGTTAAGCGCGATCAGTGGCGTTGAGGGATGGTCAGTACGGGACATTGCCCGTGAACTGGGCGTGGTTCCCTCAGTGATTTATCATTATTTTCCAAACAAGGAAGCCATTTGTGATGCTGTTGTAGACCGGGTATGTGTCGGGATTGAAGTTCCCGACCCGGACCTTGAATGGAAAGCCTGGTTTCGAGCTATGGCTCACAATCTACGCCCCGCATTGTTAGCATATCCGGGGATTACCGACAGGTTCGCGCGGGGCAAGTTCACCGAACAGTTTTTGCCGATGATCGATGGAGCCTGGGCCAAACTACAAGAAGCTGGGTTTGGTGACAATTCGCCTGTGGCCTACACAATTATCGCGAACTCGATCATCCACACGATCGGAGCGAGAAACCTGCGCGCATCCAATCAAATCCAGCCTCGCCACAACCTGCACGAAATGCTTGTCAGGCTTGAGCCTATGATGGCTCAATCTGTTGGACTGACCAGTATTGTCAACTCTTACCTGGAGCCTCTCTCACACCCTGATGAAGAAGAAGCGATGTCCGAGGAATACTACGACCTCGTCATCGATGTGATCCTAGACGGCATCGAACACACCCTGCTGCCTTAACTCTGACCCACTTCTCAATCATCGTCTTAGTGAGCGCCCGCACAGCTGTGTACTTCAACACAGCGGATGTAGCCCAGTTGATAAGCCGGGTCAGTTCACGTTCACCCCTCACGTTCTCATGGTCACGGAGACGGTTAAGTAGTTCTTCCTGATACGGATTATTCATGGTGTGCCCTTCATCCAGGTATGGGTAAAGGGGGCCAAGGCACACACCCTGACCCCCTTCGCTGCCTGCTACGGGCTAGCGTCTACTCGGTAGCACCCGCCGTGGTCGGCTCCACCACATCCTGTTCAGCCGTCGCCAGCACCTCCGGGCGGAACACGGAACCGCCGTACACCTGGAGGCCCGTAATCGCACGGGTGAAACGGAACGGCAGCATGGACGATTCCGCCACCTCCGTGATCTGGTAGCCGAACGGGGTAGCCATCGGGTGGCCCGCAATGACCACCTCACGGCCCGCCACCGTCGGCACCGTCGGCGCGGAAATGATGCGGAACCCGAGCAGGCGACCAATCTCACCGTTCAAGAGATTGCTGTTGTTCACTGCCTTGTCCAGGCGCTCGTCGTACAGCAACGCCGATTCCATCTCCGGGCCAACCATCACGAAACGGTCAGTCTTCGGAACCGAAGTGGCGTTGAGTTTCTTACGCAGCGCCACCAGCGTCTTGTACGCGTCCTTCTTCTCAATGTCGAGCGGGAGGGTGCCCACCTTGTTGGAGTTCTTCACTCCGTCCTTCATGAGCTTGCCGATGTAGGTATCGACCTGCTCGGACATGCCTTCCTCTGCCTCGCTGACTGCCTCCGGCTTCACGTCCAGAGCAGACTGGACGGAAGATACCAGCGGAATCTTGAAGTTGAAGTAGTCGCCCTGGTCGGTCTTGAACTTACGCTCTCCGAACTCGACATCTTCAACAATCATGTCTTCGGACTCGTCGTACTTACGGATGGTGGGACGGCTAAGGTTGGTGACAACAACCTCGTCACCCTTACCGCGGATTTCGCCCTCAAAGTCGCGGTTCGTCACGCCTTCCTGCGCGAATGCCCAGGTCTCCTTGAGCGGCTGCATGAGCGCGGACGCGACAACGGGGCCAATTACCGGATCCCAGTTCTTGTGGGACTGTGGAGTTGCCATAGTGTGTTCCTCCTAGTGGAAACTGTTAGCGGCTGATACGGCCTTCCTCCACTGCCTTGTTGATTTCCTCAAACTTGCCCTGTGCGTACAGGCGGTCGAGGTCATCGGCGGTGAGGATTCGGCCATCGTTGTTGTTCGTGGGGCGGGGGTTCCGCTGGTGCGGGGTGCTACCCCACCCGCCTTGAACTGTGGGAATGAGTTGAGCGTGTTGGTGACGAGTTCGCCAGCCTTACTGTCCCACTCGTCGCTGCCCCACTTCGGGAGATCACCTACACCACGGAGATACGGCACAAGCATGTCGGGGTCTGCCCCGTTTTCCTTCGCCAGCTTGCGTAGGGTGTTGTCCTCGCGCATTCGGTCGAGTTCGGCCTGGAGCTTGTCACGCTCGGCTTCTCGTTCCTGCGCGGCGGCCTTGGCCTGCTTGATTTGTTCCTCCGGGTCTTCGTCGGACGGTTCAAAACCGAGTACCTGCGCGAGTTTCTTCAACGTCGCTGCCTGTTCTTCCGCCTGCTTCGCCTTCACTCGGCGGTCGCCGTTCTCGTTCTTCAACTTGCGGTTTTCCGCTTCGTATCGGGCGAGCTGCTTACGTAGCGCGTCAAGGTCTACGGCGTCGTCCGCCTCGTTGGCCTGCGCCTCGCCTAGGTGTTTCACCGGCTTGGGTGTAGTTGCCCTGCTCGGTGTCGTGCTGGGCTTGCTGCGCCTTGTCAGCGGCCTGCTGTGCGAGTTCTGCGGGGGTGGTGTTTTCATCCGACATGTGGTTTGTCTCCTCCTTGGGGGCTTGGGTGGTGTTCCACGCCTTGGTGGTAACGGGGAGGAGTATCGCGGAGTCAGGGTGGCGGTCAGTGTTGCGTGATAATCACCCAGGCGGAATCGTCCTCACACACCTGCCAGTACCACTCCGGCCACGTATCAGCGTTGGAGGACAAAGCCACAACCTCTGTAGGGGTTACCCAGGCGGGAGCGTCACCAACCACCATGGGCACTGTTTCCTCCGGCATTACCATCGCCTCGTCACCGTAAACAACCACCCGGTTAGACCACAGGCGCTCGGGCAGCGCCTCCCTAGCGCGCTCCACCGCCCGTGCTGCAACGTCAATCAACGCTAATCACCGCCAAAACTTCATCCGTAGGTGTCAAATCGTCCGTGCGCATCATCGTCAGCGAACCCGCCTTCAACTTCTTCAACCGTTCGTCAACATTGATTAGTCCATCTGATGACTGGCCCTCAAACCACTTGATCTCGCCGTCCTCTTTAACCCCAGTTCCAGATATGGCCGCTCCTAGTGTGTGCACGGCACGTACCGGGACATCATCGCGGGGTTCCTCGGGACGGTCGAAGGGTTATAGAGCGTGGCGTGGGGTCGGATTGGCCGTTTTAAAAAATAATGCTTTGTTGCCTTAAGAAATCAAACTCTGTCATGCACTGCACTCCCAAGCCATTGGCAACGTCAGGCAGCTTGACCCGCGTTCGTTTTCGCGGACTCGGGGTCTCATTGGTGATCACGATGAAGTCTCGGGCATGCGCACTCGCCACTATCCAAGAATCTGCAACGCGCAAAAATTCTCGAATTGCACTTTCTTCATAGGGAGCATCCTTACGATCACGCACCCATCGTGTTACCGCACGATAGGAGTCAACCTCTTCTTGCGTCACAGTGAGAACCTGCGACGTAGGGACGAAGCTTCTCAGCCACTGTGACTTTTCGTCATCTCGTTTCAGCAACTCATCTTCTACAGTCTGGTGAAAATAAAACTGACCATTGGAGAAAAACGAATCGAACTGCCGCCAGTACGTTTCAAAAATGTCCCGTGGCCGATGGTTGAACGCACCAATCACGATATTCGTATCGATGAGGTACATCTATGCGACCCCCTGCGCACGAGTAACCGTATTCTTCAACGTCTCGGTCTTGGCAATCCCCAGTTGACGCGAAGCCTCCTCTTCAGAAATTGCACCGTCTACATATGCCCCGGTGACGGTGTCCAAAAATCGGCCACCCAGCCGCGACTTCAACGTGACGAAGAAGTCACCGCCTCCACTAACAATCGGAGGCGTAGGGTTCGAGGGACGTTGCCGAAGGAATTCCTGCACTTGTGGTTTGCCAAGGCGGCGCTGCCCCACAAGGGACCACAGTGTCGTATCCGCGCTTACCCGGTACGCATCGTATGCCCATTCAGTGATGTGTTTCAGATCGGGATTTCTGTCCCATTCCTGCAACAACGCATGCTGCGGCAGAAGCAGGGCAGCTGCAAACCTGTTACACCATCGCTCCACATCGTGATGATCATTCATGGCACCTGTGAGACCTTCTGCAGCGAGCAGTACGTGGCCCAACTCGTGAGCAAGGCTGAAGTACTGCCCAACTTTGTAATCACTGCCGTTAACAAAGATCAAGGGGTAGGGGCCATCGAACAGTGTGAAAGCACGAAACTCGTCGATGTCGAGTTTGCGGTGGTTGTTATTTCCAAGTACGGAGTTTCGCATCACTAAGACACCGCAGTGCTCAATTGCATCCGCTAATTCCAGCACATTCTCCCGACCAGTGGGCGCTTTACCCGGCCTCCATCCGACATCGGCAAGCTGGGGTAACAATGCACACACCGCATCGTCCGGGCTATCACGCAGTGTCCAGGCACCACCGAAATTTGGAGGATCAATTCCTTCCGCGCGCGCAAATTCTGCATACCAGCTCAAGCGGCGCTCACAGGTATAAATCGTCTCCTTCAACGCTGGGCTGAACTCAGTTACTTTCTTACTATCCACGGTGCGAAAATCTGGGAAATCCGGCTGATCGTCCGTGGGGCCGTCGAGAAGCAAGTAACCAAACGGGATACATGCGAGCGATGCCAAGTGCTCAGCCTGACGCAGCGTCGGCGACACCTTGCCTTCCAGCCATTGCCGGACCAACCGAAAATCACTTCTTTGGGCAAGTTCTTCCACCGTGCTGCCGGTTCGCTGCAGCGCCCAGCGCAGTGTCGGTTCTGCAATGTCGACTCGAACAGTCATCACTCACCTCCCGCTAGTTACGTAGTTTTTACCTTAGCGGAGGAGCCCAGCAAACATCTCCGGGGAGCTACAGCTATCAAATTGATACAAACGAGTTTTCATGCCTGCGGAACTAGCCTCGCTCATGCTAGGGTTCATGTCAATCGTTCAGCCCGCCTCCGAGCCAAGCTCAGAGTGTGGGCTGGATTTCTTATTGCAATCGGGGGATATACTTCGCCAAGCTGCAAAATCAAACCAGCTACAACCGTTTCGCAACAAATCGCAAGTTCTCCTCGCTTCCAGAAGGACAACGTGAACACAGTTTCGGAGCTTTCGTTATCATGTCCTCCGTAATTCGGGTTGTGTCCCCCGGGACGACTTGGCCAGACACAGTCTCGCAGTATCAAAAAGCGTGCCAGCCGTTGCACACAATAGCGATAGACATTTAAGATAAGGCTAACCTAAGTTACCTAATGAGGGGAGTCTCATCTTGAACGTATCCACACGGCGTCGCGTCGCAACGGGCGCTACCCTATTCGCGCTGCTCAGCCCCAACATTGCGGCCGCGCACGCCTTCCCAACTATCGACGCCGCCACCGCCCCCGGCTGCACCGGCGAACTCGATACGCGGCACCCGAACCTCGGCGTGCAGTTCGACGTCACCGGCCCCGACACCATCGACCCGACCAAGGACATCACGTTCAAGCTGAAAGGGTCGGGGATCAACCCGGCGTCGACGCCCGGGGCGTCCAACGGCGTTTACGTGGTGCTCACGCCGACGCGCGTATGGCGCCTCAACCACTGCTCCACCATGACCGGCGACGGCGACGCGCTCGTCGCCCGCTGGATCCCCGCCGCCGCGATGGAAGACAACGGCGGGAAGCTGGACCTCGACCTGCTCGTGGAGGCAAACACGCTACAACCTGGACAAACATACACGGTCGGGATCATGGCGGCGCACGCCCTGGGCGCTCAGCGAGCGCTACTTCGACCGCGGCGTCACATTCAAGGTGCCCTCGGTAACAGCAGACCACGTAGCGACGCCATCCAACGTCCGCGGCAAGATCGACCAGCAGCGCAACGTCACCGTCGCATGGGACTACCCCGAGTCCGTCCCTGGCACAGCGTGGCGCGCCCAAATCGAATGCGTCGAACACTGCACCAGCACAAAAACCCTCCGCAGCCTCGACCTTTCCGACCCCAACGCCCGCACCGCCAAGTTCGACGACGCCGACCCCGGCGTCTACCAAGCCTCCGTCAACGCCAGCCGATGGGTCAACGGCACATTCGTCACCACGGACTTCGGGACGTCGACGCGCTTTGTCGTAGGGGACGTCGATAAACCAATCAGCCAGCGACTGTACGCGGCCGGCATCGCGCACGAGTACGGCGAGTACGTGGCACCCGGCACCGAGATCACCCTAGCGAATCCCCTGACCGCGAAAGCGAAATGGTCAGTGACCGGGGTGAAGGACTACACAGTCGACCCCGCGACGCAGGCGCTGCGCTTCACCATGCCGACCAACCCGGTGCAGGTCGAAGTCGCAGAGGCGAAGGAGGCACCGACGACCACTCCGACCACCCCGACTTCGACGACCGCAGCGCCTACCGTGCCTGCAGAGCCCACTACCCCTGCTGCCCCTACCAAGTTCCCGGCCTGGGGCGCGGTGCTGATCGCGGGCGGGGCAGCCCTACTCGCCGTCGTTGCTGGCCTGGCTACCCAGTCCCCCGTGATCGCGGCGCTACTGAAGCGCCTGCAGCGTTAGATCTTCGGCAGGATGCTCGCCGCGAGCGTATGCAACGCGGCAAACCCACCCAACAGCGTGGCGATAACCCCCAGCACAATCGCCACAATCGACTCCGGGGCCATACCCTGCTGCTGCACCGACGGCATCTCGACCGGCGGCAGCACCGTCCCATCCGTCAGCGTCACGACGAGCTTGCCGTCCTTATCCACCTTCACCGACGCGATACCGCGACCGTCCTTGCCGTTGTTGCCATTTGTGCCTGCGGCGCCGTCCTTGCCTGGGGTGCCGTCTTTGCCTGCGGCACCGTCGCGGCCATCCTTACCGTCTCGACCGGCAGGCGCGTCGCGGCCGTCACGACCATCGTGACCGTCCTTACCATCAGCACCGTTGCGGCCGTCCTTGCCGTCCTTCCCCACCACTTTGCCGAGGTCCTTGGTCATGCCGTTGGTGAAGGTCAGGATCAGGTGGCCGTCACGGTTAATCGAGGCATCGCGGATGCCGCCTTCTGGCTGCTGCCCTGGCGCTGGTGCCGGTTCCGGCTCGGCAGGCTTCTCGGGCTTCTCGCCGAGCTCCAGCGTCACAGCAAACGGCGACGGCTTCTTCTGGTCCTCCCACCTGCTCCCCGAGTTGTAGAACCACGACCGCACCGAGTCCGTCACGTTGTTCACCAGCTCAGTCGGCCATGCATCCGGGTAGGAAATGTCCTCATCCCGCTTATAGACGACCCCTTCGTACTCCGGCGTCGCCCGCACCGTCACCGCGCTGACCTGAGTTGGTCGACGGGAAGGGGTCGATGCGAAGCTCGGCCCCACCCCCGGAGTGCACTGCTACGCCCGTCATCGACGGACCGGGAACGAACATAACAACATAAAAACGAAAGAACCCCCAGCGTTGGAAAGAGGAGCTCGGCTTCAAGGTCTGCGTTGTCTACTTCCCAGCATGCAAACTCCTCCTCATCAATGACGACAACCGGCACGCGATCGCCGTATTGGGCGGCGTTGTCGGGGTCCAGGTCGACGTCGACAAGCACTAGCTCCGTGTCACACTTCTCCACCACCGGAGCGATCTGCGCCTCCACCCGCTCGCACGAACCGCACGTGGAGCGCACCATCAGCTCGACCGTCTTCATCGCAACTCGTCTTCATCGTGCCTACGTCGCTCGCCC
>OJLZ01000241.1_pt1 | contig 12778 bp, 10 predicted proteins | sample 1597091 | NCBI WGS metagenome assembly OJLZ01 (sample SAMEA3904684, study PRJEB24821) | metagenome | biome: Builtin; feature: hospital; material: surface | place: USA | collected 2013-06-06
TTAAAGCGGTACGCGAGCTGGGTTCAGAACGTCGTGAGACAGTTCGGTCCCTATCTGTTGTGGGCGAAGGAGATTTGAGGAGAGCTGTCCTTAGTACGAGAGGACCGGGATGGACCTACCGCTGGTGCACCGGTTGTTCCGCCAGGAGCATAGCCGGGTAGCTAAGTAGGGAAGGGATAAGCGCTGAAAGCATCTAAGCGCGAAGCCTACTCCAAGATGAGATCTCCCATTCGCAAGAAGTAAGACCCCTTGAAGACGACGAGGTAGATAGGTCAGGGATGGAAGCATAGCGATATGTGAAGTTGACTGATACTAATAGGTCGAGGACTTAATCACAAGAAATGTTTGGACTGTTATTCAGTTTTGAGGGAGAGACCTCAAGCGATCTGGTGATGAAAGCGAAGTGGACACACCTGTACTCATCCCGAACACAGAAGTTAAGCACTTCAGCGGCGACAATAGCTGGACGAGCTCCAGTAAAGATAGCACGTTGCCAGGTAGGAAGACCTGTTCTGAGAAGGACAGGTTTTTTTCTATATAGAGAAAGAAACCTAAACACATTCCTTATGTGAGGAACCCCTTCTCATATTATTATGAGTTTGCAATATAAAAAATTTGAACGGTATTGATTTAAGTTTTCAAATGAGAGTTAGAAGATTATTCAATGATCATTGGTAAATAGTTATTTAACAAATAGAAAAAAGATTCCCCATGAGGAATCTTTTTGAGACTATCTTATAGTGAATGGATTATTTACAAGTAGCTCCCTGTTTTTCTGCTTGTTTTACAGTGTTTTTCAAAGACATGTCCGTATCACTACCAAAGCCAAATTTCTTCAGTGAACTGCTGTCTGTCTTTGTGAAATCCATATTGATTTTTACAACAATATCTTTATCCTTAAAGTCGAAAGATACTTTCATACCATCATCTTCTTTTATTCCCAAAGATGATTCTAACTGTGTCTGCATCATTTTTTTCTGATCATCAGACAGTGTACTAAGATCAACACCACCTAAAGCAGAAGCAGGTACCGTTACATTCATGTCAGCAGTTTTGATTTCATCATCTTTTGCGTTGAATGTTGCAGCTAACGTCATACCATTTTGTGTAATACTGCAAGTTTTTGATTCTGATTTGTTACCACTTCCGCCACATCCGGCTAATAAAGTGACAACACATAAGCAAGCTAATAATTTTTTCATACGTTTTTTTCTCCTCGTCTTCATAGTAACATAAATATTCTATCATAAGATTTTTATGTGTTAGTATTTTAACATAATTTCACATACTGTACAATCTATTTTAATGTTTATCTGGAAAACTCGTAAAAAATAACCAAATTTTATGATAGTTTGTCAGAAAATTTATATCTTACAAGGATGACTGGCTTTTTCGCGTTTAATGTGGTATAACTTTCATTGAAATCCTTAATATATAAAGATAAAAGAAATGGTGATGAAAATGGCACAAAAGGTATTATTAGGTTTATCAGGCGGCGTGGATTCTGCCGTTGCCGCTTATATTTTAAAAGAGCAGGGTTATGATGTAACCTGTGCATTCATGCGCAATTGGGATTCATTTGCCAATAATGATATTATGGGAAATCCTACGATTCAAGATGATGTATGCCCGCAGGAGCAGGATTACCTTGATGCAAAAGCTGTCGCAGATAAGCTAGGACTTCCTTTATTGCGGGTGGATTTTGTAAAGGAATATTGGGATAATGTATTTACGTATTTCTTCCCGTCTTTAGAAGTTAGCACCATGTTTCTTTAGGAGCAAAAAAAACAAATGTTAATCAGAGCCCGTATTTATGCGGGTTTTTATGTGATAAAATACTTTCATATTTTATTTAATTGTGTTATAATGATGGTGCCGTGGTGTATTCATGTCGGAGGTGTTCTTATGGCTTATTTCCTTAAGGTTGCTAAACAACAAAATCGTACCTATTTATCTATTTACGAAAGCTTTTATTCTCCTGATGTTAAGGGAACCAAGCATCGCAGTATTAGAAAACTTGGTAATCTTCAGTCTCTTATTGATTCTGGGATTGATGATCCTATTGCCTACTACAAAGCTGAAGTGGCTAGAATGAATGAAGAAAGAAAACTCAAAAATGCGAATGCAAAGATAAATCAAAGACTTATTGGTGAAGTCTCTCCTGAAAAGTATCTCGGCTATTTTCCTCTTGCCAACATTCTTAACACATTAGATGTAAAAGATCATTTTAACTATATGCAGTCTACTCGCTACTTTCAGTTTAATGTCTATGATATATTCTCATCTCTTGTATTTGCACGTGCTGTAGCACCTTTGTCTAAACACAAAACGTTTCATGATGTACTTCCTTCCCTTTTGAATGAAGTTGACTTCAGCTATGATCAATTATTAGATGCCGTTGAATTTCTGGGGAGTGAATATCAGAAGTTCACTGAAATACTTACGGTAGCTACAGCTGATAATTTTGGTATTGATACAAAACATACTTTCTTCGATTGTACGAACTTCTACTTTGAAATCGATAAAGAAAATGATTTTCAAAGACGTGGCCCATCTAAAGAAATGCGTCATGATCCCATTGTTGGGCTAGGTCTATTACTTGATGCCAATATGATCCCCATCGGTATGAGGATGTATCCCGGTAATGAGTCAGAGAAGCCTATTATTCTCAAAATCGGTCAAACAGCTAGTTGATAAAGAAAAGACATGGGTACTCCTTGAAAATGATTTTCATGATGTTTTAGACAGCAAAGGAAATATAATATATCGATACAAATCATGTATCGATAACTACACATATGAATATAAAGACGAAAATGGAATCAAACATTCAAAGACAGTAAAAGAAAAACGTGTTTGTACATTTTCCCCAAAGCTACAACGAAAAAAGTTAATGGAAATCGACAAAATGATTGAAAGAGCGCAAAGATTACGAGCATCAGAAGCAAAGAAAGAAGAGTATGGGGAAAGTGCGAGATATGTAAATTTTGTGGATAGAGATGGTAAAAAAGCCCATACAGTACTAAATGAAGAAAAGATAGATATGGATAGAAAACTAGCAGGCTTTAATCTTCTAATCACTTCCGAATACAAAATGGAAGATCAACAGATATATGAAGCATATCATAATTTATGGAGGATTGAGGAATCTTTCAGAGTTATGAAAAGTGAATTAGACGCAAGACCTGTCTATCTTCAAAAAGAGAATAGTATAAAAGGACATTTTCTTATATGTTATACTACGGTACTACTAATACGACTGTTTCAATTCAAGATACTAAATAACGAATACTCAACAAGTGATATATGTAGTTTTATCAAGGAGTTTAAAGTTGTACAGATCAACGATTCAAGATACATCAACATGACACGTTCTTCTGATTTCATCACCAAGCTTTCAGCTCTATTAAAACAACCAATCACAAATTATTATCTTACCAATAAACAAATAAAAATGATGCATACTCGTTAGCTATAATTTCGAGTTTACACCATTTTTTTACTTTTAACTTCTAAAGATAGGTGATATAATAATTAGCCTCAATATTCAACTGTCTTCCGTTTTTTCTAATCCTTTTCCCACAGTAAAAACTAGCCCAGAAATGGTGCTGTATATTCTTTTGACTTAGCTTCTCATACGATTTATTTTAATTGCTAGACGAAACAATCTTCCTTTTTTTTATTTTTTCATTCGGTAAACAAAAAGGGTTCACTTCATCAGTATTTCTTAAACTGTTCTACCTGCTTTTTTAATAGCTTTAATCTCTTATTCGTTTATCGGTTTCTTTCTCAAAACCACTTGTTTATTTAGATGACCCCAAAAAAGACAATGAGTGTTTAAACTCACTGTCTTCTTGATCTTTTCACTTTTTCTATTTCTTACTTATTTTGCCACTCCAGAGCGAATATCACTAAATGGAGAGAATACACGTTTTCCACTTACCCATTTGTAAGAACGAACTTTGTAATAATAACGTCTTCCAGAAGTAAGTGATGTACTGCGCTTATAAGTAGTATATTTGTCATACGTACCTAATAAAGCATATTTTCCATTTAAACTGCTTGCACGATACAGTTGATAATAAGAAGCTTCACCATCATAATTCCAAGTGATTGATAATGCCTTTCTTACTGACTGTGAAACTGTTAAATTCTTAGGTGCCTTTAACGATGGTGTTGCACTTACCACTGGACTAAATGCTCCCATGACACGTCTTTTATTAATTACACGATAGCCACGTACTTTATAATAGTATTTTGTACCTGTTTTTAAACCAGTGCTATACTTAGTATCATAATATTTATTGTAAACACCGAGCAGAGAATATTTCCCTTTTTCACTAGTCGCACGATATACCTGATAATAATCAAATGCATTATTTTGATCCCATGTTACCTTGATTTCTGTAGAACTCAATTTCTGTAATTTAACATTTTTTACTGTAGGTACTGTTCCTGCGGTCCAACTCAGCTTATATTTGCCGCCGTCATCCCATGAACCAGAGCTTACTTTTACATAATATACATTAGAACCACAGAATTCTAAAATTTGCTGATCAGGTGAAGCAGGTTTACCATATAAATAATCATAATCCAATGTTTCTGATAAATCTTGATTATAGACATTGATATCCATATCTTCATAAGCTGAGATACTTAATCTTACAAACTTAGAAGTTGTTGTAATTTTATACCAATCTTCTTTATCTTGAGTAGTTAATGCCCCAGTAATCGTAGCACCTTTATTTAATGTCATTGCGTGATCAAAGTCATTAGGTTCTATATCATTTGCCCCTAAAGAAGATATAGAAGCTTTAATTTGATATCTGCTGGCAGCAGATCTCTCATTATCAATTACAACTTTATAAGTACCTGGTGATACATAAGCTGTAATCACTTTTGTCACAGGTGAAGCAGCAGAATCAGTATAAGCATATACTGTGTCATATCGCTCAGATAAATCTGCAGAATAGTAAGACATGCTAACATCGCCATAAGACATACATGTCAACACCATTTTTGAAGCTTGACTTACTTTTAAATCATAAGTTACTTTTGCATTGTAACCTTTATCCGTACTGCCACTGATAAAAACATTTGATGTAGGCAGTGTTGCCGCATGTGTAACAATTAAATTTTCATTGCCAATGATGGTAACTGCTAATAATAGACTAACAATCCCTGCTAATAATCTTTTTACTCTTTTCATATGTTTCTCCTAATCCGTCGTCTAACTAAATTTTCACCTTTACTGGTGTGCTGAATGGTGAGAACACACGTGTTCCTTTTACCCATTTATAAGCACGCACTTTGTAATAATAGGTGTTTCCCTTCTTTAATTTTTTACTAGTACAAGTAGTTGTGTTTTTGTCATAAGTTGCCAACAATGCATATTTCCCATTCGCACTTGTGCCACGATATACTTGATAGTAGGTTGCCCCTTCAATTTTATTCCAAGTTATTTTAGCCGTTGTACTACTTGTCGCCTTAGCTGTTACTTTACTTGTTTTTGAAAGTACTGGCTTTCCTGTAATGACACTGCTAAATGGTGAGAATACACGTTCTCCTTTTACCCAGCGATATGCACGTACTTTATAATAATACGTATTGCCGGTTAATAAAGATCTGGAAATGGAGGATGTCGTTGTACTGTTATATACACCTAACAACGCATATTTCCCCGTTTTACTTGTACTGCGATAAACCTGATAATATGTTGCGCCATCTGTTAATTTCCAACTGATCTTTAACGTAGTAGAAGTATTTGGACTTGCTTTTACATTGGTAGGAGCAGCAAGTTTTGGCGTTCCCTTTACAACATTAGAGAACGGTGAATATATACCTTTTTTATTTACAACTGTATACGCTCTGACTTTGTAATAGTATGTCTGATTGGTGAGTAATGCCCTACTCTTCATACTGAAGGTATTTTCATCATAAACACCTAATAACCTAAAATCTTTTGTAGCATTGGTAGAACGATATACCTGATAGTATTTTGCGCCTTCACTCTTTGCCCATTGAACGTTTACAGAAGTTGCTCCAGCAGAACTAGTTTGAATACCAGTAGGTGTTGCTGGTTTTGTCGTAACGCTGCTTATTGTGCTAAACATACTATATTCGCCATCTTTAAACGCGCGTACTTTATAGTAATATGTCTTGCCTGCAGATACAGCAGCATCACTAATCGTCGTTGTTGTATAATTTTTACGATTCACCAAACTATAAGTGCCATTGACAGAATCCGCACGATATACCTGATAGTATTCTGCACCAGCTACTGCATCCCAACTTACTTTCACTGTATTAGAAGTAGCTGTAAGAGCACTTAAAACCGGTGTTCCAATGCTCTTACTGGTAATGATTCTTCTTGGTGAATAGCTTGAATAAAGTCTGTCACCGCTAACCATAGCATAAGCTTTCACTTTATAATGATACTCTACACCTGGTTGTGCTGTTTCATCGATTAATGTCGTAGCATTTCCTTCAGCCACCTTGCTAAAAGTGCCAGTAGCTGATGTTGAACGATACAATGCATAACCATCTGCTCCCTTAACACTTGTAAAGCTAGCTTGGATTTTTCCCTCACCTAAATTTACAAGCGTTAAATTGTTTGGTGCGTCTGGTTCATCTTGATAAACCGTTGTACCATATGGATGTGCTTTACCAAAAGCAGAAGTAAGTGCATATTCAGCGTTCAAAGTATATCCTTGTGAAACAAATGTGTCATAAGGTTTTAATAATTTCTTATAAGTCATATCATTGGTTTCTTCATAATAGGTTGCTGCACCTGTGGCATCAAAGTTATACCACTTGCCATCCATAAGAACAAGATTCCATCCGTGCGCTATGGTGTCTTTCTTATCTTCTAAATAGAGATCACCATTCACACGTCTAGTTACTAAACCTAATTCTTTTAATAAACGATATGCTCCTAAAGTCTGTCCATAACATTGTGCTTCTTTGCGTACCAAAGAATCATAAGCAGTAATCATCAGATTTCCATTGTCAGGTCGAGGGTTATTGTTATAATGCAAATTGGTTGCTAAATAATCATAAACAGCTTTTGCTTTATCATAGTCTGATGAAGCCTGTGTAATACCATTATTGGCAAATGATGCTAGTATTTGTGAAACCTTTGCATCTACCGCTTCCTCTTCCTGTTTACTTGTATAATAATCAAGTTCAAATGTAAATGTATAAGAATTCAAGCTGCCTACTTTACCATCGATTCCAGTCGTTATACGAATCGTATTTGGTTTAATCGTATATCGTAAATAATCCCCTTGAGCAGCTGTAGCAGGATCTGCTTTTTCATCATCTGTCCTAGCCATCTCATATAATTCGTTTCCTAAGCCTGAAGGGAATGTCCCAGCGTTATAAATAAGGGAAATCTTTTTATTTCGCTTGACCATCTGTTCTTTGAGATAGTCTGCCGCCTTTGCCTTATTTGTAAATTCATTCGCTGCAGGATTACTAGCTACTGCTTTCACTGTAACTTCATTTGAATCGACTTCTTTGCCATTAACGCTTTCTCTGATCTTATATGTGTATTCTTTTCCAATCGTCAAATTTGTTGCATCAAGGAAAAACAACCCATATTTAGGATCTCTTTTTACCAAACCGTCATAATAGCCATCATCGCGTTTTCTCATAATCATGTATTCTGCATCCGTTGGATCACTCACACGATTGCTTGCTGTCCATTTCAATAAGATACCATTATCACGATCTGCTTTAGCTGTTAAAACCGGTGTAGCAGATGCTGCATGTACTGTCATGAATGTTGTTGGAATCAAGGTCGAGACTGATAAAACGAATGCACATACTAATACCATAAACTGCTTCATTTTACTCTTCATACTATTTCTCCTTTCAATGTTCTATATGCTCAATATCAATTCTTCACTCCTTTCTGTTTTATTGATGAGAAAGGTTACACCTCTCTTTGCATCTACTATTTATGTGAATCCTTCTTTTTTGAAGTTTCCGCTGCTGAAAATTTATAAACTGTTATGCCTTTGGTGTTTTCACCAAATCGCTTAATCTCTTTCACTTTCACCTTATGTTTTGTAACCCGTTCAATATTCATTTGTGCTACTTCAACATAAGTCGGATTTGCCGATGTGAAATAGATATTTTTTTTCAAAAGATCTTCCCAATACAAGGATGTCAAGCCATTCTTTTCCAATTGTTGATAATACAATTCTGAGAATGTATAGGAACCGCCGGCGACCATCGTATTAATTGGTTTTTCATTAGGATAAACAACGAATGGATTACGATTTACCGTTCCGGCAGAGAAATCATAAACATAAAAATGCTCAGGATTCTGTATTGCGTATTGTTCGAAATTCTGAAACTGTTCAGAAGTGGCTTCCGTATTTGTTTGTGTAGCTGCATAATCTTTATCTATATAGACCATATAAATACCGCCTACACTTACTACAAGAGTTATAGCAAGCATTGGTTTAAAGACCTTTTTATAGGATACATCCAGCCAACGCAGAAACATCGTCATCATAAACATGAAACAAGGAATCAGTAAAGACTGATAACTTCTTAATGGCAACCTGCCTTTAAATCCAAGATAAAGCAGTAATACGGCAAACCCGCCGCAGCAACATATGCTTACAAGTATATGAAACCATTGTTTCTCTTTTTTTGCAACCATTAAATTCAAAATCACGAAAATTAAAAATATACTGAGTAAGGAATATTGTACAAAGCTATAATCATATAAAAGCTCTCGTATATTCGTTACCGTTTTACTGAGTGCTGAATGCTTATTTGCCTGATACGCCTCTGTTATCGTTTTTAAAGAGGAAGCATTTATATTTTCATCCATATACAATAAACAAAGCGTTGCACGATACGTGCTATTATCCCATTGGACAGCATTATATAGCTTTTCATGTCCCTTATAAGGTGGATGTTGCCCGTAATCCATATACTTAACTCTATAGTCATTATACGTATTATATGCCTGTGTAATCTCGCTTTTATTTTTAATATACAAGCTTACAAAACGAACACCAAAGCAACTAATCACTAACGCGATTACAAATGTACAAATTTTTAACGTATGTAAATGTTTCTTCTTTTTCGTTAAATCCGGACAATACAGATAACATGTAGCAATCTGATAAACACAAGATAGTGCAAAGAAACACATGATGCTATACCAGGAAAGAGTACGCGTCATAAAGCTGAGCAATAATGCGATAAAGCAATATGCATATATGCATATCTTGGTACTGCGTTTATCAGAATGTTTCATTGATGCCATAACAACCACTGCTGATGTTCCCAAAATGGTCGATGTCACCGTAAATTGAATGGAAACTAGCGGAACCATAAAAATGAAAAGTAAACTAATGATCTGCGCACAGATTGGAAATGCAATCGACACCTTCTTATCCTTCGCCAGTTTATAAAAACATAAAAACATCACACTTTCCGATAGATACATCGCGAAAATATGATAAATCGTATACCACGGCAAAGATGGTAACAGCTTATATAATACCCCGATCGGTACACCTAGAAAATAATTGATAAAGGCTTGTTGTGGATACGCTTCCCCTGAAGCATATCCTGCCAAAGCATACATAATGCGTGAGTCGTCATTTGTCGCATAAGATACATCCGCTGTTAAAAGGACGATGGCATAACAAAGAAAGGTTAAGCCAAAGGCGAGTAACCATTTCCCTTTTCGCGAATTTATAATTTCTTTTATTTTCTCCATAACGGACCTACCTTATAATGAGAATACGATGATCCCTACGACCATGATGCCTAAACCGATTAGTTTCTTTCTAGAAGGAATTTCATGCAAGAAAATTCTGCTTACAAGCGCCACTAAAATAAAACTACAGGAATTCCAGACCGGTGCCATAGATACCGGAACTACTTTATGAGCAATTAAGGAACAAACAGTAGAAAGGAACATCATACCATAGCCAATAATTGTCAATACATTTAAATATTCATAAATCCAAGATTTATAATGACGCATTGCTGCTTTTTTCAAGATCAATTGGGAGAAAGTGGCAATTAAGATGCCAACCACCATGATGACATAATACCAGAACTCAGCCATTAGAAGTCACCACCGTATAAACGCCAACCATAATGATGGCAGATCCTATGATCATAGGAAGTGTGATTTGTTCATGGAAAATAAGACTTCCCATGATAATTCCCCAAATCATGGATACTGGACGATTGCTATATGCAGTAGATAAAGATACATGTTTTAATATCATCTGCCAAACAATTGCATAAATACCCAGAATAGCTAAAGATATACCAAAATATAATATAAATTCAAATGACATAAAACTTTCAAGTGCTGCCATTTTATTAAAAACACCTGAAAGTGAATAGAAAAATATCGCTATCTGTAAAATCAAGATTTGCCCGATCGTTATCTTTTTTTCTTTCATAAAACTCCTCCGTATCTGTTATTTCTTTTCCACATTTAAGGTTTCGCGTACTTCATATTGCGGCTGATTACTTAATGTCAGATACATGCGGCCGATGTATTCCCCCATCAATCCGATCATAATCATTAACAATCCACCGATAATCAATATTACTGTAATCAAAGAAGTGTATCCAACAAGAATCGAAGGATTTAATAATTTCCTTATGACTAAGATAATTCCTATAATAAAACCAATAGCCGAAAACAGTAATCCCATCATAGAAGACAGTTGCAAAGGTACAATAGAGAAATTAACCATACCGTTTAGCCAAACTTTAAAACGCTTCTTAAAGTTATACCCGGATGTCCCTTCCAATCTTTTTTTGTGTTCCAACTTTATGCTGGTGATTCTTCCGGCGATTTGATAAATATAGCCGAAAATGGAAGGAAACGGACTCTGATATTTTTTCAAACTATCTGTACACATCTTATTGATTGCAAAATAAGCTGAAGATACAGCACCTTTTGGACGTTTTCCCATTGCGGTATATACTTTGGCAGAGATTGCGCTTGTAAAACGATTCATAAACTTTGTCTGTTTCTGTGAAAAATCTGCACTTACCAGATCATAGCCTTCTTCAATCTTATCAACAAGATCAAATAAATGATCTATAGGATGCTGGCCATCATCATCCATGAAAACCGTACAATCTCCTTCAATATATGGAATGCTTGCCATACGAGCTGTTGCTTGCCCCCAATTACGGGATAAGTTTACCCCAACTATATTCTCATCTTCTTGACATAAGGAACGGATAACATCAAAAGTGTTATCCGGAGAACAGTCATTAACCAAAATAATCTGATAAGAATAGGATGGTCGCTGTGCTACTGTTTTCTTGATTTGTTCTACCACATAGGGCAATGTTTTGGCAGAGCGATAACATGGGATTGATACTGTAATTTTCATCTAATCAACCTTTCTAATCTAATAACAGCTTACTGTCAAAACCATCTAACAGCATGCTTTCGCCTTTATCATCCAAGACTTCAAATATCTCATAAACAGTGTCAATAGCTTTCGCCATAGTTACACGGTCTTCTGTTTTCAAAGTTACACGACATAATATCTGACGTTGTGTACCCATAAGTTTTTCCGTAATATCTTCACCACCGTAATACCATGGAGACACATCCACAATTTCTGGCAGCTTCCGTAATTCTTCTACACCGATGACCTTTTCCACATGCCCAGGTCTACCCAATAAGGACAATGTACAATATACATGATCAAAATCAGGCTTTGCTACTTTCGCAAGATCTGGTTCATTCATCTCTCCCGTTAACGCATGATGAATCATCATATCCATGGTACTAAAGCCGTTTTCTTCTTTTAACAAGTTGTATTGCTTCGCACCATTGAAACGATAGCCCATTTCATAAAAAGGACATTCATTTTCTGTCGCAAACCCCTGAATAAATAATGTACCGTTCTGTAATCCGATAGATTCAAACATTTCCACTACTTTCTGATTTTGCGTTTCCTGATAAAATTGCAAATGTTTTGATGGATAAATATAAGCTAATGGCAGTTTCATAAAATTACCATCGCTTTCACGCAAGTAGCGATCATGCATCGCCGTTAAGTAAACCTTTCCATTTTGAATAGCATAGCTAATGCCAATTTCATCACTGATTACATAGGTTTCAATAATAACACTGCCTGTTGGTGAATATGATTTTGCTCTTTCATAAGCAGCTAAAAAGGCTTCTTCATCATTACAAACAGAAATGCCTCCACCGCCACTTCCATCTACAGGTTTAACAATAACCGGATAAATCAGTGAACTGCAATCTATTCCTTCATCTGTTTCCTCTACATGGAATTCATGAACGACTGGTACATGATGCGTCCTACATAATTCCTTGAAATTATTCTTATTAGAACAGATATCCCATTGTTCCTTCGTACAATAGAAAGGTTTATTTAACCGTTTGCATAAAGCCATGGTCATTTCGATAGAAAACTCACTAGATCCGGTCATAATACCATCAGCTTTTACTTCTTTTGCTAATGCTTCCAATGCATCTAAATCAGCAGTACTTACGGTTTCAATCTGGTCTGCAAAACGTTTTGCCGGAGTTAAAGTTACATCAAGATTTCCTGTAACAATCGTATAAACTCCCATTCTTTTCGCGAATTGTACTACATCGGCGGCAATTGGATTCACACCAGCCAAAACTAATAAACGTTTCCCTTTTAAATCATTCATCACCTTGTTACCTCCTCTTTGCGATAAGGCAAAATCATCTGTTCGCCATGTTCGTCATATACACGAAGTGTTTTTA
>OJLZ01000242.1_pt1 | contig 12752 bp, 7 predicted proteins | sample 1597091 | NCBI WGS metagenome assembly OJLZ01 (sample SAMEA3904684, study PRJEB24821) | metagenome | biome: Builtin; feature: hospital; material: surface | place: USA | collected 2013-06-06
TCGTGGGCTCGGAGATGTGTATAAGAGACAGGCTTGTGTTTGTTCACGCCATCCATCTGGAAGCGCCTGCATGCCCTGTGGCGTTCAGAAGGCAATGTGCGTGTACCTCCACATCACTGATCGGCACTCGCAGGGAGCACGGCAGATCGTTGGTTGCCTTGCAATGCCTGACTCGGGTGATTCACCAGAGAGAGCCGCAAAGCGCCTGAAAAACAACAGCATGATCGGCGTTGAAGCAGCGAGTGAATCAAATGGAGGTGATGATGAGGCCTCTGTGCCAGCGAGTACTCAAGCGTACGCACCAAAATGGCGCCGTACACCGGCTCGCAGCGTCCTACATCCCATGACCTGGAAAGAAGCGAATGAATGGAAGATGCAGACACACAACCCTCTGAGGAAGCAGCAGGATGCTGAAATTCATGGTTCGACACGTTCACGGAAACACTCTGATCAAGCGACGCCAGAACTAGCGCACAACGTTGCGTCGCACTACAACCAACGCCAGGATGTAGGCACAGAAGCGCGGAAAAACTCGCCTATTATCGGACTCAAGCGATTTAACAACTGGGTCAAGTCTGCTTTAATCAATTTGTACGCGCCACCTGAATCAGAGGATCAGAAAGGCATCCGCATCCTCGATTTGGGATGCGGGAAAGGCGGCGATTTGCGCAAGTGGGATCAACAGCATGTGTCGGAAATGGTGATGCTGGATATTGCCGATGTGTCTATTCAACATGCTCGCTCGCGTTATACTGAAAGTTCACTTCCCTGGGACGCACACTTTTTTGTGGGTGACGGATTCCGCACACCATTGGACCAGCTCGTACCCCAGCACTTGCTGCGACCCATGTTCGACGTGGTTACGATGCAGTTCTGCCTCCATTACGGATGGGATACGGAAGAAAATGCGCGTACGATGCTGACCAATGTCGCGAAATGGCTCCGTCCCGGCGGTATCTTTATCGGTACGATACCCGACGAAGAGACCCTGTTTGGACGCTTGGAGGAAACAGGAGATGCCACGGCTCTTGAGTTTGGGAACGACGAATACAAAGTCGAGTTTGATATCCGCTATGCTCAGGGAGATATGCCATTCGGCAACAAGTATCATTTCTGGCTGAAAGATGCTGTCGATAATGTGCCAGAATACGTGGTCGACTGGCGTATGCTCGAGTCGATAGCGAATGAGGTGGGACTGCGCCTCGCGTACAAGGCACGCTTCGATCAAATTCTTGTGGATGGATACCAGAACAAGCATCTCCGACATCTGCTGCGGCGCATGAATGTGCTTGATCAGAGTGTCACGGCGGACGGGTCTGTCGCACCTAACGTGACTCCTAGTCTTTGGGAGGCATGCACTCTCTACGTCGGATTCGCATTTCAAAAAGATGATTTTTAATGCACTACAGTCGCACAGCGTTTGCATAATGTGTCAGAAGACTCACTGTGGTATTTCCAGCATCGTGGACATTTTTCATGGGATGAGGCCTGAAGTCGAATGTGCACCGGGAGATGGTGCATCTCTACTTCGCGGTACCATCCATCTTTTGGCGCTGCGGCGCGCCAAGCTCCCATATCCGTGTACAAATGCAAATGAGCCACATGAAATAGGTCAGGCAGCTCGCCATGGTGGGCATGTAGCAGGTCGCACAGTGCTTGTGCCTGCGGGACGTACAAAGCCACGTCTGTTTCGGCAGGGCCTTTGATAAGGCGGTCTTCGTCCTTGCACCGTGTCGCGAGAGCAAACGTCTCAGAGCGAATTCGCAAGAGCTCCTGCATGTGATGCTCCAGTGAAGGATCGTACCATACATCCGAGACAGTGTGCCATCCTTGTTGGAAGAAGGACGGCATCGAATGCACCTCCTCAGGAGTAGGATCACATGTCGCGCCATGGCGGTACCAATGAAGATCTTCAGCGAGATGGGGGAGGATGGGCGCTAGAACGCATGTGATTGTGTGCAAAATCTCATTCATGGCGGCCAAGATGGGTAGCTGGTCTTCTGATGAGCCGGCATACAAGGTATCTTTGACACTGTCATAATACAGTGTCGACAGCGTCTTGGTCGCAAATTCGATCAAGCTGCGTGCCACAAAAGCAAAGTCAAAGCGCGTATAAGCGTCGCGACAAGATGTATCGAGACAGTACAGCTCATGCATGACGTACCGATGCAACAGACTGGCGCCCGCTCGATTCAGCGGCGCCATTGCCGATCGCGCGTGACCCGACAGATTCGCCAGCATGAATCGAGCCGTATTGCGCAACTTGCGCACTTCGTCACTAACATGCTTCATGATCAGGACACTGATGGGGGAATCCTTGGTATAGTCTGTCTTGGCCGCCCACCAGCGCAGTACATCAGCGCCTAACGGAGGAAAGTCTTTGGGGGCCTCGGGATCGCCGTGCAAGAACGCCGATGGAGCAATGACGTTGCCCAACGACTTGGACATCTTGCGCCCTGCTTCATCGACCACAAAGCCGTGCGTGAGCAGATTCGCAAAGGGCGCCGTGGCTCCGCTGCCACAGACAGATACACGTGTGAGTAGAGACGACTGGAACCAGCCGCGGTGTTGATCCGAACCTTCGACATACACATCCGCACATGCATGAGGCGTGCAAACAGGCTCATTCAACGCCCGCTGGAGCACGGCCCAGGATGAGCCACTATCGAACCACACGTCGAGCGTATCGCCCTTGATATAGTACGACTTGCTCGGATCACGGAATGCAGGAGCCACAAACGTACGTGGATTCAGCGTCCACCACACGTTGGTAGTGCCATGCTCGGACAGGACGCGCAAAATATGCTCCACGTTCTCGACATTGATAATAGGTTCATGAGTGGCCGCGTCATACACCACAGGGATCGGCACTCCCCATGTGCGTTGCCGAGAGATGCACCATTCTGAGCGATGCGATATAAGGCTGCGTAGCCGCTGACGACCGGTGCTGGGTGTGAACGAGACAGACTCGAGAGCTTTCAACGCATCGCCCTGGCTCTGACGCAGATCAGCAAACCACTGTGCTGTCGCTCGCGTCAGAATCGGCTTTTTCGTGCGCCAGTCAATGGGATAGCTGTGCACGTACGGCCGTTCACTGAGCAGAACGCTATGTGCGTCAAGGAGTTGCAACAAACGCTCCGTACCGTCACCTAGCGCCTCGAGGCCATGCAGCCGAGCGACGTCCGCACGAATGACATCGTTCAGCCCCCATGATGCATCCGTCACGAGTCGCCCCAACGCATCCACAGGCGACTTGAGACCATACTTCTTGAGGAAACCAGCATCACGCCATGCTTCATAGTCTTCTTGACCATGGGCCGGCGCCATATGCACAATACCCGTGCCTGCGTCTGTCGTGACAAATGGGGCATTCATCAAAAACCGCTCCTCAGTAGGCAGCATCCATGGGCACTCGTACGTGGACCCGACAAGGTCGGCGCCCGCCACGGTAGCGACCTTCTCAAAAGGGCCCAACGTGCCCGATTCACCAGGCCGACCGGCCGGCACAGAGGCAAGCGACTCAGCTAGGTCCTCAGCCACAATATACAATTCGTGCGTCTCCATTCGGCGCACAAGAACATACGCTGCATCAGCGCGAACGGCAAGTGCCATGTTGCCCAACAAAGACCATGGCGTCGTAGTCCACACGGCCAGGTACACGGGCTCATTCAACCCCGTCAAAATTTTGCTGCGACGTAGCGGGAATCGCACATATGTGCTTCGACTTACATGCTTGTCATCATACTCAATTTCAGCTTCGGCCAGGGCTGTGTGCGTTGATGGCGACCAATACACCGGTCGGAATTGCTCATAAATCAAGCCGCGTTCCACGCATTGCGCAAAGAGACGCAACTGCTCAAGCTCATATGAAAAATCAAGGGTCTGGTACGTGTTCTGCCAGTCGGCCATGATACCCAACTGCTGAAATTCATGGCGCTGCTGCTCCATTTCGCGAAGGGCGACGCGTCGCGCAGCGGAGCGAACATCACTGGGACTCTGTCCGGGACCTAGCTCACCTAGCGCTTTAAGCTCAATCGGAAGTCCATGACAGTCCCATCCCGGCATATAATGCACCCGACGACCGCGCAACACCTGGTACCGAAGAATCATGTCCTTGACAATCTTATTGAGAGCATGACCCATGTGCAAATGGCCATTCGCGTAGGGCGGTCCATCATGCAGCACAAAGTCCCGCTCTCCTGGGCGCCCCAGATTCTCTCGCTGCCATCGATACAAATTTGACGTAGTCGCAGGACGAAATAAGGGTTCACGATCCTTGGCAAACGCACGCAGGCTAAAGGGCGTCTGTGGCAGGCGAAGTGTGTCGTGGTACGGATTCGGCGATTTTTTCGCATACGCACAGCAGGCAGTGTGAAATAGCCGAGTCCTCACCTGCAGCAAGCGCTTCCTGCCGCAGTGAGCACCATGGCGCGGCCACATTTCCACGACCCGCTTGGTTCAATGACGGCGTTGGAAGGCCGAGTGGAGAATGAAGCGACCACGTCTTTTGTCCACGACCACTAAAAAAAGCCACGATGAGCGATTGGGGTACGTTGCCAATACCAACACGCAGAAAACGATGATGACGTTCAACCCAGTGCTCCCGCCTTTGTTCCACGCCGTAAATTCGAAGACGAGGATTTGGAAGATGATGATGTGAAGGATGACTGGGAGGAGGAAGATGAAGAGCCCAAGCCAGCGCCGGCGCCGGCGCCTGAACCGAAGAAACGCATGTCCGTCAAACAGAAAATCGCTGAGAAGGAAGCTATGCGACAGAATGACACAGGCAATGACTTCGATGACTGGGACTTGGAGGAATCCCAGGTCGACGAAACGGAGCAGCGACGTAAAGAGAAGGAAGCACAAATGCGTTCAGATCTCGATAATGCTGCCGCCTTACTTGGCAGTGCGTCTATTGACGAAAATAGGGAAGGAAAGAATACGAATGAGTCATCTGGGACGCTCGCAAGTGCCAAGCCATCAAGCAAAGAAGACTGGGAGGCGTTTGCCAAGTCGCTGTATGAGACATTCATCCAGCCCAAGGCCAGTCTGCCAGGCTTTGACAAGCACTTCTTTCCTCAGATGCTTACTCTTCTGACCACACAAGGTCTGCGGGATGTAGACATGCGCAAGGGCTCTACGAAGTTGCGCGAGCTCGCAGAGAACAAGGTCAAAATGGATAAAGAATTCAAGAAAACGGGCGGTAATCTTAAGCGCCTGCAAAACAACAAGCCCAAGCAAGTGGTCACCAACCATGCAAAGAACGACTTGGACCTCAAGGCATACGGTGATGAAGCCCTGGATGATGATCTCGACTTTATGTAGATGCATCTCGCCATTAGACACAAAACCTTACGGGCTAAAATACAGTATTATGGGCTTATAAACATGGTCCGGAGCGAATGAACGATATTCCGAGTCCATCCACGAAGTGACCTGAGAAACTCGTGGACCCTGGTCGCATAAGGTGTCAGATGCGAAGGCATCATCTGGCCAATAGACGTGGTATCAACGATGGGTTGTTGCATGGAAACAGGAAGCGCAGAAGTCGCCGCTGCTGATTTGGCATCACTCTGAAGCGTAGGGGTGTGCAGCTCATCAAATTCCGTCGCGGTTGTATCATGCTGATCAATACACCATGCATGCGTCACCAAACACTCGTGGGCATCTTCCACAAGCCAGTGGTACCACCACCACGAAAGAGGCACCGTCGCACAGTGCCATAAGGCATGAGCATCCAACAAGCGGAATAAAGGAGGGAAATCAAAGAGCTCAAGTGCTGGTGCAACAAACATGAGCAAAACAAGCAGCTCAAGCGAGCGGCACTGCTTCGGTGACAAGATCGCTTTGCTGTGTGCATGCGAATGATCATGAGCCAGACGCATCAGCATCACACGAACCTGCTGCATCATGCGGGGCATGCGTGCATACATTATCCATAATAGATTGTGAATCACACCCACCGCAAGGCAGACAGTCATATTATAAGTGTAGTCCATCCGACGGTTTGACAAGAGATAGAGCACATGTAGGACCCATGCACCGACACAGGCACTTAGAAGACGTGAAAATAGCGGCGTTCGCGGAAGAACTTGAAAAATGCGGCACAGCGACATAAAAAGACCTGACATGAGCACCGCCGCGGCGGAGAAGTAATCGAAGCGCTCTGTCCACCATAAATCACGCGTGTGAAACACCGTACTGGCTATCCATGCGACAGCGGCAATCATGACATGAGACCGGTACACGTTCCTAAGAGGGAACGATAAGGGTAATCGCTCACGAAATAATTTCTTCATAGCGTAAATTTGTACGCATAAATTCATAAAAGAAAACACAGCCGACATGGGTTCTTGCATGCCCAGTACACGAAGCTGGGGCCATTTACCGAAGTATTGCACCGTGCGCTTGTCAATGACAGGAAGCAGTGCCAACTCCCGCGCAACTTCAGCTTCAATTTGGCGACGAATCTCGCTATCAGTCTTTAAACCTGGCGGTGGTGATGCAAGGCGAGGCAGACACTTGCCCGAAGGTCCAAGGAACTCAAGTGCCCCGCATGCCTCCCTTAGACGCACGTCCTTCTCTAGATCAGCTTCGAGCTGCAACTTCCAACGCTCATTCAATAGAATGAGCTCTCTTTGCTCGGCTTTCACTCTATTGGTGACACGCATTTTGATATCTTGTACTCGCTTGAGAGCCTCGTTGGTAATTCGATGGGTGCAATGGTATTCACAATTCGACTCGCACGTCCAACCAAACATAATTAGGTACCATGGTAGAGGATCTGGTATCACGATTGTATCGTCCGTAATAGACAAAGGACGGTGATTCCTACACGTGTCTTGAGCACATGACGACCTGCAAAGAGCAAACTTGTAAGATCGATCACCAACTGAAGCATTCACGCTGAGCGTCAAAAACAAAGCAATCAAACCTATAAAGTTTCGCAAGAACTTCCTCATAGGTATCATAGCATACACAGCGTGGCTACACGCTCAGTATAGTCAAGCTTCCCGAGCGTATTTCGAGGAGCCCGTAACGTTGCCGAAAGCACCAAGGTTTGAGCCGCAGACCGACATACAGCTTGAGTTTAGTCAGCACATTTATGACCCTCTGCTCGAACAGGACGCACAGTCGTGCCTTGTAGCTAACAGCACGATATTTATAGGCTCTACATGCCCACAGGGGTATCACAATGATAAGATCGTAAAAATCTCAGCCAGTACCAGGCAGAACATTGCCTGAGGTGGCGGGCCATGATGCTGAAGGCATTCCATATGCATCCTGAGCCGTTGGAAGGACATGGTGTTTACGCGCCTGGGCTGCAACAAGACGTTCAGCCTCAGACCCGTGGCGCTCACCATTTTTTCCATCTTTTCGAAGCGCATACATCACTGTTATAGGTCGGTTGAGTAAAAATTGGTTGTTCAGCGATTCGATTGCAGCGTCCGCTGCCTCGAAAGAATCGAAAGATACGAATCCATAGTTTTTCGACACGTTAGTGGTTGGATCACGCGCGATCCTAGGCGCTCCAACAACACCTCCAAACGTGGCAAAGGTGTCATACAAGAGACGTTCATCTACACCTGAATCCAAATTTCCAACAAATAAGTTCGCGCCGATATCCACTTCTTGCTTTTCATTCGATGATAAATTAACGCGAATAGGTTTTCCATACAATTTAATTCCGTTCAGGATACGACAAGAATATTCAGCATCTCCTTTGGTCTGATACTCAGCAAATGCGTAGCCCTGGTGCATTTGCGATATACGATCCTTGGGTAAATAAACGTGCGCGATAGGACCTGCCTGTAGCATCAGCTCCCATACAATCTCATCTGTTACACGCTCATCCAAGTTTCCGATGTAGCACGTTGCCTCTTGATTTCGCTCCAAGTCTCTTGACATCCTCAAAACAGTGGAGATCGATTCGTGGCTCAGAACTTGCATAGGCCGTAGACGCTGACTAAGCAATGAAATCGAGACAAGTTTCGCCGAGCAGCCGTCAGTATCTTCTCCTTGAACAAATTCCAAGAAGGTATGTTCGAGGCACATTTATTCCAAGTGGTCTAACACCTCAGACACTATAGTTCGAGCCCGGCTAGCACACCGTACCGTGGCTCGCGTTCCCGTCTTCGAAATTAGAAACTCGTCTATTTGGACGGGCAGTCATGTGCGATGAGCTGAGACTTCCCTGCGTCAGCCGCTCTCCTTCTTGGATGGAGCGACGATACAGGTTGAGGGTTCAACTTTTCCGCACATGACTGGGTCGGTTGTCCCGATTGGCTACGGTCACCTCGCCTTTCAGGAGTGCGAGATTGGGCAACGCACCGATATACAAGCATTTCATCCTGTGGATGAAAGAGTGAGGTATGTATTCATACACGAACGGTTTGTGATCCATTCTTGTCCTTATGATTCGAGCGAATAACACTCCTGCTATGATGCGAAAAAAGTGTCGCCCCAAACTGTAATTTACCTTGCTGATCGACCATCGAAGTACAGCCAAACAATTTTCTTCAACACTGAGCACATAAGTTCAAGCAAAGGATCACAAATTGCTTATGCCATTTTGCATAATACTAACACGATCCAGTCCGCATTTGTTCGCCCTCATTTAAAATAGGGTGATGATTGGTTTTTGGGGTATTTGTATATAAGTGTACTTGGAAATAAGTCCTAGTTAGTCCAATACTTTCTCAAGTCTAGGTTCCAAACACGAACGAATGATTTCGGAAGGTGTCGGGGCTGGAATTGGGAGCGTTAAGGTGCCCCGCAGAATGTGGCGTACATTGCGATATTTACGCCTTATTTACGCATACTCAACTCGACTTTGGTAGCGTTAGGCACCATTCATGAAGTCAATTTCCAGAGTCTCCGGAGCTCCGGTTAGCTTTGTATCCTATGTGGTAGGATCTTTAGCTTCCATTGGCGGCTTACTTTTTGGTTGGGATACAGGTCAGATTTCAGACCTGGTCATCATGGATGATTTTAAACAAAGATTTTCACAAGGTCCGCCTGGGGAAAAGGACTGGACTCCATGGATTAAGGGTCTTGTTGTCAGTCTCTTGAGTGCGGGAGCCATTCTTGGCGCTGCATTCGGCGCTCCAGTCGCTGATCGATTTGGCAGAAAGTATGCGATTTCACTCGGGTGCATTGTGTACTTCGTTGCTTTGATTATTCAAATCTCTTCCGAGCATGACTGGGCACAAATTGCCGTCGGACGTGCTGTAGACGGTTTCGGCATCGGATGGATCAGCGCTACCGTGCCTCTCTACAATTCTGAGATTATGCCACGTCAGATTCGAGGAGCTATGGTCGGTTCTTACCAATTGTGTGTCACGCTTGGACTGCTATTATCGTATTGCTGCTGCTATGCTACCCATAAGTATGGCGACTCTGGTGAATGGCGCGTACCAATCGGTGTTGGATTCGGGTACGGTTTAATTTTGTGCTTGGGTATACTGGTTTGCCCAGAAAGTCCTCGCTGGTTAGCAAAGAAAGGAAAGTTTGAACAAGCTAAAAAAGTTCTTGCCTTTATGCGCGGTGTCGGTCAAGATGACAAGTTTGTCAATGACGAATACACAGAAATCAAGACTGAGGTGGAGAAAGAAGCCGAAATGCAAGAGGGCAATAGTTGGCTCGATTGTTTCAGGTTCAAACACAAGGCGCTTTACCGCACTCTCATGGCTGTTCTTCTGCAGATGGGACAACAGCTCACTGGCGCTAATTATTTCTTTTACTATGGCGCGACCATTTTCGCACCCGTTGAATTGGTATCAGATAAAGAAGACAATTCATACATTGCCCAAATCATCCTTGGCGCAGTCAATGTTTTTACAACTTTACCCGGTCTATATGCCTTAGACAAGTTCGGAAGGCGTACTTGCTTACTTGTTGGTGCAGCCTGGATGACCATCTGGCTTATTGTATTTTCAACTGCCGGTGTTTGCGGGCATGATGATGGCAATCCAGGTAATGTTAGTGATAAGTCGATTGCAATTCTTATGATTTGCTCGGCTTGTTTCTTCATCCTCGGCTTTGCTAGCACATGGGGTCCTGGTGTTTGGTCATCTGTTGCTGAGCTCGCTGTCCCCCAACTCCGCGCTAAGCAAATGGCTTTGGCAACGATGAGTAATTGGACATGGAACTTCAACCTCGCATTCTTCACATCCCCGATTACTGATGATATTCACTTCTACTATGGCTACGTGTTTGTCGGATGCGTTGTTGCCTTTTTCCTCATTGTATTCTTTTTCCTGTATGAAACGGCCAACCTTGACTTGGAAACTGTACAGCTTATGTTTATGGACTCATCAGTCAAACCCTGGAATTCTGCACACTGGGTGCCATCTGGTCGTGAGTCGCGATCTGATCTGAAACATGATATTGAGTATGATCAGAACGAATCCGACTTCGATGTTGCTGTTAATGATCAGTATCAAAACACCAATGAAGGATGAACTTCCTATATCTCATCGATGCTGTCTTTGGGCTAATTTGTTATCACCATTCCTCATTAATAATGCACGTATAGCTTAATAACTAGTGGAAATACCCTCATTATCGGTCCGGTGCAACTATTGGCAACGTGGCAGTCACAAAATACTAGTAATGCTTTGCTGGTCAGCTGGCCGCTCTTTGTCTACAAGTGAGGACAACACAGCACCGGGAATTATGAAGCTAAGTCCACACTTTCGCAGATAAACCCACAAGCTGAATCTTGCAGTTCAAAAAAGTAAACAAAATAAAAATAAGTGAGAAAATTTCTTCCGACAATAGCGCGACAATGCGTTAGGCGAATCACTATGGAATTGCAAAAGTGTTTTGCGGGTTTTGTGCTTTGACAGTAGACCAAGGTGTAAATCGCGTACCCGATGATACAGGAAGCGAAGTGCTCAGTGTTTCATTAGAAGTTAGATTACGAGGTAGCCTTTGACATGCAGACTGTGTCGGAAGACGATAGCGTGTAGAATGATACTTGTTCATAAAAGGATATCGCTCGGGTATCGTTTTTGGGGCGGGTACATCTTGTCGGGATAATAAATATGGCGCATACAAACGTGAACGATCAGAATCCAAAATAGGAGCAGTATAAGGCGCGTTTGAATGCCGCGGTTCGAGGGAGGATCTTTTGAGTTTTGAGTAATGAACGGGAGTTAGCATGCTACTCGACTTCTGACCTTGTTTCGTCGAGGCAAGCGACCAATGCTTCAAACTTGTCGGATTTGATTCTAAGGCAGAACTTGATGTAATCTGCGACCTTTCCTTGGAATACCGATCCAACATACTTGGTAATGGCACCAACTTCTCTCGATCATTTTGCGATGGCGCTCTCAATGCATGCTTATTAAGAGCCATACCATTATTCAGACCACTTCGAATTGAAGGTGGTGCAGGAGTATCATGAAAAGGCGAATATTGTAGAGACGCACCTGACGCCATGCTGGACAAAGGTTGAAGATATGTCCGCGAATTCTTCGAAATTGGTGGTCGTGTGAAACTGAATGATGCCGGCCAATACGATCCAGGATAACGTGGGGCTTCAGAAATACTATTAGGTCGAATATAGTTGGCAAAAAAATACGGCGGTGAAATACGACCAGATACAGGTGTACAGCTGCCTGCTTGATTTGTCGTAGGAGGCGGTTGACGAGCCAGCGTGGTATCATATAATCTGTTCCGTTCGCAAAAGCGGAGCTCAAATTGGTTTCCATATCATTTGATGGCCGCGTTTGAGTTACTTGATTGCTCTTCGCTGATGATTTCGAGTCAATCAGAGGAAGGTCAGCCATGTGAGCCATTCTTTTAGGTTCGACGCCATTCAGATTAAAAGGCTCCGAGTCGGCCTTGCGCTTCTTTTGGTGCTCTTTCATGTCGACTTTCCCATTTAAACTTGAAACTTTATTTGCAGAAGACATATTGGAATGTATAGATGCCAGTTTTTGCAACAATTTCTCATTCAACTCTGGCTTATCTTCATGCACAGTTTGACAATGCTGACGGAGATTGTCAAGACGAGAAAAGTTTTTTAGACAGTGACATTGGAATGGTCGCTCACCAGTGTGCTTCCGGATATGACGAGCGAGGTGTTCAGTTCGTGTAAAAACCATTCGTCAATCACCGAATCCCTGGCATTGGAAGAGAGCAGGACCAGAAGATCCGTTTCTCGAGCTTCTAGGCTCGCTCGTCACAACCGAGTTACCCATCTTCAGCTTTCCCATTAAGCACGCTGATGCAGAACAATCAGGGCAAACGCGAGATGTCAGTACGGTGCCTTGGAGCGACAGAGCCTACTCGATGTGCCTTGCACGAGCGGCCAACTGGATTTCCCCGCGTGAAACTGATAAAATGAACTAGGGATCTCTATCGTAGTGATGAACGTCATGATTGGTCAACATGAGTGTAATTGCACCACTAGTGGCGCAGTAATGACAAGCCTATGGTGAGTGTAGGAACGTCCGCATTCAAACCTACTTATTTGCAAATGTAGCAACAATTAATACATATGATTGGTTCTCATGCGAAGAGCATTGGTGTGGGCGAAGAATGCATTAGGAAGTTACGTCAGACGGGCAAAAAGATGTACACTCTGTTTCTAAATATATGAAGTAAACTGTCAGGTAGCCAATCGATGTCTTAGTCGTCTTACGGAGATATTTTGCACTCATCTTAATGCCAGTAAAATAATGGGATTGAGATGCATCTATTGCATCATTATTGTGCTTATGTTACTCCGCATACCATAGACT
>OJLZ01000244.1_pt1 | contig 12726 bp, 12 predicted proteins | sample 1597091 | NCBI WGS metagenome assembly OJLZ01 (sample SAMEA3904684, study PRJEB24821) | metagenome | biome: Builtin; feature: hospital; material: surface | place: USA | collected 2013-06-06
TCTACACGTAAGGAGTCGTCGGCAGCGTCAGATGTGTATAAGAGACAGGAACTGCATCGGGTTGACGATACTTGCCGCGCTACCACCGAGCCCCTTGGCAATGCCTGGGGCCAGGGAGGCGAATGCCGTGAAGGACCCCACCCCGGATCCGGTGAGGAAGGTCACCACACCGACGACCACACTGAACAGGACTGCCATGCCCCACAGTGGGAGACCAACGCCCTCGGCACCATTCACCAGGAGTTTGATGACTCCAGCCTGCTTGAGACCTTCGGCGAACAGCTGGGCACCGATGATGAGTGAGACGACCTTGGCGAACATATTGCCCATTCCGACGAACATGGCGTTGGCGTCACCCAGAACCTCCGAGCGATCGTGGTTGCGTATCAGCTCGACGAGGATGGTCACCAGCCACACCAGCAGGAATGCCGACACGGTCGACAGCTGCACGGATCTCACAGCCAACGGGCTGAAGACGATGAGCAGGATGATCGGCAGCAACAAGAAGATGGCATACCACTTGGGAGCCTGGCGAGCTGCCGCACGATCCTCGTCGCGATGCTCGGCACTGTCGTCGCCACCCCTGCGATCCAGGCGACGCTGGACGAAGAAATGGGTGATGGCCACTGCAACAACCGTGGGGATCGCAACCGGAAGCTGATCGCGGACGAAGTACACCGCCGGGGAGAGTCCCACCGTGTGGGCGGCCAGGATCTCCGTGCCAGTGGCAGGCCCGATGGGCAGGGCACTCGTCGTGGCGATGACTGCGGCACCAGCTGCGGCGCTGGCCCCGGAAGCGGTGATGATCGGCATCATGATGACGACGAGCAACATGGCCAGGCCCGCGGCGCTCGGGATGACCATGAAGAGCAGCTGCCCCAGGACGTAGGTGAACACCAGGATGAGATAGGGCTGCTTGAGCCTGGTGACAGGCCCAATGACGAGACGCACCAGCGCCTCGGTGGCCCCAATACGGTTCATGTAGGCCGAGAATCCACCAGCGGCCATGATGATGAGGCCAACCCCGGTGAGCTGGCTCTTCGCGATCGACTCGATGAGCCCGATGATGTCGAACCAGACGCTCCCGGAGCTCTCATCGCCTTCCAGCAACGGGACCGACGGTCTGAGGATGACGCGGATGAGGACCAGCAACAGACCGGCTCCCAGCAGCACCAACACAGGCTTGTACCTCTTGACCAGCAACCAGCCGGCCAGAACGGTCACGACAAGCGCGCACAGCGCCAGCACCGTCGTCATGATGACCTCCTCGTCATGTGACCCATCACGATGAAAGTAAATATACATCTTTGCATCTGCGCGATGAATAACTGACATATTCTTGTCGGGAAGATTTTCTGCGCCCTGAAGGCCACTGTCCAAGGAGCACCGATGCGTCCAACGTCACTGAATCACCGAGCACGATCGTCACTGCACGTGTTGATCTGTCTCCTGCTCATCATCATTGGTGCAGTGGGTTCGAACCTCGCACAGCGTGACGGTGGAAAGGTCAACGTCCAAGGACTGGTGATTCCGGGCAAGGACGGCACCCTTGTCAGTGCTGATCTGTTCCGCCCCGACACGGCCACCGAGAAGAACAAGGCTCCGATGGTCATCGTGAGCCCCGGTTTCCAACGCACCAAGGAGACCCAGATCTCGTACTCCATGGAGCTTGCTCGCCGGGGATACGTCACCCTGGTCGTCGACCCGTACAACCAGGGCGAGTCGACCTCCCAACCACCGACCAATGACGATCCGAGCATCAAACCAGCCATCGACTACGTCTCACGCACCACCACGTTGAACTACGTGGACAAGTCCCGGATCGGCATCACCGGCCATTCCGCCGGCGGATCACAGGTACGCCGCATGGCAGCAGAGTATGGCGCCAAGGAATCCAAGGCCCTCAAGAAGGCCAAGAGCCCCAACTCCCCCGGCGGCACCACGATCACCAAGGAGGAACGAGAGAAGGCCGAGGCCCTCAACCCCATCCGATCAGTGTTCATCTCCGGATGGCTGCAGAAACTCGACGCGAAGAAGTTCAAGAAGGTCCACTCCAATGTCGGCATCGGCTACGCGTTCTACGACGAGGGCGGCTACCGCAACAAGAACGGCAATGGAGATCTGCGCACCGCACCAGAGGCGTTGGCCGTCATCAACTCCGGACTGCCGGCATCCCAGCACGTCGACCATGTCGTCATCGGCAAGGGGTACGGATCGACCAGCGACCGTACCTATCGCGTCGCCTACAATGACCGCACCATTCACCCCTTCCAGCCCCTGACGCCCAGCGCCATCGGATCGATGATCCAGTTCTTCGACGACACCCTGGGCGCACCACACGCCATGAGCACCACCAATCAGACATGGTGGCTCAAGGAGCTGTGCAACGGTCTTTCCCTCGTCGCAGCCCTGGTGATGCTGGTACCCCTCACGAAGCTCCTGCTGACCATCCCGTGGTTCTCCCCGGCGCGCACCGAGGTCTGCCCGGCACCGGCGAAGCCGCGAGGCCGAGGCGCGGTGAAGTTCTGGACGATCTTCGTCATCTCGGCCGCCGTGGCATGCGTGACCTTCATACCGTTGTCAGCGGCCAGCCAGCACGTCTTCTCGGCCGCGGCGAACAAGCAGAACGGCTGGTTCTTCCCCGGCCGTATGGTCAACGCCGTCGTGCTGTGGTCACTGGTCAATGGTCTGTTCGGCCTGATCCTGCTGTGGATCAGCCACAGCATGTCGAAACATCGTGGTGCGGACGAGCCCCGGAACTGGGGGGTTCGGATGACTTGGGCCCAGACCGGACGCACCCTGGCCCTGGCACTGCTCGTCATCACCATCTTCTACACGATCCTGGCCATCGTGTACGGGTTCTTCCACGTCGACTACCGTCTGTTCGTCGTGGCTGCTCGTCCACTGACGAAACGCTGGTTCCTCATCGGCCTGACATACGTGCCCGCACTGTTCCCGTTCTTCTTCTCGAACTCGTTGCGCGTCAACGCATCGATGCGGTTCGGCAACCAACGTCGCTGGGTCAACTGGCTCATCATCGCCTTGGCCAACTCCATCGGTCTGGCTGCGATCTTCGTCATCCAGTACGTCACCTTCTTCAGCACCGGAACCGTGTACTGGACGACGAACTGGCTCTACGTCAACATGCTGCAGTCGCTGCTGCCCATGATGATCGTGCTGCCGTTGTTCAACCGCGCGTTCTACCACGCCACCGGGCGGGTCTGGCTGGGCCCGATCGTCACGACGACGATTTTCGCCCTCATGGCACTGGGCGGATCGGTGGCGTACATCCCGATGTTCTGAGGTGACGAGGCACAACGGATCCACGGACTGAGACAGCTCACAGGGTCCAAGGGAAGATGAGGAGTATCAGCAACCAGACAAGTTGGTTCCAGAGAATCACGGAGCACATCAGAACAAGAACAGCCATGAAACCCATTCGCAGGATTACCGATCCGCCATTCGTGTAAATATGTTCTCGCGTTTTCCCCAGAACCCATCCTGCAAGGATGAATACCGCCAAGGGAATCAAATAGACGACGAAGGCCCTGCCGCTGAGGGCGGTGCCAGCTGGCATCTCCATGTATTTCGGCTTCGGTACGAAACCGTGGTAGACGATCGTCAGCAGAATCCCGAGGAGGGTGGACATGACAACACCGATCGCCAGAGCCCTGCGCCCCCTGTCAGCCGGGTTCCCACAGGGACGAACCTTCCTCCCCCACAAACCAGAAACCCATCCCAGTACGGGAAACGCAATTGCGACAAGATTCAACCTCACGTTCCCCGAACCATCACTCACCGGAAGAACATCGGGAATCCGCAGCACGACAACCCAGCAGACTCCAGCGATGACTCCGATGATGAGGCCGTTGAGGGGGGCGCGGTGGTATTGCTGTTCGGTTGTGTTGTCGTGGGTGGTCATCGTGGTGCCTTCGTGGTGTGGGGGTCGCAGGCGTCTCCCACACCGTTGTGTTCGGAGTCAACCTGTTCCGGGTTGGCGATGGTGGGGCAGTTGTCTCGGGTATCGGGGATACCGTCGCCGTCTCGGGTGACGTGGATGGGGAAGGTGAGGGTGTCACTGGTTCCGGTGGTGTCGGTGATGCGTAGGTGTGCCCGATACTTTCCCAGCTGCTTTAGGGTGCGGGTGATCTCGGGGGTGGCACTGTCGATTTCGTAGTGGCCATCCCCGTCAAGGTCCCACTGCCAGCGGTGGACACGTCCGATCGAGGTGTAGGACGAGGAGGCGTCCGACTCAAGGGGTTCACCTGCACGTACCAGATTTTGCCCAATCACGTCAGCGCGCATCCGCACCCCAGGTACCGTCCCCAACTGCTTGGGCAGGAACCGCCACCACCGGGCCCACCACACGCCTACACATCCCCACCACGGCCATGCGCTCCCCCTCGAAAGCACGTTCCGACAGGTTCACGGGACAGCACAGGCGTGACATGCGTCGGTGTCGATCCGTAACCCCAGACGGAACCAGAAACCACTCCCCACCGGTGGCCTGGTACTCCGACTTCCACACACGAAATGTGGTCACGGTTGCGGGACAGCGCCGGATTCCCACCGACTTCCCCACACCACCCGGGCATCAACCCCCATCAGGCTGACAGCGAACATGATACCCCCACACGCACTGGGAAGGCTCCCCTCACCGCCAGGATCTCACCAGCCCTTCCGGTCCGGAACTCCCCCGGACGGCGGCGGTGCCGTGGGACCACTTGACGTCTTCTGGGATGACCCGTCGTTCTGGGCGTCCCGCTTCTGCTCATTGAGGGCCTGCTGGTTTTTCGTCGACAGGTCCTTCTCCCGCTGCTGCTCGGAATCATTCCTGCGCGACGATTCCTTGTCCTGCGACTGAGAACCCTGCATGTCCTGTTTCATCTCCTCATCAAGGCGTTTCATCGTCGTGGACTGTTCGGTCCTCTGATCGTCCGAGGTCTGCCGGGTGTGGGACTGGGGTGCAGTGGTTCTGCCCTGACACCTGAGCCGTTGCGCAATGTGCTTGGCCTCCCTCAACGTGCCGGCCTTGGCCGTGCCACGGTTGAGGTTCTGCATCGTCGCCGATTCCTCCATCGTCCACACCAGGTTCATGCCCACCCGGCACTTCTGCTCCTGCGGCGCCATGTCGAGTGCGGCACGAAGATCCTTCTCGGCGTCGGCGTAGTTGCTCTCAGCGGCCCGGGACGTACCGCGGTCATAGCTGGCGATCCACGGTTCGGTGACGTTGAACCTCATGTTCGCCCCGAAGTAGCGCTCGGCCTGGTCGTACTGCTGGGAGGTGAAGGCCCCGCTGCCGAGCCGATCACACACCAAGGTGGCGGCGAGTCGGCACGCGGTGAGCACGAGAACAGCGACGAGCAGCGCCGTCATCCCGATGGTGGCCCGGCGTGCCCGACGAGCCTGCCCGTGGCTCATCACGTCCCGCCGGGAGTGTCGCGGATCGGTCTGACGGGTGCGGCGGGAGCCTCTCATGGGACGTCCTTTCGTGCCCGGCGCAGTCGGCGAGCGCTCATGGTCAGCTGGACGGCGACGTCGGCGGCAGCGACGAGGCCGAGGATCCACGCCAGGTCCGTGCCCGCGCTCATCTGCTCCTCATGGCTGGTGCGGTTCAGCGACACCTGGGGCGGGGTGAGCGTCCTGCCAGGTGACCGGGCGGCGAACGACAGACCCGCCTGACGAGCGGCAGTGGTCAGCGTGACGTGGTCGGCGTGGGAGATGGCCTTGCGACCGTGGTAGGTGACGTCGCTGGAGTCGAAGGCCGAGCGGGCCATCGGTGCCCCCTTGGCGGTGCCGTAAGCGTAGATGGTACCGCTGGTCACCAGGGATTTGAGCGCCGCAAAGGAGCCGGGTGCCCTGGTGGCCGTCTGCTCCCCGTCGCCCAGGTAGAAGACCATCCTGGTGGCCTGGGGTGCCGATTCTCGGGCCTTCTGCAGGGCCTCGACGGCGGCAGGCACCCCCACGCCGATGTCGGTGCCGGTGCCCTTGGTGTCCTCACGCCAGGTGAGGGAGTTCGCTGCGGAGACGATCGTGCCGGTGTCGGTGGTCGAGGCCACCGCCACGCGGGCCTCGTTGTCGAAGGTGACGAGCGTGAACCGGGCACCGCTGAAGGCCGAGGCGAGCTGCGCGATGTCGCGAATCGCCCCGGAAAGACGCGTCTTGCTCCCGTGGTCGCGGGCTGCCATCGAGGTGGTCGTGTCGACCATGAGGACGATGTCGGCGTCCACGGTGGAGTTCTCCCGTCCGGACTCACCGATCACGGGGTGCATCCCGATGAGTCCGACGAGCACGGCCAGCACGATGTCCAGCACCATCGTGGCGATCCTGCCGCGGGTGTGACGACTGCGCACCCCGAACCACACGGCGACGACGAGCAGGAGAACGGCAAACCCCACGGTGAGGGGGTGTGGGTGAAAACTCATCGTTCCTCCCGTCGCCGAGCAACCATGGCACCGAGCGTCCCGATGCCGACCATGAGCGCCCCCGGCCAGGGCCTGTCGTAGGAACGGTGGGTGGCCATGGCCATGACCGCCTTCTTGGCCTGTGACTGGATGCGGTGGGCGATGTCTGCCGTATCGGCCTGCCCGTCGGAGGGGATCGTCAGGGTCTGGCCGTGGGTACGCAGTACCTGCTGGTGCAACTCGTCACCGGCCGCCCGGGCATCGAGATCGGTGTTCTCGGGGACGATGCCGAAGACCATGATGTGGCGTTTCACCGCCAGGTCGATGGCCTGGGGCAGGGTGTAGACCGAGGGGCCGGCGTTCATGTTGTCGGTGGCGAGTACGACGTTTCGAGACCGGGGCTGATCGAGCTGGTCGAACCTGCTGAGACAGGAGGCCAGGCCATCACCGACCAGCGACCCGCCCGGACCGTAGCGTACCCCGGAGGGGAGGTCGGCCCGGTCGAGCTGGTCCCTGGCCTGTTTCAACCCAGTCTTGACGATGTCCCGGTCGTGGGTGAGGGGAAACACCGTCACCGACGAGGAGTCGAACATGACGAATCCGATCCGGTCGTCGGTGATGCGATCGGCCAGCTGGATGTAGGTGTTGATGACCTGACGATCCACCCCCTCCATCGAGCCGGACACGTCGAGGCACAGCATGACGTCACGGGTACGTATCTGACGATCGTCATCGTCGATCCCCTGCAATCTGGCGGCCACCAGACCGACTCCACAGGCCGCCACCGCCCAGCACACCACCTCGACCACCAGACAGCGAACGCGTCGCCGGGCGTGATCCCGGTAGGCGGGAAGGGCACGCAGTCGGTCGACATGTGCCACTGCAAGTCGCTCGATGCTCTCGTGACGGCGCAGCACCAGCCCGATGAGAACCGTCATGGCGACCGCGACGACGACGATCGGCCACATCCACCACCACATCAGGTCCATGAGCGCACCGTCCTCACGGCATCGGCCAGCAGCTCGTCGGTATCGACGCCGTGGCCCTTCGGGTCGAACTCCACCGCATAGCACCGTTCGACGACCGCGACGACCGGATCGAGCCGCGGGTCCTCCTCGGCATGGCGAGAGAGTTCGTCCAACCCCTCGTAGTCCAGGTCGCTGTCGCAGGCGAGCGCGGCGAACCTGCGCAGGGCCATGCTGATGTCTCGGCACACGGCACGGTCTGGCTCACCACGTCGACAGGCGTCGGCGGCGGCATCGAGATCTCGTAGTGCCGTGGCACGGATCGTCTCCAGCGTTGCCGGTCCCTCTGCCGTGGCTGCGACGTCGATTCTCGTCAGGACGCGGCGACACCCCCACAGCACGGCTGCGGCTGCGACCAGGCAGCCGAGGACCACCCACCACCATCTCGAGTCGTGTGAGACGGGCGGGTACAGGTCCAGCACGGGCAGCAGCCCTGGTGAGGCACTAGTGACGGGAGGCATGACGCATCCTCTCGAGGAGTCGGACGATCGCGGCAATCGAGTCGTCCACGTCGGCAACGGACTCGTGGATGATGCCGAGCCGGTCCAGGGTGTGGCCGCGGCGCCTGGCTCGCTCCTGTCGGGCGGCCACGGCCTGCTCACGCACCTGCCGGTCCCGGGCCACGAATCCCGGTACGGGCTGGCCACTTGCCTGGTCACGAGTCGGCACGGCGGCCAGGGCCGGATCGGTGAGGTCGAGATCGGACACCTCGATGGCGAGCACCTCGTGGCGGGCACACAGACTCGCCAGGGCATCCACGTCTGCAGGACGGGGATCCCAGTCGTCCAGCACGACAACGACGATGCAGCGACGACGCAGCCCCGAGGCGGTCAGGTCGAGCAGCTCCACCAGATCGGGATCGGGTGCCTCCAGACGACATCCGGCGTCGAGCCCGGCGAGCATGTGCTCGATCTGCGTGTCCCGGTACGACGGTCGCGCCACGCTCGGACCGTCCTGACCGGGGGCCACGACGGTGACGTAGTCGCCCTGGTGGCACGCCACCCATGCCAGCACCCCGATCGTGGCAAGCACCACGTCGATCTTGGAGTGGGTGAGCGTGGCGGCACTGGCCAGCGATCCACCGGTCGGCACGACGAACGCGAGGGTGTGCCTGCGCTCGGCCCGATAGCTCTTGATGAGCAGCTCCCCGGCACGCGCCGAGGACTTCCAGTCGATGTCCTTGACGTCGTCGCCGGGCACATAGGAGCGCAGGTCGTCGAAGTCCATGCTGCGCCCCGTGGTCATCGACGCGTACTGACCGTCGAGCAGACCCATGACCAGACGTCTCGGGTACAGCCCCAGGCGTCCTTGGACAGCTGTGAGGTACGCCATGGTCAGGGAGTGGGCACGGCGCCGAAGATGCCGTCGATGATCTTCTCGACGGGCACCTGGGTGGCGACGGCCTCGAAGGTGAGGATGAGCCGATGACGAAGGATCATGTGGCGCATCGCCCGCACGTCGTCGGGGATCACGTGGTCACGTCCGTGCATGAGTGCGTGGGCGCAGGCTGCCTCGACGAATGCGATGGTGGCACGTGGGCTGGCGCCGTACTCCAGGTAGCAGGCCTGCTCCTGGGGAAGGTAGTCGCCGGCGTGCCGGGTCGCATGGACGATCTGGACGATGTAGTGCAGCAGGGACTCGTCCACGTGGACACGGCGCGACAGGCCCTGCAGCCACAGCACGTCGTTGCGGCTCACCACCGCGGACACGGTGCGTGACTCGAGCGCGCCGGACTTGAGGCGGCGCAACATCTCCACCTCGTCGGCCGGCGAGGGATAGTCGACGATCACCTTGAGCAGGAAACGGTCCATCTGCGCCTGGGGCAGGACGTAGGTGCCCTCCTCGTCGATGGGGTTCTGGGTCGCCAACACCAGGAACGGGTCGGGCATGGGGTACGTCTTGCCCCCGATCGTCGCCTGCCTCTCCTGCATGGCCTCGAGCATGGCGGCCTGCGTCTTGGCGCTGGACCTGTTGATCTCGTCCAGCAGCACGACGTTGGCATGCACCGGGCCCAGCTCGGTGGTGAACGTGCTGCTGCCGGGGTTGAACACCTGGGTGCCGATGATGTCGCTGGGCAGCAGGTCGGGGGTGCACTGCACGCGCGAGAAACTGGCATCGACGGTGGAGGCCAGGGTGGAGGCTGCCAGCGTCTTGGCCAGGCCCGGCACCGATTCCAGCAGCACGTGACCCCCGCCGATGAGTCCGACGAGCAGTGCCGTGCGCAATGCCTCCTGGCCCACGACCTTGGAGTCGAAGGCTCGCGAGATCGTCTTGACGAGACGACGTGCCCGGTCCACCTCTGCAGGGTCGATCCTCGACCCCGTCGTGCTGGACTCGCCCCTCGCGGCGAGCGTGCCGTTTCCTCCGAGCCCACCGTGCCTGCCGAACTCGCCACGTCCGTCGTGTTCGCCGCGGCGGGGACGGTTCCTTGCCATCCAGCCCATGTTCATGGTCGTCTCTGCGCTCACGCTGTGTCCTCCTGGTCCGTGAACCATGCCTTCGTCCTTGTCCTTGCCTGTTCTCGTCGCTCGACTGCCTCGGAACTGATCGGTGTGCTGCGGCTTGTCGGGGCCTCGTCGGTACGCCGGTCGGGACTGCCCCAGGCGGTGCGCAGCGCCCGGATCGTCGGCAGGCCGATGATGATGACGCCGAGCAGGGTGCACACGCCACGGGTGAGGTCGATCCCCATTGAGGTGCGCACCGAGTAGCGCACGAGCCGTTGGATCGTCTGCGTGCTCGACAGGCCGGTCACGAAGGCGTCGGACCCGTCCTGCCCGACAGTACCGGCCTCGTCGGTGGGCCAGCCGATGAGGTTGAGCATCACGCCCAGCACGGGGCCGCACAGCACGGCGAGTGGCCACGAGACCAACCATGCCGGTCTGGCCGGCACCCGCACCAGCACCGAGCCGATGAGCCCGGTGAGCCCCCACGCCAGCATCTGTCCGGGCAGCGGCGCGTCAACCGTGCCCACCAGCATGCTGGAGACCAGACATGATCCGGCTCCCACGAGGAATCCCGCCGACGGCCCTGCCGACACCCCGACCAGGAAGGGCAGGATGAACACCGGCTCCACACCGAACACCCGCGGCGACATCGTCACCCGCACCAGCGAATTCACCACGACGAGGCACACCAGCAGCCCGACCCGCCAGACCCGACGGCCGTCATCGATCCATCGACACACCGCCAGCAGCACGAGACCGGCCGTGAGGAACACGGTCATCGCCTGGGCCTCGACAGTGGCCTGCTGTCGGGTCCCCGCTCGCATCGAGTCGATGAGCGGGATGGCGAGCCACATCCCGGTCGTCACGGCCAGTATCGCCGTGACGACTCCACTACACCAGTTGCGCATGAGCCCTACCTCCCTCCGCTTTGGAACCGGGGATGAGGGCCACATCGGCGGTCCTGACGACGTGGCCGCCGGGGAACACCTGAGCCACCTGGGGTGGGTAGGGCAGGTCAGCTACGACGGAGCCGGGACGCCCGTCGGCCACAACCTCGTGCTCATCAACGACGAGGACCCGGTCGCACCATCGGGCCACCAGGTCGACGTCCCGACACGCCATGATCACGGCCGCCCCCCGCTGCCGCACCGCCTTCACCAGACGATCACCGCTGGCGGCGTCGACCGCCCATCCCGGGTCGATCCACAGCACGACCTCACCACCTGCGCACGCCAGCACGTCGGCCAGCAGACGTTGCTGGCCCTCGCCGTGCTCGACACCGCGACGCGCACCCACCGGCCCCAGCACCTCGTCGGCCAATTCCATGCTCGCCCCGACCGAGCGATCGGATCGGCGATCGACCAGCTCGCAGGCCCGCCGCACACTCGTCTGACGCAGCAGGGTGCGCAACAGACGATCCTCCGGGCAGGACGGGTTCACCGTGGCAGCCAGACGACGTGCCACCCGATGCGCCTGAACCGGGTCGTGGGACACGACCCCCAGCACCTGACCGGCACGCACGTCAACCAATCTGCCGGACAGCCGCAGACCCGCCGGGTCCACGCGGGTGAGTATCGGCCCCTCGGACTGTTGCGGGTGGGCACAAGACATCGCGGTGACCGCCTCCGCGGCGAGAAGATCGCGGGCCTGGGCCGGATCGGTGAAGAACTGCTCACCCGATCGGGCAGCAATCTGCTGCAGGGGCGTCGGGGGCAGCTGACTGGACGACCACGACGGGGCAGCCGTCTGCTGGACGTGTCCGTCGACGATCTCCACGACGCTGTCGGCCACTCCCAGGGCGTGTTCCAGGGCATGTTCGGCCCATACGACGATCCGACCCGCCCGGGCCACACGGGCGATGCAGGAGGCGGCACGAGACCGCCACACCGACGTCATGGGTGCCAACACCTGGTCCAGCAGCAGAACCGGCGCCTCGGAGGCGATGCCCTCGACCAGTGCCATGCGGGCCGCCACGCAGGCCGGCATCCGTGCCGCTGGTGTGCCGCACCACCGGGTGAGCCCCAACTCCTCGATGACGCTGCGCAGCTCGACGTCATGGGCTCCGAGACCCTCGAGGTCGATCACGCCTCCCAGCGGACGGTGCCCCACCATCGTCAGGAGGGGACGCAGCTCGGCACGACTCATCTGGTCGATCCGCCGCCCAGACAGTCGAACCACGCCCCGTCGGCGCACCACCTGCCGATCCCGGTACCCTGCGACGAGACGCAACAGGGTCGTCGATCCGCAGCCACTGCGGCCCGTGACGAGGGTGACTCCCTGCCCTGCCCACACACTGACGTCGTCCAGGATCCGGCCGACCCGCGAGACATCCACACACATCGACTCAACCTCGAGCACGTCGACCTCCAGCGTTGAACGTGACCGTCACGGCGACCGCACCGAGCACCACGGCGACACACAGCACAACGGGCATCCCGCTGGGCGTCGCCAACGCAGCAGCATCCCCCGTCCACCCCCGAACCAGCCATGCCACGACCGTTGCGATGGCCGCAAGGACGAGGGCAACGTCCACCAGTCGCAGCCGCCCCACCCCGGGCAGCCCGTGCACCATGAGCACCACCAGACCGGCCAGCGCCCACAGACCGGCAACAGTCATCAGGGCACGGTCCCAGTAGGGGTCCACGGCGGCACCGTGCCACAGCGTCCAGCCCGTCATGGTCTGACGGACGCACGCCAGCAGCACGACGAGTGTGCCGGCCACCCCCAGCACCCGACACCAGGACCGGGGCGATCTCACAAGCCGGGCCTCCTCCCATCGATCCTCGATCTCGCGGCCACGATCCTGTCTCTTATACACATCTGACGCTGCCGACGACTCCTTACGTGTAGATC
>OJLZ01000246.1_pt1 | contig 12621 bp, 8 predicted proteins | sample 1597091 | NCBI WGS metagenome assembly OJLZ01 (sample SAMEA3904684, study PRJEB24821) | metagenome | biome: Builtin; feature: hospital; material: surface | place: USA | collected 2013-06-06
AGGCTCACCGTCGTCTCATGAATGATGGCCGTGGGGCCCGCACGGTGACGGTCAAGCTTAAGCGTGCCGATTTCGAGCAGCACACGCGATCAGAAACACTTCCTTTTTCGACGACGGATTGGGACGTGCTGTACCGCGTTGCCAGCCGCCTCGCGGCCGATCCTGCTGTTTTTGGTGCTGTTCGCCTGGTTGGAGTGTCTCTCTCAGGGCTGGAATCTGCTCGCCAGGAAGCATTGTTTCCGGATCTCGATCCGTCACAAGGGGCGGACTACCGAGCCCTTACGGAGGCTGATAGTGATTTCGAGGCGGGAGTTGTGTCAGCGGCGAATACTCCGACGGCGTCCGTCGATAGTGACGAACTTGCGAACGCTTCGACGGAAGCGGATGCGGAGCAACCTGAGTTCGATGGTGCTCCGACGGATGCGTCCCACACGGAAACATCTGTGTGGCCTGCGACGATCGATGTTTACCATCCTGAGTACGGCCACGGGTGGGTACAAGGTTCGGGACACGGCGTGGTGAGTGTTCGGTTCGAAACGCGCACGACGGGGAAAGGGCTAGTACGAAGCTTTCCGGTCGATACGCCGGAGCTCATTCCTGCAGATCCCATCGATAGCCTTGAGTGGGGCGACTGGCTAGGGCTAGTTCACGGTGAATGATCACACGTCAAATAGCGTTTGCGGATGAACCTCAGCGTCAATGGCCGCAGCAAGGATAATTCGCGCCTGGCCAGCATGAACGCACCCGGCACCGATAACGCCCTGCCGAGAGAGAGTCAGTCCACCTCCGTCGCCACCGTATAGGGGATTGACGTTTCCTCGCGGGACGCGGCTTGCCATCACGATGGGAATTCCTTGTTTCAGCGCGGACGTGATCGCCGTCGCTAAGGCGTCGCCGACATTTCCCGCGCCCATGCCCTCGATAACGAGTCCCTCGGTGCCGGCGTCGATAGCCGCGTTCAACAGGCTTGCTTCGGCGCCGGGGTATGCCGGGATGATGTCGACGCGATGTCCTGCGAATGTGACCTTGGGCAGCGGGCGTGGCCGTGGTGGTTCATCGGGTGCGTTGGTCGCAAAAGCAAGCGGATCGGATGTGTGCCATTTCACCGCTCCACGTGCGGGAATGACCGCATGTCCGAAGACGATCAGCACTCCAATGTCGCGAGCAGAATTATCTGTTGCGATGACAATTGACTCGAACAAGTTTCCGGGCCCGTCGGCCTCCGGGTGGTCGGCGGGTCGTTGTGCGCCAGTGAAAATGACCGGACGGGAATCATTGTGAACAATGTCTGCCGCAATAGCTGATTCCTCCATCGAGTCGGTTCCGTGCGTGACGACGACACCGGTGACCTCAGGATCGCTGAGGACCTCTTTAATAGCCGCGTTGATGGTGTCGTAATCGTCGAATGTGATTGAGGAGCTGTCGAGCTGGGCGATGTCACGCGCTTCAACGATGACGTTGCCCTCAAAGCGTTGGACCACCGGGTCGATGAGTTCCTGCGTCGACAACGTCGGCACTAGTGCTCCGGAAGGGTCGTGGGTGCAGGAAATTGTGCCCCCGGTGCCGAGGACAACGATGCGCGGGGGCGTGGCAGAGGGCTTAGCGGAGGTCTCCTGCTGTGACGCGGTGGCATCGTCTGGTTTGGTCGCTGAAAATGTCATGATGGGTAACCTACTTCCACGTCATCGCGCGCTGATTCTTTTGAATAATCGACGTCCCGCCCGCCGTTGAGTTTTTCTCGGGGGCGGGCGACTTGTCGTCAGACTGTCCGCTGGTGTCGCCGGCATAGGTCGTGATCGTCGTGGTGTCGATGGAGCCCTTGACCGGGATCGGCTTCGTCAGGTCAACAGTGACTGTGCCGACGTGGGTGCTGGTCGACGAGTCTTTGACATCCAGCGAGCCCTTAGTATCGGACGGCACATCAGGCGCTTCCGAGAGGGAGAGGGACGTGGTGCTAGGGCGTTGTTGAACGCTGGCCTCGAGTTCGACGGTATTACCCTCGTGATTCTTCAGGGTGTAGGTAATCGTCTTCACTGCAGGTGAAGGTTCGTTTACTTTAATCCGGACGTCCCATTGAGCCCCGATGCCCACCGGATCAGTGGGGAACACGACGGGGGTAGAGAGGTATTGCGTGAGCGCACGTTCAATGGAGGCACGCGCAGTTTCCGTCGCCTTCTCAGGGGCAGTGAAGGTTGCTTCAGACTTAATGCCGCTGGGGGAATTATTCGTCTTCAGTGTGAACCCTTGGGCGGTCGCAATATCGGAATTGAGCTTGTCGTTAGACCCAGTCGGTTTTCCGAGTGTGATGGTGTCGCGTTTCGCGGTGTAGGGCAGCGTCATTGTCGTGGACGTCACGTCCGGCACCTTGTCGGCATTGGTTTCCTGCCCGAACCCTTGTGTCACGTCCATCGTTCCGTGCTGGTCAGAGTCACTGAGGTCATATGTGAGCTTCGACTGCGGTTGTTCCCCCGGGTTTGTCACAGTAACGACAGTCGCCTCCAGGTTCACGGTGGCGGAATTCTGTTTTTTAGCGTCGTTACTATCTGAGCCACAACCTGTCGCGAATAAGAGGAGTATGGCACTTCCAGCGGCAGCGATTCGACGGAGCATGACATTCACGCCGTCAATTTTACCGACGACCCTGGACATGACGTAGCGGCATGGGGTGATAGGGCGACACTTCGTTACTATGGTCTGCGTGAATCGATGGATTGTCCTGGGCATCGTGACGGCGGTGGCGATTGTTGATCAACTGGTGAAATCGCTCCTTGTGGCGGTTCTTACACCCGGACACGCGTATACGATCATTCCGGGTTTTCGTCTGTACCTCATCCGTAATTCGGGGGCAGCCTTTAGTATGGGCAGCAGTGCAACGATCGTGTTCACCGTGATCCAGGTCCTCGCCGTCATCGCCGTTCTGGTGTGGCCCCCACGCATGAAGGCGAGGTGGGAAACGCTAGCTTTCGGTCTGATTGGTGGCGGTGCGCTGGGTAATCTTCTGGATCGCCTGTTTCGGAGTCCTGGTTTTGGCGTCGGGCACGTGGTGGACTTCATTTCGGTGGGTCGTTTCGCAATTTTCAATCTGGCAGATTCGGCGATCACCATTGGTGTGGTGCTTTATATTGCTGGGGTTCTCTTCGGTGGTAGACAGAGAGAAGCGCGATAATAGGTAGGTGAGTGAAATAATGCGTGATTCTCGGCGCATGCCTGTTCCCGTGGGGCTCGACGGTCTCCGCGTCGATTCGGGCTTGTCAAAGTTACTCGGCCTATCTCGCACGGTTGTTGCCGATCTCGCATCATCGGGAGACATTCTTATCGACGGTGTTCCGGCGTCGAAGTCCGATCGCTTGACGACGGATTCGTGGTTGGATGTCACTCTGCCGGAGTCGCGATCGATCGCGGATGAGCCTGCCCGTGAGGTTGAGGGCATGGATATTCTGTACAGCGATAGCGACGTCATCGTCGTCGATAAGCCGGTGGGGGTGGCTGCTCATCCGACGATGGGGTGGGATGGCCCCACTGTGACCTCGGGTTTACGTGCCGCTGGATTTCGCGTGTCGACGTCGGGGCCGCCGGAGCGGCAAGGCATTGTCCAGCGCCTCGATGTGGGTACGTCCGGGGTGATGATTGTTGCGGCGTCGGAGCGGGCATATTCGCTGCTCAAGCAGGCGTTTCGGGATCGCACCGTCGATAAGACGTACCATGCCCTGGTCCAAGGACATCCGGATCCGACGGTGGGCACGATTGACGCACCTATCGCTCGGCACCCAGGTGCAGGGTGGAAGTTCGCTGTCCGTTCGGATGGCAAACGAGCGGTGACGCATTATTCGACTATGGAAGCTTTTCGGGAAGCGACGTTGGTGTCGGTTCATCTCGAAACGGGGCGGACGCATCAGATCCGCGTCCACTTTTCTGCGCTGCATCACCCGTGTTGCGGTGATCCGATGTATGGGTCCGATCCGAAGTTGACGGAGCATTTGGGCCTGTCACGGCAGTGGCTCCATGCGGTTTCGCTAGGTTTTACCCATCCTGATGGCCATTACATGGTGGTAGAATCCCCGTATCCTGCGGATTTGGATCACGCTTTAACCACGCTCCGGCGTGATAACGGGATGCTTGATGGATAGCCACAACCGTCATAGCTATGACCCACGCAGTCACAACCGGCACAGCCGTGGATCCACCTCGCGACGTTCTAGATCGGCGTCATGGGTTCCAGGTGCGGGGCGTTCGTCGTCGCGTTCCTCCGTGAAGGCTGATGAGTGGGCTTCATCTAGCGCTTCTCCATCTACGCAGCCGTCATCCACGTCGTCTCAATCCGCCTCGTCTCCTTCGACGGCTCCTACGTCGAACGTTTCCTCGTCATCGTCGTCGTCGACAAGCCGTATTAATTGGGGAGCTCAACGTCCCGGTTCCGTCACTAAAGACCAGTTATCTGAAGTCTCAGGCCAGCGTCGGGATCAGACGTCGGAGGTCAGCTCTGCAAAAGCTGCTGGTGAGCGCAGCATCGGGTGGAATATTGCTGCCCTAGTGGCAGTCGGCCTGTTGGTGACCGTTTTTATCATTATGATGGTCCGTCCGGATACCACCTCAGCGACCATGGCGATCAATGGCGACACACTTGGCCCCGAGGATGAAACCATGTCGCAGTACCAACAGCGCTCGGATGCGACGCTGCAGTCTGAGACCGCTGAGAGTGGCAAAGCGGATAACGGTTCGGATAGTACGGGGCACCAGAAGTCGTCCGGTCGGGGAGCGAAAGATAGCAAACACTGGGCGTTAGTGACCTTCAATCCGCCGACAACACCTGCGAAAGCTGCGGAGGCCTTGGGTGGCAGCGATGTCAGAGTGGGGTCGGTGTTGGTAGGGCCGGGGGTGGTTTCCGGAATTCCCAATCCGACTCCCGGGTACCCACTGGAGAAACTATTTTCTGACCAGGTGCAGTGGGCCAATGAGCTCGAAGACACGTCCAACGACGACGAGATCCCCGGTGTCATTGTGTATGGGACATTGGATCAGCTTCGGGCTATCCGCAAGAAGACGTTTGCTGTGGAAGCGCTGCCTTCCGATGCCGTGTGGGGACGGATCGGAGTAAGAAATCCTGCTATCGCGGGCGTCGAGGATACCCCAGGTTCGTCTCAAGATTCGGCGACATCCCAGGATGATGTGAACCCCATTACTCTTCCTTCACCCACTGGTGATCGTCGTCTGTAAAGAGTCTTAGGTCTCCGCTACCATCATTCACGTGTTATGGGCCTGGGCATGTTACGTGTTGTGGGGATTGTTCCCCGCGTTCTTTCCTCTTCTCAAACCGGCGTCGCCTCTGGAAATCTTGGCGCACCGATTTGTATGGACCCTCGTTTTCATGCTCGCCATCGTGCTGTTCAGCGGACAGTTCAAGAAACTACTAAGGATTCCTTGGCGAGTATGGGCGACGGTGTTCGCTGCCGCTGTACTCATCGCAGTGAACTGGGGAACCTACATTGTGGCGGTCAATTCGGACCACGTCGCCGATGCTGCGCTGGGCTATTTCATCAACCCTCTAGTCAGCGTTCTTCTCGGGGTATTTTTCTTGGCGGAACGGCTCCGCCCGCTGCAGTGGCTATCCGTCGGAATTGCCGTGGTAGCAGTCGCCGTTCTCACCGTGGACCTGGGACATCCTCCCGTTATCTCCTTGGCCCTCGCGTTCAGTTTTGGCTTCTATGGCTTGCTGAAAAAACGAGTTCCCCTGACCCCAATGATTTCTCTGACGTGTGAAACGTTATGTATCGCGCCAGTCGCGATTGTGTATTTGCTCATTCTGGGGCAGCGACACGAAGGAACATTCACCACAGAGGGAATCGGCCACACCTTATTACTGATGACAGCCGGGATCGTCACAGCCGTGCCCTTGCTGCTCTTTGGGTACGCGGCCCAGCAGATTTCACTAACATCCTTGGGAATGTTGCAGTATCTCACTCCCGTTTTGCAGATGCTGTGGGCCGTTTTCGTGACACAGGAATCGTTCAGCCTTGGCCGGTGGCTCGGTTTCATCATTATTTGGATTAGCGTTGGATTCTTCGTCACAGACTTGGCCTTGATATCACGAAAACGGGCACATCGCGTGCGTGCCGCGTCGTCGTAGCCCTCGCTGGTGAAGGGGCCTTCGGGTCAAGATCTTTCACTTAAAAGGCGAAACCTTCACCGCGATAGGTTGTCCATGTATCCACCACTTCTCCGCCGGATACCACCAGAACCGAGTTCGTCCATTCCATCGCCTCTCCGGCTTTGGCATGTCGGAGCCACACTTTGTCGCCAATGGCCAAGCCATCGCTGGCGGGGCCGATCAGTGCGGTTTGGACTTCTCCGGCACCTTCTCGCGGAGCGAATTCCAGCTCTGTGGGGAAATCGATGACAGGAAGTTTGTCGTGGCTAGGGGTTCCCGACGCGACACGTCCTCCACCAGCCACGACGATGATTCCTTTGCCGGGGCGTCGGATAACGGGTAATACGAACCAGCAGGCCGGGTGGGGTTGGAAACTGCGAAAATGATCGAGTAAACCAGGGCCGATGAGTCCAGAACCTGCGGCAATTTCCGTCACAGCGCTTTCCGTTCCCGTCGACTCCAATGATCCGGTGCCGCCACCGTTGACGAACTCTAACTGATCAAGGCCCGCGGACATCAGGGCGAAATCGACGCCGTTGACAATTTCTTGTCGTCGGCTAGCAATTTCACCGCGGGACAGCGACTGCATAATTCGTCGCATCGTCGGCCGGACACCAGTTCCCGCGTCGCCTTCGTCGGAAATTTGGCTCTCGAAGGCAAGGATGCCGACGACCTTCATGTTCTTCCGCCCCCAGATTTCTTTGACGAAGGATTGCGCGTCGCGGATTCCATGAATGGGGGAGCGGAGTGCTCCAATTCGGATCGAAAAATCCTTGTCACTCGGCTGCGTTGTCCACAGTTTTGTCGCTTCTCCCGAAGACAGCCCGGGAATGTACATTCCGCGCCCAATCACGAGGGCAGCATCGATATCCAAACAGATGCGGAGTTCATGGCGATTCTCGGGATCGGTCACCGAATCGAGAAAATTGAGGTGCTCGGGCGAATCTGCAGTTAGTGTGATGGCCCGTGCAAGATGTTCGTCGTTAGCAATCTCGTGCAGGGCATCTTTATCCGTGGAAGGGGTACCAACCAACACGTCGTCTGATACCCCGTCTTTTACCAGCCAAATAGCTTCCTGGAGAGAATAAGCCTGCACACCCGAAAACCCCGGTTGAGCAAGGGCTTCCTTGATCGCGTTCTTCATCCTGAGAGATTTGCTGCTCACACGTATCGGTGTGCCATTGGATCGCGTCACCATGTCCTTGGCATTGGCACGGAAAGCATCCAAATCCAACACCGTGAGCGGAGCACTGTATCGTGCAACGGCCTCGCGCACCTTTTGAGGAACACCATAGTTATGGTGATAGACACTGCTTTGTGGAGCACTGGGGCGTAAACCATCTTTCATCGTCTCGACGATGACTCCGCCGCTTTTCCTCGCACGCTCCGTGGCATCGTCTGCTGCAGAGAATGCAGAGTTTAACCGACGCTTTGCTGCGGTGAACGCGTCGGACAATCGCGTCGAAGCCTCACTATTCGATTGCGACGGGGACGGTGTTGATTTTGGGGAGTTCATGACGCCCTGCTTTCGTTCGGGTTGCTTTTACGGGTCGATGGTGTACGTGTGTGCTCTACCGTCGGGAGCCTCTCGCAGACCGTGCGTTGGAAAGGTGCTCACGGTGCAGTGACGGCTGCGTGACGGAAGCTGTGAAGTGATAACAGTCACATTAACGGTTCTTGGAGTAGAGCGTGCGGTTTTTCTCGAAAAGACGACAAATGCTCCAGAGAAGACCTATCTACGAGGGGGACGTCGCCACAAAAATGCCCTGACCTGGACACTCGACCACGCTAGAAATGCCCCCTATGATCGCGGACATGGCCAATTCTTCCTTTGTTCACCTGCATAACCACACTGAGTATTCAATGCTCGACGGAATGGCCAAGGTTGACCTGCTGGTGGATGAGGTAAAACGGCAGAACATGCCGGCAGTCGGAATGACCGACCACGGCAACATGTTCGGATCCGACGCTTTCTACCGCGCCATGACGGCGAATGACATCAAGCCCATTATTGGCGTCGAGTGCTATATGGCCCCAGATTCCCGCTTTAATAAAAAGCGCGTTCGGTGGGGTGAAGCCCACCAGAAGCGTGACGACGTGTCGGCCTCGGGCGCCTACCTGCACCAAACGATGATCGCGGAGAATGCCACCGGACTGAAAAACCTCTTTTACCTGTCCTCGATGGCGTCGTATGAGGGGCAGCTTGGTAAATGGCCCCGCATGGATGCCGAGCTGATCGCAGAGCATTCCGAAGGGATTATTGCCACGACGGCGTGCCCGTCGGGTGAAGTTCAAACCCGCCTCCGGCTCGGGCAGTTCGACGAGGCCCTCAAAGCAGCCGCTAAATGGCAGGACATTTACGGGAAAGACAATTATTTCCTGGAGCTCATGGACCACGGTATCGAGATCGAGCAGCGGGTCCGTAATGAGCTATTAGAAATTGGCCGAAAGCTCAACATCCCTCCGCTGGTGACGAACGATTGCCACTACGTGACCAAGGATCAGGCCCGGTCACACGAAGTGATGCTCTGTGTGCAAACGGGTTCGACGATGAACGAACCCACCTTGGACCAAGGCGGTAACCGCTTTGCCTTCAACGGTGACGGCTACTACCTGAAATCGGCCCGGGAGATGCGAGATACGTGGGACGACATGGTCCCTGGCGGGTGTGATAACACCCTGCTGATCGCCGAGCGCGTCGGGGATTACAGCGAAATTTGGGAGCCCCACACCCACGACCGCATGCCAAAATACGACGTCCCAGAGGGCTACACGCCGACGTCGTGGCTCACCTACGAAGTTGAACAAGGCCTGAAAAAGCGCTTCGAGGGCCAGCCCGTTCCGCAGGAGTACACCGATCGGGCCAAGTACGAAATCGGTGTCATCGATTTCAAGGGCTACCCCAGCTACTTCCTCGTCGTGGCCGACTTGATCAAGCACGCGCGCCGGGTTGGTATTCGCGTTGGGCCCGGCCGTGGTTCAGCTGCAGGGTCCTTGGTTGCGTACGCGTTGACTATTACGAATATCGATCCGCTCCAGCATGGATTGTTGTTCGAGCGATTCCTTAACCCTGAGCGCCCGTCGGCACCTGATATCGATATCGACTTCGACGATCGCCGCCGCGGTGAGATGATTCGCTACGCGGCAGATAACTGGGGCGAAGACAAGGTCGCCCAGGTTATTACCTTCGGCACAGTGAAGACGAAGCAAGCGTTGAAAGACTCTGCTCGCGCGCACTTCGGGCAACCGGGTTTCCAAATGGCGGAGCGGATTACGAAGGCCCTGCCGGCGCCGATCATGGCGAAGGACATTCCTTTGTCCGGCATCGTCGACCCTGAGCATCCCCGCTACAGCGAGGCCGCTGAGGTTCGCCAGCTCATCGAAACTGATCCCGATGTGAAGAAGATTTTCGACACGGCTCGGGGGCTTGAAGGCGTCGTCCGTCAAGCTGGTGTTCACGCGTGTGCCGTGATTATGGCGTCGGTGCCGTTGCTGGACCACATCCCCATGTGGAAGCGTGCCCAGGATGGGGCGATCATTACCGGCTGGCCGTACCCGGCGTGTGAAGCCATTGGCCTGTTGAAGATGGACTTCCTGGGGCTTAGAAACCTCACCGTTATCGGCGACTGTATTGAGAACATCAAAGAAAACAGGGGAGAGGACCTCGACCTTGAGGGTCTGTCTGTTGTCGACGAGCCGACGTACGAGTTGCTTTCGCGCGGCGATACCCTCGGCGTGTTCCAGCTGGATAGTGGTGGTATGCGTGAGCTGCTCAAACGCATGGGCCCAACCGAATTCTCGGATATTGTTGCGGCGTTGGCGCTCTACCGCCCAGGACCGATGGGTGAGGGCGCGCACTGGTCCTACGCTGACCGCAAGAACGGGCGTGAAAAGATAACCCCGATTCACCCGGAATTGGAGGAACCGCTCCGGGACATTCTCGCGGAGACCTACGGCCTGATTGTCTACCAGGAGCAGATCATGAAGATCTCGCAGAAGGTAGCCAATTATTCCGCTGGCCAAGCTGACAGCTTCCGAAAAGCGATGGGTAAGAAGAAGCCAGAGGTTCTGGCGAAAGAACGTGTCAGTTTCGAAGCCGGAATGAAAAAGAACGGCTATTCGGACGATGCTATTAATACGCTGTGGAAAGTGATTCTGCCGTTCGCCGGTTACGCCTTTAACAAGTCTCACGCCGCCGGTTACGGATTAGTGTCCTTCTGGACGGCATATTTGAAGGCGAATTACACAGCCGAATACATGGCAGCTCTTTTGACGTCGGTGTCGGATAAAAAAGATAAGTCTGCCATTTATCTTTCAGATTGCCGTCACTTGGGTATTGATGTGTTGTCCCCCGACGTGAATTCGTCGAAATACACGTTCCAGTCCGTCGGTAAAGATATTCGCTTCGGTCTCGGCGCTGTCCGCAATGTTGGTGAAGATGTCGTGGAGTCGATTGTCTCTACGCGCCGGGAGAAAGGTGCTTTTAAAGACTTCACTGACTATTTGAATAAGATCGATACTATTGCGTGTAACCGACGGGTGACGGAATCTTTGATCAAAGCTGGCGCATTCGATTCCATGGGGCACCCGCGTAAAGGTCTTTATTTGATCCATGAGGATGCTGTTGATTCCGTCATTTCAACCAAGAAAGCGGCGGACAAGGGGCAGTTCGATCTTTTCGCTGGTTTAGGCGGGGAAGCTGAGGAAGAGGATTCGGCCTTTTCCATTGAGGTTCCTGACCAAGAATGGGACCGCAAACATAAGTTGGCTTTAGAGCGCGAAATGCTCGGGTTGTATGTCTCAGGACATCCGCTTGACGGGTATGAAGAGACATTAGCTGCTCAGACGGATACGCCACTGATTACTGTGTTGTCGGGAGAATTGAAGGATAAACAAGACATCGTTATTGGCGGAATTATCTCTGCCGTGGATCGTCGTTTCTCCAAGAAAGATGGTTCACCATGGGCCATTGTCACTATTGAGGACCACAACGGCGCTTCTGTGGATATCCTCGTTTTCAATAAACTCTATGCATTAGTGGCACCGCTCATTGTGGAAGACACGATTATTAAAGCTAAGGCGCATATTAAATATCGTGATGACCGCATGAGTGTCTTTTGTGATGACCTCACTCAAGCGGATTTGAGCCTCAATGGTGGTGGCAAAGGCAGTCCGCTGAAATTAAAGATGCGCACTGACCAATGCACCAAGGAGAATATTGCCCGGCTAAAGAAAGTTTTAGTCGAGAATAAGGGCGACTCCGATGTTTATTTGACCCTTGTCGACGGCGCCAACTCCACCATGATGGTTCTGGGCAACCACCTGCGAGTTGACCGTTCGAGTTCTCTGATGGGTGATCTCAAAGCCACGTTGGGGGCTGGCATTGTGGCCTAGCCGTTCCGAATGGCTAACTCCCTAGGTCCATAGTTTCGGTGTCGACCTAGGGAGCCTGAGCGTCCTTTACTGGGCTGGCCTATTGTGTTGGCTCATTGTGTCGGCCTATAGCGCAACAATGATCGTTTCCCAGGGTGCTAGCTTAACGCGGGTTTCCTCGTCGTTACCAACGCTTTTATCCTCCGTCGAGTGCTCCAGAGTGGCCTCCGTGTCCGTTGCTAACGACGTTTCTTCTCCTTCCGACGCACCAAACCGGAAGATGACATTCCAGTCGTTAATCTCACTGCCGTGGGGTAGTGGAATATCGGCTGGCTCGTCGGCGAGGTTGATGAAGGCAGATATGGTGTTGTCGCCGTTGGCCTGGGCCGATGCTGTGTTACCTCCACCGGCGGGGACAGCTGTATTCGTGACCGGAGAGAACCTATCTACCCGGATCCACCTACCGCGTCCGGGTGATTCGTCGACAACCGGCGGGGTTGAGAGCGCACCCGAGGCATTGACGTCGGCTCCGTGAGCTGCCGCGGCAGGGTTGCCACTATCGTCATGCCAGGACACTGAGATGGACGCGAAGTTACCTGAGCGAAGGAGAGGGAAATCTTCCCTCAGCGCGATGAGCTTCCGGTACGCATCATGAATGGCCTGATGAGAGCCCTCGGTGAGCTCGTCCCAATCGAGCCGCGCGGAATCAAATGTTGATTGCGCAGACGGATCCGGCACAGCATCGTCACTCCATCCCGCACGGGCGAATTCGCGCTTGCGCCCCTCCTTGGTCAATTCGTTCAGTTCATCGGATTCATGCGAAGCAAAGAACGGAAATGGCGTGGAGGCGCCCCACTCCTCGCCTTCAAAGAGCATGGGCGTGTAGGGAGAAGTGAAAACAAGCGCTGCTTTCGCGACTTGCTGCTCCGGCGTGAGATTCATGCTCGGCCGGTCGCCGGCCGCGCGGTTGCCAGTCTGATCGTGAGTCGTCGTATATGTGACAAAGGACGATGCAGGTTGTGTCGCATGGTGGATCGGTCGGCCATGCGTCCGGCCACGGAACTGCGAATAGCGGCCATCATGCCAGAAGGCGCGGGTTAATG
>OJLZ01000261.1_pt1 | contig 12266 bp, 6 predicted proteins | sample 1597091 | NCBI WGS metagenome assembly OJLZ01 (sample SAMEA3904684, study PRJEB24821) | metagenome | biome: Builtin; feature: hospital; material: surface | place: USA | collected 2013-06-06
ATTCCAACTGTATTACTCCGGGAACTGTATTTATGCGCAAGCTCTCGATACAGCTCGAATACTTTATCGCGAAAAAGGTGAATGAGGACTCCGACTGGCGCGATGTGCAAGTCATTTTGTCCGGTCACGAAACGCCTGGTGAGGGCGAGCACAAAATCATGGAATTCATCCGCACAATCAAGGCACAGCCTGGCTACAACCCCAACACGCGCCACTGTCTGTATGGTCTGGATGCAGACCTGATCATGCTGGGCCTGCTAAGCCACGACCCCCACTTTGCGCTGCTGCGAGAAGAGGTCGTCTTTGGCCCACGTCGCGCGAAAAAGTCCATCGGACTCGAGTCTCAGACCTTTTATTTGCTGCACCTCTCCCTCCTTCGCGAGTACTTGGAGCTCGAGTTTTCGCATTTGCGCAAGACACTGCCCTTCTCATTTGATCTCGAGAAAATCATCGACGACTACATCCTACTGCACCTTTTTGTCGGCAATGACTTTTTACCGCACTTGCCCGGCTTGCATATCAATGAGGGTGCGATTGAGCTCCTGTTCCGCGTATACGAGCGCGTATTGCCGCGCGCCGGTGGCTACATCAATCAGCAGGGCCGACTACAACCTAGGCGATTAGAGCTTCTGATCAAAGAGCTGGCCAGTGTAGACCATTCCAACTTTGTCGGCGCGCATCTGCCCAAGGTCAAGGCAGTCATGGACAAGTCGCGACGGGCCCAGGAGTCCATGCAGCTCGAAAAACGTATCGAGTTGACGCCACGGCAGGCCGAGGCGGTGCGCCGCGTCGTGGATCTCATCACGTCGTTCTTGGACAACCCAGGGGGCGCTAGCCACCACATCAAGTTCTCCGCTATCCCTGCCGCGGATGAAACAGATATACTCCAAATCATGGCCACCAAGCTTCAATTGGAGTTTGAGACCATGGCCTACGATCCAGAAGACGACACGTTGCACTCGCTCTTTGGCTTCCCATCTGGCAGGGCCCAGGCCTTACGCCTGAACCAAAGCCATAATGGCGCAACGCGTGAACAAACGAAGAAGTGGATGCTCTCAAAGATCGCGGCGTTTATCGAGGCCCTAGCATCGCACGATCCACAGGAAGATGCGTTGGACATGGAAGGCTCGTCCGATGGGCCGACGAGGCAAGTCGAGCGCATGTACCGCGACGAAAAGGCTGTGTACTACCACAGCAAGATGAGCATCGACAGCAAGGACCCCGAGCAACTGCATGATATCGTGTACAACTACATCGAAGGCATGCAATGGGTTCTGCACTACTACTACGACGGCATCGCGTCTTGGGGCTGGTACTATCACTACCACTACGCACCACACATTTCCGACCTCACACACATTGGCGACTTTACGTTCTCGTTCGACCAGGGCCGACCTTTCTTGCCCTTTGAGCAGTTGATGGGTGTGCTACCGCCACTCAGCAAGCAGTTAATTCCGGCAGCCTTCCAGCCACTCATGACGGATCCCACGTCGCCCATCCTAGACTTTTACCCAGCGACGTACGAAAGTGACTTGAACGGCAAGAAGAACAGCTGGGAGGCCGTCGTCAAAATCCCGTTCATTGATCAGGACCGCCTTACGCAGGCACTCGAGCGTCGTCAGGGCGGGCTGACGAACGAGGAACGGGAGCGCAATAGTCACGGCCATCCGCATCGATTTTGGTACGATGCATCCTACCGCCATACGATGCCATCGAGCCTACCTGGCTTTTTGCCCGATTTGCTCGATACCCACACTAGGATCGAAACGTACACGCTACCGTCCATGTCTGGCCGAAGGTTTATCAAGACACTGCCCAAAGGCGTGAGCCTTGGTCTCAATGCCATGCCTGGTTTCCCCAGCCTCAAGACGCTGCCTTTCACCCACAAGCTGGAAAAGACGGGCGTCGAGGTCCACAGCCAGCCGTCCCGAGACCTGTCCATTATCCTTCACATGAACAACCCCGGCATGACGCAGGATGTCGCAGCGTATGCCAAGGACTTGATTGGTCAAACGACATTTATTCATTGGCCGTACCTGTTTGAAGGTCTCGTGGTGGGCGTCAGTGACTCGCACCGCGAGTACCGCGCGCACTGGAAAGACATGGATGTCGTCACGCAATGCACCGAGTCCCCGTATGGCTCGCAGTCGTTCGAGAGACAGCAGAGAGCCTTGAAGGAGCAGTACTTGAAGCGCCATGGCATGGCCCTCGACCGCATCGATGTGCTTCTCCACGTGCGTCCGTTCAAAGGCCTGAGCCATGGCTACGACGGATCTATTATCAAGCAATACGAGCCCTCGGCACAGAGCGAGGTGGTGCACCCTCTGCAGCTGCTGGTGAGCCAGGTGCGTCATCCCGACGCGCGCTTCATGGAACGCCCACCGATGACCGTGTCGGAAGAGTACCCGGAGGGCACCAAGGTCTTTTTCCTCGGCGTACCCGGTTTTGGGTGCCCAGCGCGGGTGATTGGCACGGCCGGCGACCAAATTACCGTCGAGATGGCGTTTTTCCACGACATGGCCAAGGAACATGCTATCCTCCGCAAGATTGTGCAGCAGCGTGCGCAGGTCAAGTACTTCACGACGCAGGAAGTGACGGCTCAGCTGCGCGTATCCTCGTTGGTGCTCGCGAAGCTGGCGAGTGGCGTGGCGGTTTATCACGGCAACCAGCGCATGAACATTGGCCTGAACCTCAAGTTCGAGGCCAAGGGCCGCAAGGTGCTGGGCTATTCGCGTCGCACTTCCCAAGGCTGGGAGTACAGCGAGCGTGCCGTGCATTTGATGCAGGACGTGCTTACCAAGTTCCCCGAGCTGCGCCGTGGACTGTCGAAGCGCCTCGCATCAGGTGAATTTTATTCATCCGAGGACATTTTCGAGCAGAACACGGCGCAGCGGATCAAGGATTTGCGCACGTGGATCCACGAGAACGGTCTGCGTGACATGGATATCGTGCCGCTCTACGTAGACCGCCTGGAGCGGTCCGTCATTTCTCTGCTGGAATCAGCCACGTCCATCATGGCACAGAAGCGAGCGCAACATGGCCTGGCCGTCAAGCGCCAGATCCTTCGCGGCCTGCCGCGCGGTGCCCTTCTCAAGCCAGAGCAGGCTCGCTACCGCGTGCCGGAGCAGACGTTCGACATGGGAGATCGCGTGATCAACGTGTTCGACTTTGGCCCGCTTCCGCTGGCGGCCAAAGGCACGGTCATTGGCCTCGGCGCCAACAAATGCATCGATGTGGTGTTTGACGCGCCGTTCCTGGCTGGCACTACGCTGGGCGACGCCTGCTCGAATCATCGCGGCGCTACCGTCAGCACGTCATCCGTGCTTAACCTGAGCACGCCGCAGATCGCCACGCGCTGGGGCGAAGAGTCGGTCAAAGAAGCTCACTTGTCGCCGTTGCAGCGTACGCTCAAGGTACGCGAACAGCCCGCTTCCCAAGATATCAAGGGCACGCTGTTTTACCAGCCAGCCGCGCCCAAGGCACAGAAGGAGCGCCCCCGATCCGCTGCCACGCCCCAACAGGGACCTGTTGACGCCACGGCACAGCATCTCAAAGCTCTCTCGCTGCAGCCGCTCGCCCACCAGCGTCCGCCGCCGAACGCGTGGAAGCCGAGAGGCGCCCCCTCGTCCGGCCCGCCGAAGAAGCAGGCAGGACCCGACAAGACAGGCCCTCTGAAACAGTCTGGGCCCCCCAAGACAGGCGCGCCGAAAAAGCAGCCAGGACCCTCCAAGACAGGGCCCTCGAAGCAGTCTGGACCCAAAAAGACCGGCCCACCGAGACAAGGATCCAAAAAGGCAGGCCCACCGAAGCACGGACCCAAGCAGCCGAGCCCGCCCAAGAACTAGGTTCTGATGCGCGCCCTGCAAAGCCAAAGAGCATCACGTTGTAGGCTTGGTACTATGTGACAGGCGCCCACAGCGCTCCTTACTTCCGTCCTGTAGGAGATAGGCGGGCTGAAATCGGTTCTTGGACATGTCATGCAGCTGGGGATTCGGGGTGGTGTGGTACCGATCGCCCAGCGATGTGTAGCCTTGGTCATACAGGACACAGTAGGGTACCCCTGCCTCTTGTCCAGCAACACAAGCAGGAACGTGCTCCTCTCTGCTTCGCAGCAATGGGCATCGCAGAAAGGCCCAAACGTCGCGGTAATCCCACTCGAGAATCGGGTGCACACGCATGATCTGGGGCCATGTCGGATCGCATGGCACACGAACGCGGGCCTTGGAGCCGTGCGGATCATCGTGACGCACGCCAATAAACATCGCACGCACGCCTTTCCCATCGGTGCTCTTCATATACGAATCTAAGGCCTGCTTCATCGGCCCGTGTTCTGTCCGCAACTGCATGTGATACCTCGTCGCCGCATAGCCAATAAAGGCTTCGACCTCAGGAAACGGATCATCACACGCCACATATAACGTGCGAATCGGCACCAAATCCAACGTTCCCTGCTTTTTTTGGAGGCGGCGCAGTGATGCAGCAAGAATATGCGCCAACACTGTACAGTCCTTGCCGCCATTGAAACTGAACGCACAGCCATCGACACCGTAGTCATGCCATGCCGACTCACACGCCCACAAAGCCCGCTCCACCTTGCTTGCCAGATCCGGACACGTCTTACGCACCTCAGGATTCTCGACGAGCTCGTACGTCGCGTCAATGGAGCGCACCCAGGCGCGCAGGCGCTCGTCTGCCATGGCTGTTCCCAAAAACACGAGGGACCAGAACTTCGATGCTCCTCGAGCCCCTCGGCCGATGTGGAGGTGTGATGACGACGCGTCGTTCCGCTAGGTACGATCATCATGGCAGGCCCTGTGCGTGTTCGTGTCCGCGCGGCACACCCGCTCCCACCTGCGCAGTTCTGGGTCGTCATCGATCGTGCAGACGATATAGATGTTGTGCGTGAACGCATAGCTCGCATACTGCAAACGCGCTACGACGCTCCAGTGACTGCGACCGCTTTGTGCCTCTCTGTCCTTGACTTTGAAGTGTGGGACTGTGTGGGCGACGTTCTCCAAGATGACGGTCTCGTCACCGTTTCGATGATAAAACGTCGCAAAGTATGTGAAGCTCCTAGTGAAAATACCGATATGGTCGTGCATCCTGACGCCGAGCGCCAGATCATGGCCGAAGCTCACAAAATTTCGCTCTTAATGCGCTCTGAATGCGGGGTACAGCCAAGAAAGACGCTGGGTGTGAAGCGCAAGAAGCCAGATGCATCCGGATTTGTGCATGATATTTCGCAGGACCTTGAGCAAGCCGAACTTGAAGAAGAGATGGATGAGCTGGATTATGAGGATGAGGTCGACTATGACGATGTGATGGACGAGAATGAAGTCATCGACGAAGTTGACTATGATGATGTTGTGGATGATCACGATGAGCTAGAGGAAGTGGTGCGAGCCAAGGACGAAGACGAGAATCAGGAGAACGATGAGGAGGAAAACGAAGGAGAGAGAGAGGAAGAGGAGAGTGAGGAAAGTGAGGACGAAGAAGAGGAGAGTGAAGAAGAGGAGGGTGGGGATGAAGAGAGTGAAGAAAGTGAAGAAGAAGAAGAGGAGAGTGAAGAAGAAGAAGAGGAGAGTGAAGAAGAAGAAGAGGAGAGTGAAGAAGAGGAGAGTGGGGATGAAGAGAGTGAGGAAAGTAAAGAAGAGGACGAGGACGAGAGCGAGGAGAGTGGCGAAGAGGATGAAGAGAGTCAAGAAGAGAGCGAGGAGAGCCAAGAGGAAGAAGAGAAAAAAGACGAGGACGACGGAGGCGACGATGAGCAAGGTGACTCAGAACCGAGTGTATATTCTTCGTCTATTCCCAGCGTTTGGGTGCCTCCTGGTCAAGGAAAGGACCGTACGCGACACAAAAACCAAAAGCGCCGCGAGCGTCGGAAGGCCGCGCGGAATACTCAGTTCGCTCTCGACCATCAGGGCAGTATGTCGTGCCCACGACCCGCGACAGATGTGCGCGTCGACGCTGTTCCGCATCTTCCTCCTGGCGGTGGATCTCTCGATATAACGTCATCTACGCCGGAAACATCACCGCTGGAAAGTATCGCGCAACGCATGTTGGAGCGCACCACCGTCGGGCATCGTAAACGTCGGAAGCGTAACCAAGAACTCGCTCTTCCATCGATCCATACACCAGCGTTTGTGAGTGCGTCAGACGTTCTCAAGGCTCATCAGCCAGAAGACCCGCCCAAGCTCATGCCGATACCCTCAAAACTTGCGCCAGAAGAGCTACCAGCCAATGTATCTGTCACCAGTACAGACTGCGAACAATGGTATTATGAACAGCCGTACTATCAAAATGAGGAAGACGACGACGCCTCTACGCAGGCTTACTACGACATGCAACGCCAAGTGCGCGCCTCTCTGGAGCAAGAAAAGCAGCAAGAAGACGTACAGGATTCGGTGCTGGACGAAGAGCACGATCCGCTACGCGAATCTCTTCCACGATCTTTTGGGCGTAGCAGCGACCACCGTCACGACGAGGGTGCTCCTCGTCATCCCATCCTCGACCGGATCCAGGCGATCCGTGCGTCCATTTACGGCGCCTGAGTTGGGTAGATGCGCGTCGTAGTCCTACCACGTGACCCCACTTTTTTGTGCCGCCGTGGACAGCCATGGCTGTCTGTTGGCAGCCACGATGGCGAATCCACGGCAACGACGCAAGGCGCGTTCAGGCAAGTGGTCCGGTGCGACCAAGAGCGCGAAGCGATCGCAGCAGCGCCTACTGAAACGTGCGCCCACCGTCATGGGCCCTGAAGTGCTGCGTGAAAATTGGGATCCCAAGTTGACCGTGCGCCAAAAGTACGTGACAGCACCACTTACATCGCAGTTATGCCAAACTAGGACTGGTGCCGACGCTGGCATCTCAATCGGGCGGTCTCGATCGGAATGACCCGTATGCCCAAGTGGCACCTGCTGAGCCATCTTCCTCCACCGATCGACCACGCAAAGGCATGGCGCGCGTGATTCGTGACGAGAGCGGCCAGATCGTGGATTTGATCGAGTACAGCGAAGAGGACCATGTCGAGACGACGCCATGGGGCAAGCAGCTCAATGCTGACGAAGAAGAGCCCGTCGACCAGGCCGCGTCACTTTTGCCGCCACGCCTGAACGAGGGCCGCGATACAGACACTGTGCAGGGTATGTCCTTTCCTACTCACTCCAGCGCTGGAAAAAATCGCCGCTGAGCACCAGCCGGTCGAGCGCTTTGCGTCGGCGGGTGAACATGCCTGGCTTGTCGATCTCGTGAAAGCGCATGGCTCGGACGTCGACTCCATGGCGCAAGACCTACGACGAAACGTGTGGCAAAAGACACCAGGCGAGATTCGCAGAGCGTACGTGGCAGCGCCACTGACACAACAGTCTCAAAAAAGCCGGTCTGGCGACATAGTTCCGTGTATGAATAGATGGTCTCCACTTGCCGTGGGCCGCCACGCGTCGTGGATGGGCAATACCGTGAGCGGCACGAGCCACCGGCTTGCCGGCGCTGCCGAGCTGCTACAAGATCCATCACTGCAGTATGAAGGCAGTCTTGGATCCTCGCGCTTCCTGCGCGCCACGCGCGTGAGGCATGAGCACGGCTTGCTGGTCGTCAAAACGTTTCTCAAGCCCGACGCGGGCATGCGTCTACGAGGCCTCCTGCGACGCCTCCAGCTAGAGCGTGACGCGCTGGAGAATGTGCCCAATGTTCTGGCGATGCAAGAAGTGATCGAGACAGAGGTAGCCGGCTACCTTATCCGCCCGTGGCTTGCCTACAGCCTGTACGACCGCGTGAGTACGCGGCCCTTTCTGACGGATATGGAAAAATTGTGGATCACGTACCAGCTCGTGTATGCCCTGCATGCCACGCATGAACGCAAAGTAGCGCATGGCGATCTGAAATGCGAGAATGTGCTGGTGACCTCGTCGCTGTGCGTCTACGTCACTGATTTTGCATCGCTGTTCAAGCCGACGTACTTGCCCCTCGACGATCCGACCGATTTTTCGCTGTTCTTCGATTCGTCAGCCCGACGAGTGTGCCACATTGCCCCTGAACGCTTTTATGAGTCGGTGACGGAGGTGCCGTCGAGTGCGTCCGTCAAGAGGACTTCGGGCACCGAGGTGGAAAATGTGTCGGATGTGCTGACGTTGGAGCCGTACCACGAGATGCTCGGGCTCGGGCGTCCTCATGGGCGCATTACGGAGGCCATGGATGTGTTCTCACTTGGCTGTGTCCTTGCCGAGCTGTGGCGCGATGGATCGCCGCTGTTTTCCTTGAGTCAAATGTATCGCTACCGCACAGGCGACTATGACATTCGACCCAAGCTCGACGAGATACCGCACACGGGTGCCAGAGACATGATCGCGCGCATGCTCGAGCTGTGCCCGCTGGAGCGTCCGACCTTGGAGCAGCTGTTGGCGGACACACACGTGTTCCCCGACTCGTTTTCAGCGTGCCTGCATCTGTACTTGGTGGACTTGCAGCGCCCGTCGAGTGTGCTGCATGAAAAAAGGCCGCCTCTCCCGTCTCTCGAGCCTGACGACCGCATGGAAAAGCTGTACCAGGACTGGCCGACCCTCTTGGGCTTCATAGGCGACGTGGAGCCCGTGGGCGGCGACGATGTGTGCCTGAATGTGTCGATACCTGGCGTGTCGATCCCATGCCATGCTCGACGACACGCGCCCGCGCCGGACTCGGAGGCGCTCTTAGTGCTCAATGTCGTACTAGCTCACATCCGGCATGCGATGCGGCCGTCCTCTGTATGCCATGCGCTCGCCCTCATCGTGCACATGTCCTGGGCCTGGCTCAGCGACGAAACGCGTCTCGATCGCGTCCTGCCGTACCTTGTGGCCCTCTTGTCCCACGCTCATCCTCATGTCCGCGCCATGGCACTGCACGGCGTCGCAGCTCTTTTCGAATGCTTGACTCACCTCACTCACGCGAATGAGCACGTCCTGCAGGAGTGCGTATGGCCGTCGCTGGCACCACTCGTGCGCGATGAATCTATGCATGTTCGCTGCATGGCTGCCTCCTGCCTGGCCCGGCTCGCTCGGCAAGCCTTTCGATTGTGGCATGCCTCGCCTTCGCTCGATACCGATCTCGCCGCCCTTCGCGCGTGCCTGGGTGAGTATTTCGGTGCTTTGGCCGTCGATACCTCGTCCAGCGTACGCCGCGAGCTCCTGGCTCACGCGCCATGGGCCCTGCTTGGCACGGAGCGTATCGAGTCAGATCTACTGCCGCACATGCTCACCTATCTCAACGAGGACGATTCGCAGCTGCGCATGTCGCTGTTCGAGGCCGTCGTGCCGATGGCCCCTCTCGTGGATGTCGACACATACCTGCACCCGCTGATGATCCAGGCTTTCGGCGACGAGGACGCGCATGTCCAGGCATGTGCGTTGCATGCGTTTGGACTGCTGATCGAGGTATGGCGCCCTGTCGTGCTGTGGGAACTTGCGTCGTACGTCGCCAGTCTATTGTGCCATCCCAATGCGTGGGTCCGTGAGGCAAGCATAGACGCCCTGGTACGTGCCGCCGACACAGTGCGTGATGCTGATCGCTGGCTTCGCTTGTATGCCCTTCTCCGCCCTCGTCTCGCCTGCGATGTGGCCTCCCTTTCCAGCGCGACACTTCGCGAGCACGTCGTGCCACCTATACCCCCGTCTGCCCTGGAGGCATGCATAGCCAGTGACGTGCCGGCGCCTCGCACAGACCCTGCCAAACCTGCACAAGAAGCGATCGACGAACTCGTCTACCCACCTGCGAAGCTACCGACCGTCGACCCCGACTGGGCAGCTCAGCTTCCCCCGATGCCTGCCGGCACAGCGCCTCATCTCGCGGCCCTCTGGTGGTACGTAGAGAGCCGCAGGCGGTCCGCTCCCAGGACGCGTGGCAGGGGCCCAGATGCGTCTCTCGACGGCGTGCCGCAACGTACCGTGTTCTTCACGGCACACACGACCGATCTAGCTCCATCTCCGTTCTCGCTGCGGACGGCCGAGCGCCGCCTACAGACCCTCGCGCCCGTACAGCTCCGGCCCGTGCCATCCGAGGCGCCTAGCCAGGCACCTGCCGCGGTGCCTTTGTCCGATTCGCTGCGATCCGCACGGCGTTCGTCTGATACGCTGTCTACGCGCTCGTTCAAGTTGCCATTTTTGGGTATGCCCAGTGCGACCGCACAGACGTCCACGACGCTGGTGCATGCACAGGCTGAGCGAGCGCGCGCTGAGCGCCTCCCGGAGCCACCGGCGCCCCAATCGCCCATGCATACGTACGAAGGGGTGGATCCCTTCATTCACGCGCACCTCCGTGCGGTGTATCATCAGCTTGCCAGCATCCCTGCGGTGCATCCCCCCACGAAGCCACGGCGTCTTGACTCGTCGAGCAATCAGCGCCCGCAAGGTGCGTTGATCGCCAGCTTTGGCGAGCATCAGGGCGCTATTACGTCCGTGTGTGTATCACACGACCATCTCTTCTTCGTCAGTGCATCGATGGACAAGACCGTCCGAGTATGGGACACGGCGCGTCTGGAAAAGAATGTCAACTCGCGCTCGCGGCTCACGTACGCCACGCACACGGCCCCCGTGACGTGCGTGTTGGTACTGAGTGGCACTCACTGCATCATGAGCGCCTCGATGGACGGTGCGATTCACGTTTGGGGCTTGAATGTGTCCCTAGGCGCATCCTTACCGCGGTACGCCAAGCCGTACATATTGGGCAGGCACACTTGGACCGGTGACCATGTGCGATGCATGGCGCAGTGGTCGGGTGGCACGGACCCCGTCGTGCTGCTTGGCACGAGCCGTGGACGCATGGTATTTTGGGACGTACGGCACATGCGCGAGATCAACACGCTGAGCCATCCTGCGGCGCACGGCTCGATCGAGGCCCTGGCCTTGGATCCACAGCGGCATTGGGTGTGTGCGGGCACCTCGAATGGGTACGTTGCCTTATGGGATACTCGCTTCCATGTACGTCTCCAGACGTGGCGGACCAGCAACCACGCTCGCATACGTGCGTGTGCATTGCACCCCACTCGCCCGCATGTCTTAACGGTAGCCACGTCTGCCGTCGTATCGCTAGATCTCGGCACAGGCGCCGTTCTCGAGACTTTCTACTCGCGAGAGTTTGGCGAGCATGTCCCGAACATCACGCTCGAGTCATGTGCCGACGAGGCGCCAAGTGACACGTGTTGGGATGGTTCGTATGCTTTGTGTGTGGGTGCAGATGGATATATGAGCTCGCCGGCAGAGAGTCCGCGTGGATGGATCGTCACGGGCGGCAGTGACCGTGTCGTGCGGTTCTGGGACTTGGGACGGGCCGACACCTGCACAGCGTTCGGGTCCCAGATCCACGGCGAGTTTACCATGACGCATCATCGGTACATACATACGTTTCAGTGTATCGAAGCACCCCCGAAGCGCTCGCCGCTGCACATTCACCAGCAGGTCAAGGACGCGATGGGCACGCTGACCTCGCATCAAGATACCATCACGGCACTTGCGGTGATCGAAGCGCCTTACCGATGTGTTGTCGCAGGCGATCGCTCTGGCGTCCTGTGTGTATGGGAGTAAAGCTATACACCACCAAATACGCTAAACTTGCGCACGATACTGGGCCCGTGCTCCTCATAGTCATGTTTATTGTAGCAGAACGAGTAGAAATCAGGCAGAGAGCCTAGCAACGACCCACCGTACCAGACGGCATAGCGCTGCATACGATGTGAGATCACGTTCACATCGAGACCCGAGCTGCGCGCCAAGTTGCCACTGGCTGCCTCGGACGCAGCAAGGCGCTCACTCACAATAGAACTCAAGTCCTTTTTGAGGCGCTGGCCAAAGTGCTGGAACATGGTGGAGCCACCCGACAAGACAATGTTTTTGTAGAGACCACGGCGGACATCAATCGGGCTCTGCTGGATCACCGTATCCACCACCTCGGGCAGCGGTGTGAGAAAGTCGGACGACACCATCTCTGGGTTGAAGAAGATTTCAGGCGCCAAGAAGCGCTCATAGCCCACCTCCACCGTATAGGGACGGCCCGTGACAGTATTTTCGCCCTGGTAGCGCTCAAAGTACTTGTACGGGTCCTCGTCGTAGCGGCGGAATTCACGCACAATGTCCTGGCACACGTACGAGTAGTCCTCCTTGATTTTCTCGGCCACGCGCCGGCCATCCTCTGCGGGGATGTTGGCTGACTCACCACGCTCACGCAAGAGCTGTTGCACAAAGTATGTAATGTCTGTCTCTTATACACATCTGACGCTGCCGACGACTCCTTACGTGTAG